>Ga0209686_1000048_pt1 | contig 52227 bp, 42 predicted proteins | sample GraSoiAngelo_126_FD_185883 | JGI IMG/M metagenome (GOLD analysis project Ga0209686, IMG submission 185883) | Grasslands soil microbial communities from the Angelo Coastal Reserve, California, USA - 14_0927_09_20cm (SPAdes) (version 2) | ecosystem: Environmental > Terrestrial > Soil > Grasslands ...
AATCCGCTCCTGCAGAAAATCTCCGTAGAATTTTCCCGTCACCTTGTGAATCAGAATCCCCAGCAGCACGTAATTCGTATTCCGGTACGCCCAGTCCTCACCTGTCTTGAAATCCATCGGCATATCGGCGATTCGCTTGTACAGCTCGTCTTCGGTGTAATCCAGCCGCATATAAAACGGTCCGCCGGGTTTCGTCCGCGCGCCGCTTTCATATTCGCCTAATCCCGAGGTATGGCTCAGCAGGTTATGTACCTTGATGTCGTTCCACGCTTCCGGCGCATCCGGAAAATATTTCTTGATGGGATCCTCCAGCCCCACTTTGCCTTCTTCCACCAGCATCATCACTGCCGTCGCGGTAAACTGTTTCCCCACCGACCCCGATTGAAAAATGGTGTCCGGCGTTACCGCGGCATTCCATTCCACATTTGCCAGGCCGTAGCCCTTGGCCTTCGTCATCTGTCCGTCGCGGTAAACGCCCAGCTCCACGCCCGGAATGTGCTGTTTCTGCAGTTCGCCTTGAACAAACGCATCCACCTTCCCATCCACGTCATCCGTTGCCGGCGAATGGTTTGCCCACACAGGTGCGGCCCCTGCCAAAACGCAAACCGCCAACGTCCGTATCTTTTTCACGAAACCCTCCAAGTATCGAGCGACCCTAGACAAGTAAACTATTGCTGCGGCGCCACTTCGCGCTCCCGGTCGCCCCAGGCGGCCCACGGAATCGTCAGCCACAGCGCTGACGCGCTCAGCGCCAGAACGCCAACACTGGGTGGCGGAGGAGCAAACAGGGACGCCGCGTACATCACGCCCAGAAACAAAACAAGCGACCACAACGCGTAATTCCATCCGTCTTTCGAACGCGTAGCCCTCCCATACAGAATCACGCCAAATAGAAATAGCCCATATTCAACCAACAGGGTCAGGGGAAGGGAATTCCACATTCCCAGGCCGACTTTCAAGCCTCCAGGATAAAGCGGCATATCAGGACGGTGGGCAAAATAATCCAGCAGCCAGTGCGCCGGCAAGAGTGCGCCAACGACCGTCGCCGTTTCGAAATCGCGCCGTAAGAAAAAAATAAACCGCGCCCAGCAGCAAACCCCACATCAATTCGGTTAACAAGCTATGTGAAATGGGATACGAAACAAAATCCAGCGGGCTGACCCGCGTGACGCCCGGCACAATCTGAACTTGTTCGAAACCCAGGAGAAGCAGCACCGGCCAAAGGCAATCCGCGAACTGCGCGGACAACACCAGGGTCCCTAACGACGCCTTCGGCGCCACCTTCTTTGCCGCCATGGCCAGCGCAAAATGCCCCAGGAACATGGCCCCGGACTATGACCACCGCCCTTCTCACTGTCAATATCTCAATTAATCTCAATTGATTCGCAGAGAGAACGTGGGGCGTTCAGCTTGTTCGGCGGGTTTCCCTTTTAACGCGTCATGAATTTGTCGCAGCAAAGCATCGCGCGAGAACGGTTTTTGCAGGAACGACGCGCCTTCCAGCACACTTGCGCCGAACTCTTCCGTGTACCCGGACATGTACATCACTTTCAGGTCCGGCTGCATCCCTCTCAACCGCTTGGCCAGCTCCGGGCCGCGCATGCGCGGCATCACCACGTCGGTCACCAAAATATCGATCTCGTCTCGGAATTTTTGTCCGATGTCGAGGCCTTGCTCGCCATCCGCCGCCGTCAACACCTGATAACCTGCGGCTTTCAGGAATTCGCAGATCAGCGCCCGCACGTCCCCTTCGTCCTCGACCAGAAGCACCGTCTCGCGCCCGCCGCGCACCTTGGCCACGCGCTCTTCGGTAGGAGCCTCCTGCGCCTTTTCCGGCACTTGGGGCAGGTAAATCTCAAACCGCGCTCCAGCTCCCGGAGTGGATTCCACAAAGATGTAGCCCGAACTCTGCTTCACGACGCCATACACGGTCGCCAGCCCCAAGCCCGTTCCTTTGCCCGGCTCCTTGGTCGTAAAAAATGGCTCGAAAATCCGTGCCCTGGTGCCTGCGTCCATGCCGTGGCCGGTGTCGCTGACGGCGAGCATCACGTAATCCCCCGGCACCAGCGGCGGCCGCGCTTGCGCGTACAGGGGATCCACGCAAACATCCTCCGTCGCGATGGTCAGCGTTCCACCCTTCGGCATGGCGTCCGCAGCATTCACAATCAGGTTCAAGAGCACCTGTTCGATTTGTCCCGGATCCGCCTGCACGCGCGCGAGCGGTTCGCTGAGTTGCACCTTGTATTCAATGTCCTCGCGCAGCAGCCGCTGCAAGAGGCGGCCCATTTCCGCGATTAATTCGTTCAGGTCCAAAACCTTTGGCTGCAGCATCTGCCGGCGGCTGAACGCCAGCAGCTGCCGCGTCAACATCGCCGCGCGGTCCGCTACGCGCCGAATCTGCTCGCAGTTTCCGCGCACCGCGTCGGTGGGCTTGATGCGTTCCAGCGCCAGGTCGCTGTTTCCTTTAATTACCGTCAGCAAATTGTTGAAGTCGTGCGCCACACCTCCCGCCAGCCTTCCCAGCGCATCCATTTTCTGCGCTTGCCGAAGCTGTTCCTCGAGTTGTTCGCGTTGCTCTTGATTGCGCTCCAACGTGTTGCGCATGCTTTCGAACGCTCGAGTCACGCACGCCAATTCGTCTCCGCCTGCGGCGGTCAGCGGATAGCTGAAATCTCCTTCTTCCAGCGCCCGCACGCCTTCCACCAGCGAACCGAGCGGCTTCGTAAACGTATCCGAAATCACGTAAACCAACAGCACGCCCGCCAGGATTACGATCAATCCCAAGCCGACGAGCCAATGGTTCAGCCGCCCGACCGACGCCAGCGCATCTTCATCCGACTTCAGCACAACAAAAGTCAGATTCGGATGCGCTCCCGGCAGCAGCTCGAGCGAACTCGTATAGAAATGTCTCTTTCCGAGTTGCGGCTCCAGTTTGCTCCCGCTCTTGATCAGCCCGGCCAGCTGTTGTTCGTCGACCGCCCCCAACGAACTCACCGTAAGGTCGGCGCCGGACTGAAAGACCACCTCGCTCGCCAGAATCCGGCCTAAATCCTTGGCTCGCGCCGGATCGATCTCCCGGCCCACAATCACCGCCCCCATCGGCACGCTATTGATCGGCGGGTCCTTAAAGAAGCGCTTCACCACCACCCGATAGACTTGCTTCCCGTTGACCCACCAATCCTGGCTGCCGGCTTCGCGCACGAGGTTCTTGAAGCTCTTACTCGACACATTGGCCGGAAAGTCCGAAATCCGGCTTTGCAACGCGGTGACTTTGCCTTTGCTGTCCACCAGCGCGAACAAATCGCATTCCTCCGATTGCCACGGGTCCTGGCTCACATCGCGAATGACCGTAGGATCGCCGTTGCGCATGTACGCCAGCGTGGCCAGCAGTTCTGCCTTGCGGCCTAACACCAGCCGGCGTTGCTGCTCCATCACCTGAAATGTGAGGATGGAATTGCGCGCGTCTTCTTCGACTTGCCGTTGCGCTTGCGCCTGCATCGATTGGCGCACCGTCAACAGCGTGCCGCCCGTCATCGTGGCGATGACCAGCACCAGCGAGAGCAAAAGCTTGCTGCGCAGTTTCATGTGCCCCGCGAACTCCTGAATGCGTTCGAAGGCCGTCCGAAACGTAGAGGGCCGGGTTGCTTGCTTTTCTATGCGCCCGCTGACTTTGCGCTCGGGGACATGCGCCTCGCGCCCAGAGGGATCTTTCTCCACTGGCTTTCGCATGAGAGAAGGTTAGGAGCCAATAGAATGAATTCCTGTCCCTCTTTTTGGAAATAGGTCCCCCGTACCATATTATTCAGTACGCGTGTACAGCTGTCCTTCTTCCTTTTTCTTTTTGGTTTCCTTTGTCTCCGTCGGTTCTTTGCCTCTTGGTGATAAATTTTGACGAAGCGGACATCAGCTTGAAGCAAAAGAGAAAATTCACTGTCTTGATCGAGCGGGACGGGGAAGGCTACTACTCTCCCACGCCCTCAACCTTGGCAGCCAGCGCGGCACATTCCGGCAATACTCCTCATATTCGGCGCCGAACATCCGGCCGAGCGTCGGCTCCTCGTACCCCAGCACAAACAGGTGCACTCCCAACACCACCAGGCACGCCACCACAATCGCTGCCAGATTCGCTCGTCCGAACACGACCCACAGCCCTGTCCAGCCCGTAAGGAAGGCCACGTACATGGGATTCCGTACGTAGCGGTAGAACCCCACCAGAACCAGCCGCTTTGGCGGAGCGATGGGCGCCGGCGTGCCATGTCCCGTGCGCCCAAAGTCCCACACGCACCGCAACGCTACCGCAAAGCCCAGCACCGACGGTACCGCCGCGATCCACCGCCAGCGCCCCGCGCCGGTGCTGGCCACATGAAACCCCAGCCATCCCGGCAACAACCAGAACCACAGCGCAAAGAAGGCCGCGCCCACCAGCAGCGACGCCCCCGCCGTCGCCCAATTCCCGTTGCCCTCTTTTTTGCCATTGTAAGGGCGCAGCACGGCTGCGCGAGTCTCCTCAGCGTCTGTCTTGACTGTTCCACTCCCCGTATTTGTCATACATCACGCCTTTCTATCTCCTGCTCTTTCCATTTTCGAATTTCGAACATTGGCCTTCTTACTTAAGCAAACGACTCCTCGCCCTGTTCGGTTACAACCCTCGGTTGCAGAGCCACTTCTTGCCCTGCCAAATTGTCTGCTCTTTTCATTTCTTTGCATCGCGTCGGAACTTTCCGAAAGTAGCCTTTTGCTTTGCCTGAGTGCACAATGGAGTCTGCATGCGGTCGCAATTTCCAAAGCAAAAGGGACTGCTCATGACCAACAGGAAAAACCTGTTCCTTCTCGCGATCGCTTCGACCACCCTCGCATCGAGCGTAGGCGCCGCCGCGCAAAAGCCAGCCGAGCCGCGCTTGCCGTACACCGCGGTCCACGCCCCGCAATTTAATTCGGCTTCCGAGGCCACGTTTTTGCACGACCCCGACCGCGTCATCGGCGTCATGGCCGGTACCGTCGCCAAAGCCTATCCGGCCGCCATTCTTTCGCAGCACGGCCTCGTCGAAGACCAATCTCCCTCGGGCCCCATCGCCGTCACCTGGTGAAGCTATTGCAACACGGCCCTCGTGTTCAGGGCCGCCAATAAGGGGCGCGAACTCCAAATGGACAACGCCGGCGTGATCGGCGGCAACGAGGTCTTTCAGGACCGCGAAACCGGCAGCCGCTGGCAACAATCCAGCCTGCAAGCCATTTCCGGGCCGCTCAAAGGCGAGCACCTCGAGCTGTATCCTTTTCTTCTCACGGATTGGAAGGAATGGCGCCGCCTGCATCCGGACACTTTGGTGCTAAAGCCTCTGCCCGGCTACGCCGAGCGCATCCCCGAAAAGAACGAAATGATCCGCCGCGGGCTCTCTGGCGCAGGTTCCGCGCCTCCCGGCGTCCTCCGCGTGGACGACCGCCTCAAGCCGCGCACCATGATTCTCGGCCTCGACGTCGGCGAATCGAGCGAAGCATTTCCCCTCTCCATTCTTCGCGAAGCGCGCGTCATCCACGACGATCTCGGCGGCCAGCCGGTTCTTCTCGTCCATCAGCCGGCGTCCGACACCACCACGGCCTTCATTGCGCGCGCAAAAGGGAAGACCCTGCAATTCCGCGCCGCCAACCCGGACGCTAGCGAACTCACCGACAAGGAAACCGGCTCGCGTTGGGATGCCTATGGAAAGTGCCTTTCCGGCTCGTTGAAGGGCTCACAGCTCGAATCGCTCATTTTGGAGCCGGAATATTGGTTTGCCTGGTCCGAATTTCATCCCGAAACCAAAATCTACTCCGCCCCGGCAGCGAAACATTAAGTCACCTCTCCGCCCGGTCGCCCGGTTTTGGCGAGCGGAGGCGAGGGATCTGCCTTTCGATCTTCTCAAAGATAAAAGCAGGTTCCTCCTCGCCGGCCTGCGGCAGGCGGAGCGAGAGATCCCTCTTCCCGCGTTAGACCTGTAAGCCGCGCCTTTATGCCGGCCCTGGCATCGTCAGCGGCACGCCCTTTTTCGCGAAGATCAGTGCCAGCAGCTTTGCCGGCTGGCTCTCGCTCGCATTCCGTGACACTTCGTGCGTGCTTCCGGGCGGCTCGTAGAACATTTCCCCTAGCTTGTAAGTTCGTTCTTCCTGGCCGGAAATCTTGGTCACGACGTTTCCTTCCAGCACATACGCCAGCACGAACCCCGCATGGTGATGCACCTTGCCCACTCTTCCCGGCGCATAGTCCACGGTACTGACCGTCACTTCCCAATCGTCCATGGTGAGATTCGGCAAGTCGTGCTTGAACACAAGGTCTGCTGCGGCTCGCTCCGCGCCTTGCGCCTCCGGCTCAGTCGCAGACCGCGACTCAACGGGGGATTCCGGCTTTGCCGCGGGATGAGCGTCCGGCTCGGCCCCGAATTGGGAGCCGCGCGGAACTTGATGACCTGGCATTCCGGCTCGTGCCTGAGCCTCCGCCGCGCCCATTCCGCACAACAGCGCAATGGCTCCCGCAAGTGTCTCTCTTCGTGTCAGGTTCATGGTCATAATGGGCGATTATACTCTCCACGCATGCAACCTGGAGGCTCCGCTTTTCTCCAGCGCACGCCCCGGTCGAGCAGCGGAACAAGCATTTGCAGACGGCACTCATCGAAGCCGCCAAGTTGGCGGCGCTACAAAATGCCGTGAGTTACAAATCGCGAGCCTGCCCCGTGCGAAGCGTCAGGCTGGCTTGTCCCGAGCTTCGAGGGTTCAGCGCCGCCCCTTTTCCACAAATCCACAGGGTCGCTCGAGTCGGCCGGGACAATGCGCATTCTCTTAATAAGGAATACACCGGGCATTCGCGTAGTCTTGCACACCGAACGGTTTGCCACTTCCAACAGCAGGAGAGCAGTGATGGCCATTTATCAGACCGGGGGGTACCGGGTGAAGCCGGAGGCGGTGGAAAAAGTCAAGCGGGCGATCGAGGTGTTTGTGAAGTACGTGCAAGAAAATGAGCCGGGCACGAAAATGTATCTGGCGTGGCAGGAGAAGAACGATCCAACGCGGTTTCTGCACCTGTTCATCTTTGAAAACGAGGCGGCGCAGGCGCGCCACGGCCAATCCGCGGCGGTGAGGCAGTTTGAGGCCGCGCATTCGCCGGAGCTGGTGGGCGGGGACGTGGTGTTCACCGATTACGAGTTGATTGCCGGCAAGCCGACCGAGGAGCAGTGGGTGGCGGGGAAGGCGGGTTCCGCATCGTCCACGGCGAAGAGCAAAAAGGCAGCCGCAGGAAAGAAGCGTTAGCGAAGTAGGAATTAGATGTAGCGCCGCCCGGCATTTATCCCCTCCCCGTCGGGAGAGGGCAGGGGTCAGGAGGAGAAAAGAGCCGACCTGCCCCTTCGTTGTTACCCGAGGGGCCGTAAAGCCCCTTCCTTTAGGGTGGGGATATAAGGCTCCGTAGACCGGCAAGGTTCTTTAAGGTTCTTTATGATAGGTTCTTTTTTAGGTTCTTTGCCAAAGCTTGACAGACAAAGGGAGTTGAAATAACGTAGACGAAGAAAAAGCGAACACGAAGCTTTAACCTTATTGTGGCTACGTAACGCCAACAGAACAAACGAAGAAACCGCTGGACCAGAGAGTACAAGAATGACGACCCCAGTAGAAGGAACCAAGACGATTGAGTACGCGGAAGCGGAGCAGCTTCAGAGAGTTCCCGACAACGGCGCTCCAATTCACAGTTGGGGGGTAGCGGGTCGGGTAGCGCACAACGAGGTGGACATGATTGTCCTCTCCGTCCCGAGGCACCAACTGCGAGGAAGAGTGTCTTAATTTTTTTGGTCCAAGCATGTTGCGAAAGCAAGGCTATAAATTCGAGGCGCAGCCGAACGGCGAACAACTTCGCAACCTGCGGAGATTCGTGGGTGCCTGCCGTTTCGTCTACAACAAGGCGTTGGCGCTCAACAAAGAACGGTACGAGGAGAAGGCGAAGCGCCTGGGCTACGCTGGCCTTTGTGCTCTGTTGCCGAGGTGGAAAACCGAGTTCGCGTGGCTCTCTGATGTACCGGCGCAAGCGTTGCAGCAATCGCTGAAAGACTTGGAGCGCGGGTTCACCAACTTCTTCGAGAAGCGCGCCGAGTTCCCTGAATTTCACAAGAAGGGTCGGAAAGACTCGTTTCGTATCCCCCAAGGCTTCCAGGTTGACAACCACAACGGGCGGATCAAACTGCCCAAAATTGGCTGGATGCGCTACCGCAAATCACGGGAAATCGCAGGCACGCCGAAGAACGTCACCGTTAGCCTGGTGCCTGGCAAAGCCTTCATCTCCATTCAGACCGAGCGGGAAGTCGCGACGCCCATGCACCCGTCCAAGTCGTCGGTTGGTTTGGATTGGGGCATCAAGAGGTTCTATACCCTGTCGAACGGCGACTATGAAGAACAATTGTCACCGCTCCGACAGTTCGCTGTGAAAGTGGCGAAGTTGCAGCGTGTTCTCAACCGCAAGAAGAAGTTCTCGAAGAACTGGAAGAAGCCCAAGTTTAAGGTCTCGAAGTTGCACAACAAAATTGCCAACATCAGAAAGGATTTTGTACACAAGTCGTCGAAGGACCTGAGCAAAAACCACGCCGTGGTGTTCATCGAGGACTTGTCCATCCGGAACATGTCAAAGTCAGCGAGGGGCAGCCAAGAGAAGCACGGCAAGAACGTCAAGCGGAAGTCCGGCTTGAATCGTGCTGTGCTCGACGCCAGCCCGTTCGAACTGCGCCGTCAGTTGCAGTACAAACTGACGTGGCGGGGCGGGTTGCTGGTAGCCGTGCCTCCGCAAAACACCAGCCGCAGGTGTCCTGCGTGCGGTACGGTTTCTGCGGAGAATCGCAGGACGCAAGAGAAGTTCTCGTGCGTCCAGTGCGGCTTCACAGCCAACGCTGATTTCGTAGCAGCCGTAAATATCAAAGAGGCTGGATTAGCCTCGTTAGCCTGTTCGCAATCTTCGGCTGAAGTAAGGCCGTCGTGTCAGGAACCCACCGAAGGTATTCGTGCGTATGCATGAGACCCGTAGGAATCCTCTCCCTTCAGGGAGTGGAGGATGTCAATCAGGGCAAGAGGTCGGCCACTACTTTCGATTGAGCGGGAACAAAGTGGGCTCGGCGGGAGGCTCGTCGGCAATGTCGTCGAGCTCGGGGTAATGCTGGCGGAGCGGCTCGGGCACTTTGACTTTTTTGCGCTTCAGGATGCTGATGAGCTGCAGCGCGTTGACCACGGCCTTGCCTTGAAAATGGTTGTTGGTGATGACGAAGCTGCGCTGCGTGTGCTCGCTGACTTTGCGAACGCGGGCGATCCACGGTTCGAGCTCTTCCTGCGAATAGAGGTAGTTGTAGCGCTCGTGAGCCGGAACGTTTTCGTCGTCGGTAAACCAAGTGTCGTAGCGGCGGCCGTGCAGGCGGACGTAGCCAACGGGCGAAGTTGCTTGCGCGGAAGGCGCGAGCGAACGGCCGATGATGGGCTGGTCGATGTTGCAAATGCCCGCGCCGTGCTCGTGCAAGAGCGCGAGCGTTTCGGGCGCGTTCCAGGTATCGTGGCGCACTTCGACGACGAGCGGATAGTCGCGAAACCGCAACAGCACGGCAGAGAGATACGCCATGGTTTCCTTGGTGCGATGGAAGGAAAAAGGGAATTGCAGGAGCACGGCGCCGAGTTTTCCGGCGGCGCGCAGCACGTCAAAACCGGCGCGCACGGCGCGCTCGTCTTCGGTGGCGGACCCGCCCGTGGTGAAAGCAACATCGTGCGTGAAACGCTGCCAGAGTTTTGCAGTGAAGACGAAATTGCGATTTCCCGAAACCAGATCGACCCACTGCTTGGCGGTTTCCGGTTTAAGCGGCTGGTAAAAGGAAGTGTTGATTTCGATGGTGTCGAAGAATTCGGAGAGATAGGCGGCTTCGTGAAAGCCGTGTGGCCGGCGCGAGGGATACACGTAGCCGCCCCAGTCCGGATACGACCATCCGGCAGGGCCGATCCGCAGGACATGCGCTGCCGCGGCGGGCACACCCTCATGGGTGGCACCGCGACGCTCGGGAATATCCAGGGCATCGGGCTTGCCGGGATGATCTTGAGCGCCAGGCATGTGGAACACGCTGGCGGGCAGCGAAGTTTTTTGTTTGCGCGGCGGCATGGTCGCTATTTACATAGCATAGATGGGGCCCCAGTGCCGCGAGCAGAGTAGTAAGAAGAGCAGAGGGGTGTCAATGCGCCGCGGGATCCGCCGCTAGCGTCAGCCGTGTGAGGCATCACCAACTCTGCCTTTGGATTGACCCACGAGGAACGTACTTTCCTGCCGTGGAAAAATGATGGAAAACCCGAGGGGAGGTGACGGACATGTGACGGACACCGTTGCCCCGGCCGCGACAGGCTGCTATGCTGTGTTCGATGCGGTCCCACTTGCGTAATCCCGTTCGCCTGCCTTGTTCGGAAGAGTCCTACAGGTGCAAACATGAAACTTTCCATCAATTACAGGCATGTCGAATCGCACAAGCCGGTAGAAGTTGAAGCCGAGCGTCACGTTTCCAAACTGCAGAAACTGTTGAAGAGCTACTCGCCAGACCTAGTCCAGTTGCATGGCGGATTTTCGGTGAACCCGCGGACGCAGGACATTTCCTGCGCGCTGACGCTTTCGCTGCCGTCGGGCGTGCTGCGCGCCACCGGCGAAGGCTCCGCCGTGCGCAGCAGTTGCAAGAAGGCGTTCAGCGACCTGGAAGCGCAGGTCAAGAAGCACCAAGAAAAGCTGCGCAAGGATTACGAATGGAAGCGGAAACGCCGCCCCAGCACGCGCGAAGTTGTGGTGACGTGACGGCTCCAGTGAGCTTGTGGAAAAAAGCAAGCTCTAGTCTTCGCGACGCAGCGGGTCTAGAGCCGAATTCCGAACTTGCCGTTGCGGCGCGGTGCTAAGTGCAATGCCGTGTTGCTTGCAGCCGGTAGAAATAAATGTACGTGTTGAGGAAGTGACGAGCTTCCAAAAAGCGGAGCATTTCCTCAGATTATGCATTGCCTCAGGTCTTTACCCGATTTACATCGCGACAACTTCTTTCAAACTCCCGGAGCGGGTTGGCGACGGCTGGAGCGGTGGTGTCTCTCGCCACTGACGCTCCAAAGCGAGTGGTTCGAGCCGAAATGACTCCGTAACAGGTTCTTTCCTACCAATGGGCCATGGCCGACCGGCGGCGGAAGCCGGTCTGAGGAGGGGTGATGATTCGAATCACGATTCGAAACAAGGCGATGGTGTGTGTTGCGCTGCTGGCAAGTGCGTTGGCGCTTTGCTGGGGTTTGGGCGCGCCCGGAAGTCGGGCGCAGTCGGACCTGGGCAGGATTTCCGGATTTGTGAAGGACCCCTCCGGAGCAACGGTCCCGAACGCAAAAGTGACGGTGCGAAACAACGCCGCTGTGGAGCGCACGACGACCACGAACGAATCGGGATATTACGTCATCACCAACGTTCCGCCGGGGCTGTATACGATGACGGTAGGAGCGGCGGGTTTCCAAAAATTCGAGAGTAAAGACAACAAGCTGGATCCAGCAGCGGATCTGGTGATTGATGCGTCGCTAACAGTGGGGGCGGCAACGCAAACCGTGGAAGTTACGGGATCAGCGATGCAGTTGCAAACCGAATCGGCATCGGTGCAGAAGCTGGTCACTCGGGAGCAGATTGACTCGCTGGAATTGAATGGAAGAAATCCGATTTGGCTAGCGGCCTTGGTGCCTGGGGCAAGGGGCTCGACACTGGCCAGTCTGAACTTCGGATTCACGCAGGGGCCCGCAAACTTTAATGGCTCACGCAATCCCGAGAACCTGATCACATTTGACGGGGCGCCTGCAACTCGCACGCGTTCGAACGGGACCAGTTTAGGCGCAGCCGATGTCGATTCGACGCAGGAAGTGCAGATCCTAACGACGGATTACGCTCCGGAGTACGGGCGTACGTCGGGCGCACAAATTCGTTTTACGACAAAAACGGGCACGAGCCAATTCCATGGAGCGGCCTACGAATATCTGCGGAATACAGCCTTCAACGCGAATACGTGGGCGCGAAATGCCAACTCCAACGGGCTTACCTCGTCCGCAGCGCCGGTCCATTACAATCAGTTTGGATTCAACGTCGGCGGGCCGGTTTACATTCCTGGAAAATTCAACACTGACAAGAGTAAGGTTTTCTTTTATTGGGGTGAGGAGTGGCTGAAGTACAACTTCGTTGAGTCTGGCTCATCCCTCGGATCGTCGGGATCGCCGGGACTGCTGTTGGTGCCCTCCATGGCGATGCGTCAGGGCGATTTCAGCGAATTGCTTGCCGCTCCAAACCTGTACTACTCAACGCCGAAGATCATTACGGACCCGAACACGGGGACACAATTCGTCGCCTCAGCGAATTCTGCCGACCCCAACTATAGTCCCGCTTGTCCGGTTTCAAACGGCGCCTGTCCCAACGTCATTCCCGTCAACAGGCTGAGCCCGGATGGAATCGGCATTCTCAACATGTGGCCAGTTCCCAATACGTCAGTTGGCGGTGGCAATTGGTTTGCCGCGAAGCTGCATACCTTCGACCAGCGCAAAGACACGGGAGCAGTTGACGTGAACCTCTCGGAGAAACAGCGACTCCGTTTCCGTTTCACGCACTACTACTATCTCGAGTACCAGCCCCTCGACGGGAATACGGACCGCACGCCTAAATTCTTCAACCGCCCGAACAAGACGGGATCGCTAGACCATGTCTGGACCATCAGCCCGACCAAGGTGAACGAGGTGCTCGTGACCGCGAGCGAAGATATTGTGCACATCCCGGTTGACACAAAGAATTTTTACGACCGCACGCAAGCCTGCGCACCGTACGTAGGGACAAATATTCCTTGCGGCACCTACCAGTACATATTCCCAGTCGGCGAGAAGCTGCTGCCGAACCGCATTCCTACCGTGACGATGTCGAACTTCTCCACACTGAGTGGCGGACCATATCCGTCGCATTCGTCCGGACCGATTTACGACGCGTCCGACAGCTTCACGTGGATCAAGTCCAGCCATACGTTCAAGTTTGGCTTCGTGTTTGAGCGGGCTGGAGAAAATGACAACGATGAGATCAACGTGCAGGCTTGCAATACGTGTACGAATAACCAGAACGGTCAGTTTTCATTTACCGACAAGCGAGCGGGGGGAACGGGGGTTGCTGTTGCCAATGCGGCGCTGGGCTTATATGACAGCTACTCGGAAATCGGACACCGGGCCTACACCATCTTTCGCGCGAACATGTACGAAAGCTTCGCGCAGGATTCCTGGAAGTTCAGGCCGAATCTGACCATCAACTACGGTCTTCGCCACACGGTTATCGTTCCTTATCACGCGTTATGGGGAAACATGATCGTGTTTGATCCAAGTTTCTACGATCCAGCGAAGGCGGTGACCATTGACTCCAGCACTGGTTTAATCGTCGGCACTATCGATCCGAAAACCGGTGTGGTTCTGGGAACAGGAGCGGATACGCTCAATGGCATGGTGATTCCCGGCAGCGGGTTTCCGAGTTCGGCGATAAACCACTTTCCGGAAGCCGATCCGAGCAAGTTCGACTTCAGCCGGTTGTTTCATAACGTTCCCAACCACTATTCCGACGTCCGTTGGGGGGACGTTCAGCCGCGCCTGGGTGCGGCTTATCAGCTCAACAGTAAGACGGTACTACGGGCCGGAGCCGGGCGTTTCATTACGCGTCTGGGCGTCAGCGATTCAATTTTTTTGGGTGGGAATCCACCGTTCCAACCGAACGTCAGTGCGGCCAACGGGGTTGTGGATGCCCTGGGGCCCGGAATTGGGGGTAACACGGCTCTGGTTGTGACTACACAAAGCAAGGCGTTTAAGAATCCGGAAGCGTGGGGCTGGAATTTCACTGTCGAGCGCGAGCTGTTTTGGAAGTCGCTTCTGAGCGTGGGTTACGTGGCGCGCCGGGGTTTGCATTTGCAACGAGAGGCCGACATCAACCAGCCTACTACGGCGGTGGTGGCGGCGAATCCGGGGGTCAATCTGAATGCCTTGCGACCTTACAAGGGTTTTGGCTCTATCCGCGAAACAGACAACGTAGCGAACTCGATGTACAACTCGCTGCAGATCGCTTGGAACCGGCGTTATTCCAACGGGCTGTTGTTTGGCGTATCCTACACACTCTCGAAGAGCATGGATAACGGCTCGAACCAGCGCGACGTCGTCCCTGATACTTACGATGTAAGCACGTTGTGGGGACCCTCGGAATTCGATGCCCGTCACATCCTGGTGATTAACTACCTCTATGACCTCCCGTTCTTCAAGAATCGCTCGACAGTGCCAGGTAAGTTGCTGGGCGGGTGGCAAATCAGCGGTGTCACGCAGTTTCAGACCGGCCTACCGTGCGGCGCGGCCCATGCCAGCGACTATGCCGGCGTCGGCTTGGACTCCAACTTTGGATGCGGGGTTAACGGCCAATACTGGGGAGTAAACGGAACGCCAAGAATCATTGGGACGTTCGGCTCCAGTGGGCAATGGTTCGCCACGAAGAACCCCGACGGGAGCTCTATCTTCAGCGCGCCACCTGCCGGCACGTTCACGACAGAACGTGTCCGCGACCTGATCTATCAGCCTGGGTTCCAGAACTGGAACCTTGGATTGTTCAAAGCGTTCCCGATTGACGAGCAACGAGGCTTTCAGTTCCGCGCCGAGGCATTTAACTTTATCAACCACCCGAATTGGGGCGGAGGCAGCGGTGGCGGCGTGAATTTCGATCCCATGAGCTCGAACTTCGGAAAAGTGACAACCAAGGGAGGTGGAGTCGGCGGCGGCGAGCGAAATTTGCAACTGTCGCTGCGGTTCTACTTCTGAGTAGGGAATTGTTTCGCAAGTTCGAAAAAGCAAGCGCAGTTTGAACATGCGCTCCTATCCTCGATTTGGTGGCCAAGAAGGCGCAGCGTTCTTGCGCTGCGGCTAAGATAAAGCTGCGTTCCTTATACTTGCAACCAAGAGACGGCTTCAGGATCTCTGCTGCGTCCTGGGGAGACTCTGAGCTGGGGAGACTGCGAGCTTCCCAGGCACCCTTCCATCGTGTAGATTCTTCCCTTTATGCGCACGATTGTTGCCGCGTTCGCGCTACTGGCCGCGAACCACTTTGGGACAGCGCCGCCAGAGGGCATTCCGCGTGATCTGGCGCGTCAACGCGCCGCCGAGATTTCAGACCTGCGTTATCACCTCCGCTTCACGCTGACGCCGCACGCTTCGTCCGTTTCCGGGCATGAGGAACTTCAGTTTCACGCCGGTTCTTCGCAGGCGATGCTGCTCGACTTCCGGGAAGGAACCGCGACCAACCTGATTGTCAACGGCGTAGCGTTTCCACCAACCATCGGCAACGGCCACATCGAGTTGCCGGCAAGCGCGATTCACGCGGGTGAGAACGTCCTAAGTGTAGATTTCACTGCTCCGGTAGCTGCGGCGGGAAAAGCTATCACGCGCTTTGAAGACAAAGACGACAACACCGAGTACCTCTACACGCTCTTTGTTCCCATGGATGCGGAGATGGCTTTTCCTTGCTTCGACCAGCCGGATTTGAAAGGGCGCTTTCATCTCGAAGTGACTGCTCCGGAAAGCTGGACAGTGGTCTCCAATACGGCCATGGAATCCCAATCGCAGGCTGGTTCCGGCCAGCGCCTTACCGTTTTCGAAGAAACCTGGCCCGTCAGCACTTATCTCTTCGCTTTTGCCGCGGGCCCCTTCCGCAAAGTGCATGAAACGCCGGGCCTGCCCGGACTGTATGTGCGCCAGTCAAAGTTCCAAAAGGCTGGAGAAGAAGCGTCACAAGTGCAGCAAATCGCGGCGCAAGGGATCGCTTATCTTTCCAGCTTTTTTGCTCAGCCTTTCCCGTTTCCCAAATATGACATGGTGCTGATTCCCGGCTTTGCGTATGGAGGCATGGAACACGCCGGAGCAACTTTTCTGCGCGAGGAATCGGTTCTCTTTCGCGTGGCGCCGACGCACAGCGACCACCTCAATCGCGACATTCTTGTGCTCCATGAGCTGACGCACCAATGGTTTGGCGATTTCACCACCATGCGCTGGTTTGACGACCTCTGGCTCAAAGAGGGCTTCGCGCAGTACATGGCTTATCAGGCGCTAGCCTCGATCAGGCCCGGCGAAAACATCTGGAAGCGTTTCTACCAGTCCATCAAACCCGCCGCTTATGCCATCGACTCCACAAGAGGCGCGACGCCGATCTATCAGGACATTGCCAACTTGAAAGACGCGAAATCTGCATACGGGGCGATCGTCTACTCCAAGGCTCCGGGAGTCATCAAGCAGCTCGCATTTGTGCTGGGTGAAGAAAAGTTTCGCGACGGCCTACGCGTTTATCTGCAGGAGCATACGTATGCGAATGCGGAGTGGAGCGACCTGGTGAGGGCGTTCGAGCATGTTTCGGAAAAGCCGCTTCAAGATTGGGCAGCGATGTGGATTCGTCACCGCGGCATGCCGCAAGTCGATGTGGCCTGGTCCTGCGACCGCCAAAACCACATTGACCACTTTTCGTTGACGCAACAGGATGTTCTCAGCGAAGGCGGTGTTTGGCCGGTGGCGATGGAAATTTTGCTTGCGTATGCCGACCGCGCTCCAGTTCCTTTGCGCGCCGAACTTAACACGCCAAGGGCCGAGTTGCAGGAAGCGATGGCGAAGCCCTGTCCGCAATTTATATTTCTCAACGATCAGGATTACGCCTACGGCCGTTTTCTGCTCGACGACCGCAGCCGCAAGGCTGTCTTCGGGCAACTTGGCGGAATCTCTGATGTGTTCGAGAGGACTTTGCTTTGGGGATCGCTGTGGGATTCTGTTCGTGAAGCGGAACTTGCTCCGCGCGAGTTCGTGGAACTTGCGCTGCGCCTGCTGCCTCAGGAGGCGGACGAACAATTGACTCAGAATCTGATCGGCCACGTCACCACCGCCTTGCACCGTTACGTCAATCCGAAGGTGCGCGCGGAAATTGTTCCCAGAGCGGAGACGTTGGTCTCTGACCGCATGCTGCATTCGTCCAGTCAGGATTTGCGCATCATTTGGTTTCGCGGACTTCGCGCCGTTGCCGAGACCGCCCAGGGACGCGCGCAACTGAAAGACCTTCTCACGGGAAAGCTGGCCGTTCCTGGTGTAGAGCTTCGTCCGTTGGACCGTTGGACCATCGTCACGGCGCTCATTGCTTTGAATGATCCAGACGCCGAGGCCTTCTTCGCGGCGGAACAGAAGCGCGACACCACCGGCGACGGCCAGAAGTACGCCTACGCGGCCCAGGCTGCCAGCCCGGAGAGCACCTCCAAGCAACGCTATTTCAGGGAATATCTGCGCATTTCTGCTCGTCCGGAAGATTGGATCGAGCAGAGTCTGGGACCGTTCAATTCCTGGAATCAGTCCGAGCTCACGCTGCCTTATTTAAAGCTTGCGCTTGAAGCTCTGCCGCAGATCAAGCGCGAACGGAAAATCTTTTTTCTACTTGGCTGGCTCAACGCGTTTATTGGCGGCCAGCAATCCGCCGAAGCCCAGGCCCAGGTTCACGAATTCCTGCGTAGGGCGGCGCTGGACAAAGATCTTCGGCTAAAGATTTTGGAAGTGTCCGATGAACTGGATCGCACGGTGAAGGTCCGCCAGCGCTATCCGTAGCTTTGCCCTTGGATCAGCCCACCTGGTCCGCTACTAACGTCGTTGATTCCCCTCCTGTCCCCGGGTCGACCCGCATTATTCCTCTGGAGTCGAAGTCGTGTCCAGCCCGAGGCTCAGCCACCTGGCTTCGTTTTGTAAAGCGGGTTCCGGGGCTTGGTCAGCGGTGCCCTCGGGCGCGGAACCCTGTTGCCCTTTCGCTTTGCGCCCGTCTGCAGGCTTTCCAACTCTCGCAAGGCTTCCAAGAACTGGCGGTTTATCGCAGTCTGGTAGCGCGCCAGCTTACTGGTAATGTCAAGGAAGAAGTTGCGGTGATTTTCACAGAGGGTCTGCTCGCGTTCCACAAGGCCCCGGTAGCGCGCATACTCCGTCACGAATTTCTCGATCATTAGCTCCGCCATCGCGTTTGCCGGCTGAGAGACGGAATACAAATCCGCGCGGAGGGCCTCGATCTGCTCCCACTCTGCCCTGCGCGCCTGAAATGCGGCGCGCGGTCAAACCGTGCTTGACGGCGTTGAACTTGCTCTTATCCTCGCCTTCTTGTGTTCGGGGGCCGGAGTGTTTTCGCCTCGTTGACACAAATTTGGCGTTCCGCTAGCCTCGCTTTTCGGAATGTTTTCGGACGGTCCAATTCTTATTCGTATTCGATGCGCTGCGGCAATAGCCGCACTCCAGTTCCTGTCTGGTTTTACCGGCGTGCCCACCATTGCGCAAGAGAGCCGCGTTGAAACGAACATGCGCCTCGGCGCCGAGGCCATGCGCCGTGGCAAGGCGGACGAAGCCGAAAAATACTTCCGCGAAGTCACCGAGTTGGCGCCGCAGCTGGCGGACGGCTACTTGGACATGGGCTTGGCCCAGCTGAAGCAAGGCAAGCTCGCCGAGGCCGTCGCATCGCTGCAAGTGGCGCTGCAAAGAAATCCCAAGGCTAGCGGCGCGCAAATGTTCCTTGGCATTGCCTACTATCAAATGAACCATTTCGAGCAAGCTCGCGATGCCCTGCAGCAGGAGATTGCAGTGAATCCCGAGAATCCCGAAGCGCTTATGTGGCTTGGGATCACCGAATTGGCGGCGGGAAACCCGGGAGAGGCCGTGGTCCCGCTGGACAAGGCGGCGGAGCTTTCTCCAAAGGACATCAACATTCTCGACTACCGCGGCCGCGCTCATCTCCTGGTCTCGAAGGATAGTTATGCACGAATGTATGCGCTGGATCCGAACTCCTGGCGCATGCACCGGTTAAGCGCGCAAATCTACTCCGAATCCAATCAACACAAAGAGGCGATTCGTGAGTACGAAGCTGCCATCAAGCTCGCGCCAAAGCAAGCGGACCTTTACGAAGAGCTGGGCGACCAGTACCGCAAAGACGGCTCCCTGGACCTGTCCGTGGCCGCATACAAAAATGAGTTGCAGCTGACTCCGCGTAACGCCATCGCCTTGTACGACCTGGGCAGCGTTCTCGTTGACCAAGGAAAGGCCCAGGATGGAGTTCCGCTTCTGAAAGAGGCCGTCAAAGTCTTTGGCAAGCCGAGCGTCGCCGATTATTACCTTGGACGCGGCTTAGCGGACCTGGGTTTGTACTCGGAGGCCGCCGATCATCTGGAAAGAGCGGCGGCGTCTGCGCCGGACGGTGAAGTTGTGCGGCGCGCCTATTACAAGCTGTCGCAGGTTTATCACAAGTTGCAGCGTCCCGCGGACGCGCGCAATGCGCTTGCGCGCTATCAGAAGTTACAGGAGCAGAAAGACAAACAAGGAGGCCAACAACTGGAGGATTGGAAAAAGATGAACGCCGGCGCCGCTGCGGCAGCGGCGGGTCTTTCGCAAGACAACCCCTCTGCGCCACGCAAACCTTCCGCGCCTGAGAAACCGGAGAAATAATTTGTACGCGCGCGACGGCCGGTCAATGCGACGGAGCATCGGAGAGCATATACCCGCGGTGCCCTTGATTCTCCTTTTCAGCAAGGCTTTTCGCCAGCGCAAGTTCCTTCTCCGACTCCTCTCGTCGGCCCAGTCGCGCAAGTGCCATCGAAAAGTAAAGATGCGCGGAAGAATATTCCGGCGCGTTCTCCACCGCCGATTTAAGCCACTTTTCTGCCACCGCGTAATCTTTCTGGCGGTACGCGATCATGCCCATTCCCGTCAAAGCCCCGCCGTGTTTGGGATTACGCTCGAGCACTTTCTGGAATAGGGCCGCGGCCTGTTCGTTACGCAGTGCGTCCAACTCGACGCTCCCTAATTCGTAATAAGACTCCGTTTGCTGCGGCTGCAATTTGATGGAGCGCTGAAGTTCCGCTCGCGCTTCCTCGTTGCGCGCAATCATGTGCAGCAGCTTGCCCAGACCATAATGCGCCGATGCATCTCCTGGCTTCAGCTTGAGGTATTCGCGCAGGTGCGCTTCGGCTTGCGGCATCTTCTGTTCGTCCAGTTCGACGTGGCCCAAAGCATAAATGGTCTTTGCATCTCTCGGGCGAGCTGCCAGCGCCTGGTTCAGCGCTTCCTCCGCGTCCTTATAAAGATGCATTCCATCGGCCTGCACCCCGAAATCGAAGAGCAGCTCCGGATCATCGGGAACATATTTACGCGCCCGCACCAGATAAACCATCGCGCCATCATTATCTCCTGCGCGTTTCGCCTCGAGTGCGGCGGCGATCGCCGATTTCACTTCTCCAACGCGCGCTTCCGCATTGTGCGGGTCCGTCCGCAAAACGGCCTCAAAGGATTTCATCGCTTCCTCATGAGCGGCAGATTCCTTGGCGGATTGATTGGGGGCCTTCTGCGCGCGCCAAGGTGTCAACGTGGCTTGGCTAGCGATGACCAAAGTCATAAAGTTGCGCCAGCGCCTCATAAGGAGGGAGAAGCAGCAGGAATGACTTTACCTCAGTCACCCCTGATGTCAGCTTTACCGCAGTTGGGCTCAGCTTTCCAGCCCGTTTTCGTTTAGAACGTGAATCGTCCGAGGATTTGCACGTTGCGCGGAGTGTCGATCGTGTAGGTAGGACGCCCAAAATTCGTGCCGTCATTTGGCGCCGTATCGGGAATGCCAAACACGTGGCGATTGAAGGCGTTCAGGAGCTCAAACCGCAGCGAAAACGTCAGGCGCTCACGGATCGGCACACTCTTCGTGAAGCTGAAGTCCTCATTGTAATAAGCCCAGTTGCGTATTTCTCCAGTCACGCGAGGGATATTGCCAAACACAAAAGGACCGCCGTTGCGGATTGCGTCTACGTTCAGATCCGTGAATGCGTTTCGGTTGAACATGACGTCCCCATTGCCCAAATTGAGGTGGCCGCTGGCGTACGCCGCGCTCTTGAGGCTTTGTCCCGCCACACGAGTGAAGTAGATACAGTTATCCCACCCGGGAATGCCAATCGCGCAGCCGAAGGAAATGGGTTCGCCCGACATATAGCGCTGCACTGCTCCTATGTCCCAGCCGCCCAGCACCCGGCTTAGCAGGCCATTGTTGAGCCGCTTCCTTCCGGAACCGAAGGGCAGTTGGTAGATCCAACTAAGAACGAACGTTTGGGGGATGTCTTGAATGCTCAGCGCCTTCTCGTGATGCAAGTTCGAGGGGTCCTGCTCTTGACCGACTCCGCCATTGATGAACGGAAGCGCGCTGTCGGCGTCCGTCAGGGTTTTTTCCCAGGTGTACGACGCCTGAAGATTCAAGCCGCTCCGGAAGCGCCGGTTCAGTGAAACCAGCAGCGCCTCATAGCTTGACATGCCCACATTCTGAAGACAGCAGTCCGTAGCGATGAAGCCATACTGCGGGAACGGGCGAAGCGCCTGCTCCACGTGGACATTGGGACCCCACAATGTTGTAAAACCTGGAAACGGAGGCGTAACCCCGGCCGTATTGTTGGTAACAAGCTTTGTGAGTTGGTCGCCAAGTGAAAAATCGCTTTTCGGTATGTTGTTGATATTCTGAACGCCGGAGCGCAGGTTTTGCACGTGGTTGCCGAGATATCCCACGCTCAAGATGAGATCGCTCGCCAGTTCGTGCTGCACCTGCAAGGTCCATTCATCGACCATCGCTGGGCGGCCTTGATCTTTCCCGATGTACGAGCCTCCCACAAATGTGCCGTTAAAGATGCCAGGATCAAGATCCGGGGGCGGTGCGAATGCCGGGAAGCCGCTGTCGAGGTTGAAAGAAGGCGAAAAATTATCCGGACTTGGTTCCGACGGATTGGCCACGTAGCCCGTGTTCATGGCCCCTCCAAAATCCGCATACTGGAGCGGCCCGTAGAAGATGGCGAACCCGCCGCGGACAACGGTTTTGCCATGCAGTCTTTCCGGCGAATACGCAAAGCCAATCCGCGGCGCGACATCTTTCCGCCAGGTGTCTGCCCAGGCCGTGTTGCAAATGTCGCAGTGCGAGCCAAAAACCAGGGCCCCGGGAATGCCGAACTGGGGGTCTATTGCTGTCAGGCTGAAGTTGGAAGTCTGGTCACGCGCTTCGCGCCGTGGCACGTCCACGTCGTAACGGATGCCCAGGTTCAGCGTCAAAGTGTGCGTGACTTTGAAGTCGTCTTGGGCGAAACCGGCCACATAATGCGAAGTCCAGCGCGGCTGCGACGTCACGATTCGCTGCCCGGCGCCGCACGGGTCACCTAGTAAAAAGCTCGCGAAGCCATTGCCGCCCAGGGCCGTTTCTGTGGGGTCCGACGTTGTCTGCGCGCGGCAAAAGTTAAACGTCGGGCTGTTTCCGTTGATCGGCGAGTACTGCTGCCATCGGTAATCAAAGCCAAACTTCATGCTGTGTTTGCCGTGTTCCCAAGCTACGCTCTCGTAGAAGCGCAAGCCGTTATCCACGTTGTCGTCGTTCTGCGGCGGGTTTCCCAGGTTGTCAATCTGTTCTCCCACGGTGATCTGCGGAAAGTTCAGGGAATTTACGTTGCCAATGCCCAGCTTCTGCGACCAATTGACTCCCGCGAAAATAGCCTGAGCATAGTTTTTACTATTACTGCGGTTGGACCCAATGACCAGGTGATTGAGCAGCGTGGGGGTGAAAAAATAGTCCCAACCCAGGCGGAAAAAATGTGTCGTAAAATCCTGTTTCCAAGTCCTCGGATCAACCGGGTCTGGAAGGATGGGATTTCCCCCCGAAGTCCGACTGTTCTCGCGGGAGTTATAAGAGCCGAAGAATTTGCTTTTTTCCGAAAAGCTGTGGTCGATGCGGATGGTGGTCGCTGTGTTGGTTATGGGGATGGTGCTCGAAAACAAGAAATTGCTGAACTGAGCTGTCTTGTCGGTTGGCTCTGGCCAGAAGGGAAGCAAGTTCTTGGCGACAGCGCGGAAACGACTGGGATCGATCTTGTTGCCCGGAAACTGCGTTCGGCAGGGAACGCCATTCACGATTCTCGTGGTAGCAGGATCGAAGATTTCTCCTTGATAGACCGGCGTGCCGTCGCAAGGATTTGTGCCAATGCGATTGCCCGTATTGAAAATGGCAGGCGATGAAAAATCCCCGTTGCGCATAGCGTCCGTAGGGACAGTGGACGGGTTTGTGGCTCCCAACTTATAGCCAAGCTGCTCCCAGGAAAAAAAGAAAAACGTCTTATCATGGCCGTTGTAAACCCTGGGAATCCAGACCGGTCCTCCAAGCGTTCCACCGTAATCGTTCTTCTTATCGACAGGCCGCGCATTTGTGGCCGCGCATGCTGCATTGCCCGCCGCGCACTGCGAACCGTTGAAATTGTTGAACCAGGTGTTCGCGTCCAGATCTTCATTGCGGAAGATTTCGTAGGCGGTACCGTGAAAAGTGTTGGTTCCCGACTTTGTGACGAAGTTTTCGATGCCGCCCGTGGTTCGGCCGTATTCCGCGGCTGGCAGCGCGTCGGTAATCTTGAACTCTTGGATCGCTTCCACCGAAGGAGCTTCTTCGTCGAACGAAGACCCATTTTCACTGCGCGTCTGGCTTGCTCCGTCGATCAGCACTTCATTGGCAAAATTCTGGCCTCCCGCGATTTTCGAAATAAAAATCCCATTGTTGCTATTGGCCGTGCCGGGGCCCGTTGTTCCCGGCAGCAAAAACTCAAAGGCCTCCACCGCGCGCAAGGCCCCAACGCCTCCCAGGGGAAGGGGCAATTCGATGACTTGCCTGCTGGATACGACTCCCCCCACATCGGACGACTCAGCCTCCACATGAGGGGCTCCGGCATTTACCGTGACGCTCTCCGTTTGCGTCCCTACTTGCAGCGTAATATTCAGCGCGCTGACGTTTTGGATTTGCACCACCACCCCGGTCAGCACCGCGCTCTTGAATCCCGGAGCCGTTGCCGTGACGTCGTACGTGCCCAGCGGCAGCTCTGGGAACCGGTACACGCCCGCGCTCGTCGACACGGTTGTCGTGGCCACACCCGTGTCGTGGTTCTTCGCTGTAACGGTGGCTCCCGCGATGGCCGCTCCACTGGGGTCGGTGACCGTTCCCGCGAGCACGCCGCGTACCGACTGCGCCGTGAGAACCACGGGCACACATAGAAAAACACACAGGAAGGAGAGTAATCGATAAACCAGTCGCATTTTTCCACTCCAGGCCAGAAGGAAGTGGCCCTCGGTTTTGCTCAGCCAGGCTTGCGGAACATCACCGAATACTTGCGACACGCAGGAGGCACGGGCATCCGACGGGGCCGCCGCACGGACGCAGAGCGATATTGAAAGCGCTGCCACTCCGACGGTCAATCCGGTGATTACCGGATAGCGCTGTGCCTAATGACCTTCTGCAAAAACCGTGGTGGCGGGTTCCACCCAAGAAGGGAATTGGCTTTTCTTGCGAACCTCGATGACCGTGACACTCTCGTGCCGGAACGTGTAGTCCAGCTTCGCGCCTTGCAGTTTCACCTGGCTGGTGAGAGGAATTACTTTCTCGGGATGCACGTCGTCGTTCTGGTCATCAATCCTCGAAGCAAACAGAGTTTGCACCGAGCCATCCGCAGCAGGCGCAAATCCCGCTATAGAAACGTGCGCGTTGATATCTAACGTCAGGTGACGGTTCACGCAAAACAGTGTCAGCCTGTCACCTGTGTCGTTTCGAGCCGCCACGACATCCAAATACGGAACCTCAGGAATAGCGGCCAGCCGCACCGAACCTTGCTGTATATCGTATTTCTCCACCTGCGTTCGCGTTTCCACCGTCTGGCTGGCATCTGTATTCGAATACATGCGAAATACCCAGTATGCAGGCGCGCCGAATACGCGGCCGCGCTTTTTCCAAATTCCGCCAAACTCCATAATTCCCGTCATGTCCGCGATCGGCACGATATCCGCCACGCGCATCAGCATATTCAAAAATCCGCCGGTCGAGATCGCGCCTCCCATATTGTCGTAGCGCGGCACGTTGCCTCCGCTGGCCCAGAAGAGCCACTCCGTGAACGCCGTTTTCACCCGGTCGCGCGCTTGGGAATCTTGCTGGATTTGCTCATGCATCTCGCGTAGCTTCCGCTCCAATCCCACCGGCAGCGCGAAGTCTGCCTGCGCGATGAAATCCGCGGACGGATTCGGATGCGCCAGCTTGTCGTCCGTGACCACGAAGTGCGTCGAAAGGTAATCAAAGGCCTCCGCATGCGTTAGCTGCGCCTGGTTCCAATCGTGATAGAAGTCCTCGTCGCCCCCCGTGGCAATCAACCGTGAACTTAGATCCACCTTGCGAACCGCCTCACTGAACGCCTTCGTTCGCTCGGCCACTCTCTGCGGCGTCGGGTAGCCCACCTGAAACGTTCCCCACAACTCGTTACCCAGTTCCCAAAGCAATCCTCCGGAGTGATTGTCCCAATGTTCGTCCACATACTTCACCCATCCCGCCGCTTCCTCGGTTGTTCCGCTTCCCAGGTTGAGTGCAATCTGCGGCCGAGCGCCAATCAATTCGCAGAAGCGCAAAAATTCATCCGTCCCAAACGTGTTGTATTCCGGCGTGCCCCACGAGATATTCAGCATGCTCACGCGCTTGTCGCGCGGCCCGATTCCGTCCTTCCAGTGATAAGCCGAGGTAAAATTCCCGCCGAACCGCAGCAGCGGCGACTTCATCGCTTTGGCCATGGCGATAATTTCCGGGTCCAGGCCAGCAACGTTGTCTGCCGGCATCAACGACGCCTCATCCACCAGCACGCGAGTCTCATTGGCCACCGCAATCACAAAATCTGCCGGTTCCCGCACCGCGATCTTGCCCGCTTCCACGTCCAGAAAGAATTCGTAGCGCTTCCAATCGTTTCCGGAAAGCACAATCGCGCTCCTCGCAAACACATTTTCCGCATGATCGCGCTGCCGTATGGACACCTGGATCTTGCGCGGGCCGCTTTCGTATTTCGCGTACAAGCTTCCGGTGTAGTGCAGCGTTCGGTGGACGGGAAGATAGATTTTCTGCCGTACCCCCACATCCTGTTCCGGCAAGCCCATGAGAAAAAGCGAGCGGTAAGAATTGGCGGCGTCATTCCAGCGAGGCTCGTAGCGATTCCCTTGCTTGGCATCGAGCGGCTCCCACGGAAGCGGAAGGCCCAGCTCCGAGGCCCTCGCCAATGGGAGCTCGTCGCCAATCATCTTCTGGATGGTCCGGGCGCTCCAAAGATTGTCTTCGAAACTGGGATTCTCGAGAAGTTCGGCCCACAACCCGCCATAGATTGAATTGCCAATCGGCTCGAGAAAGGTCCCAAAAATCGTTCGCGGAATTTTGTAGCTCGAGGGGCTGGAAGCATCGATTGAGATGGTGGCTTCGGGGGCTACATCTCGTGGTGACCGCTGCGTGCGGAAGATCCAGGCAGCTGATAGGCAGAACGAGAAACAGAGCCAAGCGAATGTATTTCTCATATTCAAAAACCCAGGATCCTTGTGCTCAGAGAAATTCTTGAGGCCACCTCACAACACATCCCAGGAGGCAGACCGCTTCATCCTCTTACTACAGATCCCCAGGTGGAAGAACTACAGAGTCGAATTCGTGCCCTATTTCTTGAAGCGGGGCGAGAAGCCGGAGCGCGCGAAAAGTTCATCCTGGGTCCAGCTCTGAGCCCCGCAATCCCTAAGGCGAGCAGGCGAGCAACGATGATGTTCCAAAACTCTACGGATTGTGTAAACAGGTGTAGGGAGGCCCCAAAGAGAAGAACTCTGGAGCTACCGGGAGCGGGCGGACTTCCTTGGTTCCGACGAGGAGAATCGAGCCAGGAGTCGCTCAAGAAACTCGCTCTGTCCCTTGTGGATACGGACCCGAGCTTCCTCAAGGCGAAACCAATTTGCGCGGTCAACTTCAGGGAACTCTTGCGTTTGACCGGATTTCGGTGGCCATTCCATGGAGAACGTATTGCTTCGAATTGTCGTTGAGCAATCGCCTTCGAGAGCCCAAGCGGTTACAACCTTTCCGCCCGGCTGGGTAACTTTGCCCAAGGGTATAAACTCCCCTTCGGGCTTAATCCCTGTTTCTTCTTCGAATTCACGCTTCGCGGCAGCCAGCTCGTCCTCCCCATCCAGGTATTCGCCCTTGGGGATCGACCAAGCTCCGATCTCCTTCTTCTGCCAGAATGGTCCGCCGGGGTGAACCAGAAACACCTCTAGGTGCTGGCCACGCCGCCTGAACATCAATATACCGGCACTCCATCGTCGCATGACCGGTCCCTTCTACAACGAAATCTGACGGTGCGACAGAATATATTACCTGGATTACCTTCTTAGATTCCGCGTCCGTAATGTGGAGCACGATCTCGCCATTCACCTTCAGCCATGTGGCCGGCGCAAGTGCTGGTCCATTCCCTAACCCATAGGCTGGAGTTCGCTCCGTAGGACTGAGGGGCGTGGAATTTGCTCGTTCCGGACTTCCCGCAAGGAGATCCATGTTTCCGCCTCCATCGTAGTGGATGTAGAAGTCCGGATGGTCTTTCGTTTCCTCAAAGTTCTTTGCGGCCAGCGCTTCGTTCACGGTCTTCACGATCTTGAGGTCCGTGAGCTCATTGGTATCGGGGTGCTGGCGAGTCATGAGTCGATTCTCGCGCCAGGCGTAGCGCTTGTGCTCGGAGAAGCTGAAATGACTGCCGCAATCAGCAGGACCGTTGGCCGTTCCGCGTACGCTGGAGACGTTCGGGTCGAGCCAGTGTGCGGTCAAGGCTGCGCTTGTGGCATCAGACAAGATTCGAATGGTTGGAAGGCAAAGACCGAGGATAACTGCTTGGCCACAACCCGAGGGGTATTCTATAGCGGTCTACCCACCAACCCGCGTATGTATATAGACTCAAGAAACGCGCAGCCTTCTTACGGGGCTATCCGATGGAATCCTTCACTGGCTTTGTGTCCCAACACATCCCTTGGTTCTGGGGTGTTCTGGCGTGGTCTCTGGCAATTCTTGGACTGATCGTGATTGCCGCAATTCCTGCTTATTTCCTCCTCTATCCGATAACCACAAATGTGCGGCGAGGAGTTGCATCCTACCTGTCTCGATTAGTCTCGAGGCAGTCGGCGGCACGCGAACGTCGGCGGCGGGCAGTGGAAGGGCTAATTGAGGACTTCAAGGACAATGCCGGGATTACTTACGTGTCCGAACGCCTCACGCGCGTTGAGGCAGCACTGGCCTCGTTTTCCGAGATCACCAAGAAGCTAAAACCCCAGCTCTCCCGAGTTTCTGATCTACAGCGCGCTTTTGACCGAGTCGGCAATAAGCTGACAGAATCTGCGTTGAAAGTAGCTCCTGCTTTTCCGAACCTGCCAACGGCCGATCAACTACCTGCACAGCACGGAAGCCTCCGAACCGCAAAGGCCCGCCTGTTCGTATCGAGCATGATTCTGATCGCCTTGATCTCGGTCAATACAGGAATGCTGGGTCAGATTCTGCGAGATTTGGGATTCATCCCCCATGACCTCACTTATTTTGGCATTCCGCTGTACCTCGTTTTCGCCTTCATGCTTACGCTGGTCGAGGCTGGTTTGGGATATGTGCACACGGCCGGCCGGCCGACGCCGGACGAGGCTTCACGCTTTGCGCTGTGGCCGCTCATTGCCGCGTGTTTCGCTGTAGTGATGGCCTGCGTGGAAGGCTTCTTTTATTCCCAGGTTGCTCCTAGCAGAAACTCCCTTGTGGACTTGCCGATTGGGTCACAAATCAAGCAGGGAACATTATTCTTCCTTTGGGGGGCCACTCTTGTACTTGTGCTTTTCGGCCTCGGAGCAATCTGGTCGGCATCGCTCGAGCGAATCGCGAAGTCTGCGGATCACTTGCCCGCGCTCACACGACGCCTGTGGCGATATCGCGAAAGATTTGATGCTGCCTGCGCGCGTGCAGGAAAAGATGCAGGCCGCCTGAGCGATGAAGTTGCGGCTATCCGGCAAGACCTCCAAGCCGCAGCCCAAGAAACAACGTCGCTCGTCGCTTCGGTGGCGGAACTGAGAGAGGGAGCAACCTCAGTGGATCCTGAGGATGCTGCGGCACCCAGACAGCTAACGACGGCCGAAGCCCATCACTTTGCCTCTTTGTCTGGGATGTGGTCCCTGTTGACTTTGCTGAGTCTGCTCATCGTTATAGCGAGCGGACTTTATGCGTTCTTTCCTTACATTGGAATAAGGGCAGCATGGCTCGTCTCCGTTGGCTTAGCTGCCTGTTTTTTGATCCTGGGATTGTTGCTGCCTCGGGGCGAACTGATTCTCGATGGAACGCGAACGCGACGGCTCATTGTTTCGGGGTCGCCCTGGAAGGGAAAAACCGCCGTCACCTTAGCTGTGATTGTTCTCACCGGTTTTGGCATACTCCTCTGGCGGATTGGAGTGGCTCGCTACCAGGCTGCCTTCTGCATTCTCATGCTTGTCCTTTGTGGTGCCCTGAGTGCCGCTGCGAGCCAGGCAAGTGCGACGGGCAAGGGCCTGCGCATATGGCTCCGTCTCTGTGTTGGCGTGCTCTTCGCTATGGTTGAGGAAGTCTTACGACTGAGTGTAAGGATTTTTCTTGCGGTCGCCTTTTGTTTAGAGGTGGTGGCTCTCGCACTTGCCGCGCCGGCATTCCGGCTGCGCGGCCGCGAAGTGCCGTCGCTCCATGCAGTTGATGAGAGCAAGCGTCCGACGTTTTCGGTGCTTAGTGCATCTTAATTCGTTCAATGCATTCATGTTCTTTGTCACGTCCAAATCGCGCGTTGTACTGCTACTCGCGGTCGCAGTCGCTTTAGGAGGTTGCTCGGTCGATAAATCGGAATCCGCCGGTACCTCGGTGGTCGTGCTAGTGGACTTCAGCAAGAGCTTTGCGCCTCTCGTAAGTGATGAGCGAGCCCTGGAGGAACTGGCGGCCGCAACATCAGAACTCGCACAACGGGAATGGCAGCCCCCCGTAGAAATTCTGTGGTCGCGTATTCAGACTGCTAGTTTGATTTCAGGTCCGCTGTGTGGTCCTTTCCAGTTCCAGCAATCCCTTATTAAACGCGACAACGATGATTCCTCTCAGATCGCGGACAAATTGCAGGCGTGTACGAAAGCCGTAGTGCGGGCTTCCACGGCTGGTTCCGAGAGGTCTGCGTATACGGATATTTCAGGAGCAGTGGCCCTGGCGGCAGACCAAGGGCAAAGCGTGCTCGGTCCGAAATACATAGTTATCGTCTCGGATTTCATAGAGGAGTTGCCACGAGGGAAGCGGCCAATCCGATTACAACTGAACGGCGAACGAGTTCTTCTGCTCCACCGGCTGGGACGGGAAAGGACGCCGCTAACCCTGGTTGACCATCTTGCGCGAATCGAGCGCTGGAGCGAAGCGCTGCGAGAAGCTGGAGCGGCATCGGTGGTAGCCCTTCCGTTGAGCTCTGTCACGCGGCAACGCATCGTGCGCGCTCTAGGAAGTGGAACTAAAGCAGGCACTGACGTCGTGGTGCTTCAAAACATGCCGGACACAGCGCGACCGGAGGTGCTCAAAACCATTGCAGCCACGTTGAACAAGGCTGCACGCGATTGGCAGCCCCCCGTCACCGTGACTTGGGCCGACTTGCGGGACGAATCTGCCATTCCGTTACAGAGGCCTCCGCTCGAATTTACTCCACGGTTGGTCAAGGCCCCGGATTCCTCAGGTCAGGATTTTCCCACGCTATTGAATGAATGTGCCGAGGGTATGCAGGGATTCTCGCCAGGAGCTAGGCTCGGAGACGTGGCAGGTTCGTTGAGCTTTTATTCTTCGGCTGGAGTGCTCGATGCGGACCACGTCTTCCTGATTGTCTCCAGTTTCTCGAATTTGCCCAAAGACCGGCGCGACTTACCCCTGAACCTCAAAGGCGTAAGGGTCGCCATGCTGCCTGCCCCCAATCGCGCGGACGCTTCTGACGAAGACGCATACTTGGCGCGAGTTACTCAGTGGGAGACCTGGCTTAAACAACAGCACGCGAACGTCTGTCGTATTCCCTTCAATGGCGTAACCACGGATTCGCTGATTGAATGCTTCCATGGATCCTAGACCGGGCTTGGTCTTAGCCCTGCCGAGCATGCCGGGCGGCGCAAGTGATTCCCGCAAGACCGGCTATAAGATTTTCGATCGCAACCAGGAAAGCGGAGTGCGGGGGCTGACAAACCAGAGCAGCTCGGCGATCAGGACGGGCTTTCCTTGGCTGCGTGGATCCGAAAACAACCCGGACTTAGCACTATCCCGGTATTCGCAGTGACGGCGCACGCCATGGTCACCGAACAACAAAGCTTCCTCGAAGCCGGGTGTAATGCATGCATCTCGAAGCCAATTAATTTCGAAATCTTTCGCGAAGAGTTGGAACGCTGGCGAAAACGCCAAGGCGCTAAGGCTGAATCCCTAGACTTGTTAGGATCCGTCGAACCTGCGATGCTTCTCGTCTGGAGGAATCGTAGGGTGCGTGCACAGGTCCTTGTTGTAGACGATCATGCACCTTCGTCTGAACTCATCTCCGAGATCTTGAGGTCCGCCGGCTTCGAAGCAATCTCACTAACCAGCAGCGCCGAAGCCGCCGAGCGCCTGACCAAAGAAAAGTACCACGCTGTCTTTCTGGACATGCCCATGCCGCCGCCGGATGGCCTCGAACTCGCCCGCCAGGTCCGCTCCTCTCGCATCAACGCATCAACGGTCATCATCATGATCACAGGAGAGCAGGAACGGACACTGCTGATGCTGATGAGGCGTGCCTTTGAAGTGATCACTCCGTCGCCTTTCAGGCGACGGAGTGATCACGTGGAGATACTCCAGGCAACGTGGTGCTGATCTTAGCTCCTTTGCTCTGCAAAGTGCCATTTACATTTTCGAGTGTGAATTGCGGGAATATAGTTTTCCGAGTGCCCGTCATCCGGCCGCGATCGGTTGCAAGCCAAAAACTTGTTCCCTTCTTACCCTAACTAAGGTCGATGCATTGCGTGGGTTTGATCCGATATCTCAGCCGGCCCTAATTCTTCTAAGGCAGGCCGACGCGGCGTAGCAGGTCTTGGAAACGCGAATCTGATCGCAGGGGGTCAAATCTTGGGTCCATCTTCAGGTAGGTGAGAAGCGTGGAACGCTCCTCAAAAGCCGCTTCCAAGTCTCTAATTGCTTGATCTTTGTAGCCAAGGCCGAGTTCCACTAAGGCGACTTGGTACGATGAAACATAGCGCTTCTTCGAGCGGGCCTTCAATTCGAGCAGGATTTTCTGCGCCTCGCTCGGTCGGCCTGCCAGACCAAATACGTGACCGAGCGAAGCGATGGTGTTCGCACCTCTCCCGGAGAGCTCGATCGTTTTTTGAAACTGAGCGATCGCGTCTTCATATTTTCCTTCCTGTTCATAACACAGGCCCATGCCCCAGTGGGGCACAAAAAAATGCGAATCAAGCTCACTGATCTTTTGCAGTTCCTGAATAGCCTCGTCATAGCGGCGTGCGAAGTACGAAATTACTCCCGCGTTGGCCTGCACGAGCAGAGAGAGAGGATCGAGTTCTTGTGCGCGCTTGAGTTCGGCGCGAGCCTCGGTCAACCTGCCCAGAGACGCCAAGAATCTGCTATAGGCGTGATGTGCGTCTGCATGATTGGGATTGAGGTCAAGCGTGCGCTTGAATTCTTGCTCGGCGCCCTCCCAGTCCCAATCGTAATAAGTTTTCACGTAGGCCATCGAAGCATGCGCTTCCGCCAGAGTTGCATCGAGCTGCAGGGCTTTCATTGCGGCAGCCTTTGCCTTAGGAAAGGCTTCTCCCGGACGGGTCTCCGAATAAAAGGGAAGCAGGGCGTAAGAGTCCGCGAGCCCAGCGTACGCGGGCGCGTACTGCGGATCCTTCTCGATGGCTTGCAGAAAGTATTCAAAGGCCAGCTTCAGTCCATCCTCTGTGCCTTCATCCCGCGAATAGCGGCCCTTCAAATAAAGCTCGTAAGCTTCAGGGTTTAGCGGGCTTGCTCCGTGAGGCGGCGCAGACGAGAATTTCCCTCGGATCTGCACGGCAATCGCGCGCGCCACATCGGCCTGCAAAGCCAATACGTCGCGCAGGTCACGGTCATAGGTTTCGGCCCACACGTGCCGATCAGTCGATACCTCAATCAACTATGCCGTAATCCGCACTCTGTTCCCGGAGCGCAATACCGCGCCTTCTACGATTGCATCAACCTTAAGCTCTCGCGCAATCTCCGGAATGGATTTCTTCGTGCTCTTGTACTGTGCGGTTGAGGTCCGTGAAATGACACGAAGGACACTGAGTTTCCCGAGGTCAGTGGTCAGAGCTTCGGTCAGCCCATCCGCGAGATAGTCCTGGCCAGTGTCTTGAGACAGATTCGCAAGCGGCAGCACTGCAATCGACTGGACGTGCGTGAGAGCACTCCTGTCCCGGAGCCACTTGCGTGCGTAAATCCCAGCACCGAGTACCAACACTATCGCCGTTGCCGCCGCCGGCCAGAAGAACCTCCGCCTTCGGTTTCTAGCTGCTAGCGCTTGTTGGGGTGCCTCTAGGTGCTTACAGCCGTTGTCCCACCATGCGTCGAGCTCGGATTTATAGGCGAAGATGGCGGCGCGTGATTTGTGCTGGTGACGGTGGACAGGCAGGCCCTGCTGTTCTTCCCATCGCCGGACCGTGCGCGCGTCACGCTTGAGGTAGGCAGCGATTTCCTTCCAGGAGTCCAAACGGTCCGAAACGTGGGGTTCCGAAGGCTCTTCCCGATTGTGTGAACCGGAACCTGGCATAGGCCGATTCGGGAGATAGGGCGAAATCCTGCCCGAATTTGGGCAGATTGTACTCCAACGTAGTAGTCCCCGCAACGAAAGCGACGCGCACGAGCGGACGTTAGCGGGCAGCCCGCTCTTGCCTGTTGCGTACTGCCTGCCTCAGCTTTAGTTTCAGAGCCGCACGAAATAAGTGCACAGGAGGTGTCCAATGAAAGTTCGAAAGTCTTACCTGGTTGTTATGGCTGGTCTGGTGATCGTTGCCCTCGCCGTCGCCCTTCCGGCAAGAAAGGCGTCGGCAAATGGTGACGAGAGCCAGTTTATCGCGGCAAGCTCCCTTCTTGCTGGTCTGGCGCCAGGCGCCGCGTTCCCATTTATTGACACTACCCCACATGGCATTGCCCAGGCCCACATCGCCATTACTGATTCCACGAGCGACTGCCATGCCGCCGCTGCTGCCCCTGACAATATCAAAATCCTGGTTGGACAAGCAGGTGTAGCGCTGGTGTCCGTAATGGACAAGACCACGAACACCGGCATCACCACCACGCAGGGTCAGTGCGTCTTTCACGTGACCATAAACGCTGGGCACGCCGGAGTGCCGAGCACTGTAACCGACATCGTTGTTCTGAACGGCGGCTCGTCAGCTCTTACGGGCATCAACACCGTCACGGCCTCGGCGACCGTGAGGGTTGGAGAGGTTACTGCCAACTGGCATCAACACGGCCACGATGTCGGCGTGGGCAATTCGAACTGATCGAGCAAGAACAGGACGCGCGCGCGGGCTACGAGCCGCAGGGTGAGCCCTAACAGGCGGCTGGAAAAGATGTTCCGGAACGAAGTTCTCTTCGTATAGTCCGCGACACAATCGCCATACTGACGGGGCGGATCACATCTTCGGCAAGTAGCTAGCCAGACTCCCGCCAGAGCTGCGCATGTCGACGGGTACTTAGGATAGACCTCAATTGTTGCCTGCCCAACTTCAACAGCTTCATCGTAGCGCTGTTCCATGCTGGTGGAGGAGGAAGGCGGAAGAGTGAAGGCCGGGTGAGGACCCATGGTGTCATTGATGCGAATTGCGGACCAGCGCCCGGCGAGTTCAGTAGCGGCTGGGACGCCAGGCGCCGAGCGCTGCGGGAGTATCCTCAATGCCGAGTACGCCGGCGAACGGAGGCGGAGGTGGAGCGTTGCCATCGGCGAGACGCCAGGCCCAAATCGCATCGGCAACGGTCTGGCCCCAAGCGATGCCGGCATTGACCGATGTCGCTCCTTCGTGTTGCGCGAGAGCAGCGAGGGAGGAGGCACGATGCGCGGTCAAGTTTGCCGCTTGCGCAGGATAGAGGTCGAGCAAGATCGAATAAGCGGCTTGGACGGCGGCGGCGCTGCGAAGCCGAATGAGGAGCGTTCGGCTTCACGTAGAGGGGCCGGTAACGTGGTTCGATGCCATTGACGGCGTCGTAGACGGCGCTAGAAACGAGTGCGACAACACGGCTGGTGGCGAGGGGATTGGTGCCAGCAGCGAGGACGGTGTCGTTCATGATGCCAATCCATTCAAGGACAGGATCGGGAGGCGGTGTTGCGACGGTGCTGACAGCACCGAAGAACAGAGACGCCAGTTTACACGAAGCGACCACGGAGATCCGGAACTCTCAGAAGAATGAAAGGTGAGATGCATGGGTAAGCTGATCTACTCGATGCTTATGTCCCTGGACGGTTACGTGGAAGACGAGCACGGGCGCTTCGGCTGGGGCGCCCCCGAAGACGAGGAGGTGCATTCCTACATCAACCAGCTCGCGTCGTCCGTCGGCACCTACCTCTACGGGCGGAGGAGGTACGAGACGATGGTCTACCGGGAGACCGCGCACACGGTTCCCAACCAGCCGCAGTTCGTGCTCGACTGGGCGCGGCAGTGGCAGGCGGCCGAGAAGATCGTCTACTCCAGAACCCTCGCCGAGCCGCGCAGCGTGCGGACGCGGATCGAGCGCGAGTTCGATCCCGACGTAGTGCGACGGCTCAAGGCCGACGTCCGCCACGACATCACTGTTGATGGACCCGAGCTCGCCACGCATGCGTTAAGGGCTGGTCTTGTCGACGAGCTTCAAATGATCGTCTGCCTGTGGTCGTCGGCGCCGGAAAACGGTTCTTCCCGGATCGTGTGCGGTTGAAGCCGGAGTTGGTCAACGAGCGCCGGTTCCGCACGGCGTGGTTGTTCTGCGGTACGCCGTCTGCGGCTGATCGATACGAAGCGGGTGGACCGTCAGGGCCTTCAGGTTTGTGGGCAGAGAGGAAGTAAAAGGGCGAGCTAGAAACCCCACCTGAATTCACAGTCGGCAAGCTCCGAAATTCAGGCGCTTACGCAAAGGGAGCTGCGCGAGCTACCTATATTAGTTTGTCGCTCGCCATGCGCCTTCAATTTCCGGTTGCCCGTGATCCAGGCACAGTCGCCGGGCGTGACAAGGTAGACGACCTCCGGTTTACCGATTGCCTAGCCAGGGATTTCAAGCCATCGCGGCGTCCTCGCCCCCCCGGTCTCTCGAATGCGCATTTCATCGATCGAGCATAATCCAGCAGCATAATCGTGAGCAGTCACATAAGTAGGCAGTTTCAGGTGGTTCCCGATTAGCGAGTGCTGCCGTTGACGGAGTGTACGTTGGTCGCAGAGGGAGCGGAGAGCAACTTTTGCTTGGCGACCCATTCGTGGATGCGCTTCTCAAGGACCTCTAAGGGCAGGGCCCCTCCGTCGAGGACCTCGTCGTGGAAGTCGCGGATACTGAACTTGTCGCCGAGCTGATCTTTGGCGTATTGGCGAAGCTTGAGAATCTCTAGCTGCCCGAGTTTGTAAGCCAGTGCCTGGCCAGGCCACGCGATGTATCGGTCTACTTCACTCTGAACATTAGGCTCATCCATGGCGGTGTACCGATGGAAGTAGGCCACCATCTGATCGCGGGACCAGTGCTTTTCGTGTACACCGGTATCGATGACTAGGCGGACAGCTCGCCACATTTCGTTTTCCAGCCTCCCATAGTCGCTATAGGGATCCTGATAGTGACCAATTTCTTTGCCCAACCGCTCTGCGTAAAGGGCCCAGCCCTCGACGAAAGCAGTGTAATCTTCATATTTTCGGAATGAAGGCAGACCAACGAGTTCCTGAGCGATCGAGAGCTGGAGATGATGTCCGGGAATTCCCTCGTGATAGGCGATCGCCTCAACATTCAGCACGAGACGGTGCTCGGGATCCCACTCATTAACGTTGATGTGCCCTGGGCGCGAACCATCCGCAGTGCCGTCGGTATAGTCAGCGGGGACGGCCTCCTTGGAACGCGAAGCTGCCATCGGAATTACGGTCAGATTATTCTTGGGAAGACGACCGAAGAGCTTGGGCAGCTCCGGCTCCATTTCGCGCACGTAGTTCGTGTACAAGTCGAGCAGCTGCTGGCCGGATGTGGCATAGAATCGACGCTCCTTCTTGATGTGGTTGTTGAAGCTGGCTAGGTCTTTGAATCCGACCTTGCGCGCGACGGCAAGCATTTCGGCTTCGATCTCGTCCACTTGCTTGAGCCCGATCTCGCGAATTTGTTCTGGTGTCAGGTCAGTAGTCGTCATGTGGCGGATTGCGAGGCGATACCGCGATGCTCCGTCGGGAAGTGACCATATGCCGGGTTCGATGCGACCCTTCGAGACGTATTCATCACGGACGAACGCGGTGAACCGCGCATAAGCGGGTAAGACAGAATCCTTAATCGCGGAAAGGCCGGCCTCGCGCAGGCGCTTCTGATCGGATTCGGAGATGCTATTGGGAAAAGTGGAAAAGGGCTGAGCGGCGGGAGACTTCCCTGGTTCCTGGGAGGCCATGGCCTGGCACTGATCTAGGACTTTCTTCAGCAGGAAACGGGGCGGGATCAATTTATCGTTCGTGCCTTTACGCATCTGGACGATCGTCTGATCCAGGAGACGGGGCATTTGCGTCAGGCGGGAAATATAGTCCTCATAGTCTTTGACCGACTGGAAAGAAAGCACGTTGACAAGCTCCGGTAACAAAAGCTGGATACCGTTCTGCTGGTCCACCGGCATTTCCCAGGGTTTGAAGCTAGCTTCTTCTAGTTGCAGCTTTAGGTCTCGCACAATCAAAGCTTTGTTGAGCCCCTCCTGCTCGGGAAAGCCGGAAGTATCGATGGCTTCGAAGCGAGTGAGGAATTTCTGAGTTTCCTGCAGATCCCTGTCGATGGCTTCCTGAGAGAAGTCGTCGAGTTTGTCGTTCCAGCGCTTGTCTCCCAAGAAAGAAGCGAAGAGCGGACTGGTGCGCAGTCTATATTCCCACTGCTCGGCCAGTAGATCGTTGAGTGCCTTGCGTCGCGATTCAAGAGGGGACGGTGATTGCACCGCGGCTACGACGGAACAGAATGAACCGAGAAGCAAAGCAACGCAGGTACGGAGTTTAAGAAGGTGCATTGAGGCTCCTCAAGGAACAAATTCTTTGTGCAAGTGACACTGATGGTTAGTCCGTCTTCTCTGCTGGAAAGCCGCCGCTCCGTTCTCGAAGAACTCCTTCTGCCAGCGGCAGAACACCGTCGGCTGGAGCCCCAGTTCGTCACACAGATCCGCGATCGGCACTCCTTCCAGCAAAGGCCTCCTCAGAATGGCGACCTTCTCTTCCGGTGTGTAGTGCTTCTTTACGCGTTCGCTCCGTTATCTTAACGGATGAAGGCTTTCTCCATTTCCAGCCGAGTCAGGACACCCATCACTACCATAGCCCACCGATGAGGATGCTACATTCCCGTAACCACCTAATGTACTGACGGTTTTCCCCCGCAAAGTTGAATCGCCTGCTTGAAGGCTTTCGCGAAACGTCTGGCGTTATCTCCGTTATCAAAGCCAAGTTCAACCCACGTGTGTTTGTTCTTTTCTTCGGCCTTGCCACCCGGCTGAGTAAAAGATTCCGTGACGCTTTTTTCGCTCTTCGTTGTTTCTGCGACTACGGCATTCTCGAAGGGATTGTCTTTCACCAAAGCTACGCTATTGGGGTCAAGGTCTTTCAGCGAAAAGTGGTAGGTGTGGGTGCCGACATCTTTATAATTCAAGGTAACGGACCACGTTATCGTGGCGAGACAACCATGACTATCGAAAGTGGTCACGTCATGGCGCGGCTCGCAGTTGGGGGTACCCAGCTTACATAATCCCTTGTCCGTATTTCTCTGCCCAGTGAACTGGCTTCCGTTATCCGCCACAAAATTGTGCATCCACGCCAAAGTATCTTCCAAACTAGCGGGTTGTTGGGCATAAGCGGTCACGGTCACCATGACCAGGAGGACCGGCGTTTTTCGCATGGAATCAACTCCGATGCAGGCAAGCCTATCGTGTGAAGGCTGCGGCTTTCAATCGCTACTTTTCGGAGGGTCGCGGAGAACCCGCCTGGGGCGCCCCACGGATTCATGGCGAGCTGCTCCTCCCCAACCAAATACGCCTTCTTTTCCGGCTAACGCGTTCCATGTTACTTAGCCTAGTTTGTTTTGTAATTTCTGATTCGAGGCATCGGGCCGTAACCGTAGGAGTGGCGGCAGGGGCAGCGCTTTGTGCCCTTCGTCTTCTGTCGCTCCTCCCCGAATGCGCCGTTCCAAATGTAACTGAAGGAGCTCGCATTTGAAGGCCAGTTTCCCAACTGAATCCCACCCACGGCGGGTTCACTCGAGAATTTACCGCTTCATTACCGCTGATTTGCGCTTTAGCAAGGTACAGTTTCGAAACTTTCGTTATACTAGGCGGGAAAACGGAGGAAATCAGGGTCACCCTCGCCGCAGCGAAGCAGCCCAACTGGCGTTTTGCCAGTGCAGCAGTCTACAAGACAGTCGCTAGCATCTAGGCGATGCCGCGCGTTTCATACGTCAAGATTCCGTTACGGGTTTGATTAACTGAGGGCAGAAACAGTCAAAAGACCTTATTGCTGCCCCCTGGCAGCCGCTGCCTGAAGAACCTTCGGCGTGCGACGCTTGTGGCTGGTCAGGAAGGTAGAATTGCAACGCTTCTTTCGCCATCTAACGGCGGTCACGTCGCTTTTAGCAGTTCTCGGAGCGGCCCCCCTCAACCCGCAGGACTCGGCCGCTGAGATCTACCGCTCTGCAGTTCGACCAGCCGCCCTTATATCTTCGGTAACGCCCAGTGATGTCACCCGGGCAACGCTCGAGAACGGAATGAGAGTGGTGGTCGTCCGCGACCCGCTGGCCCCGGTTGTAACCGTGGAGCAGAACTACCTCGTCGGAGGCAACGAAACACCGGAAGGATTTCCGGGAATGGCGCACGCCCAGGAACACATGGCGTTTCGAGGCTGTGCCGGGCTGACTGCGGATCAGATCGCGGCGATTTTTGCGCAGTTGGGCGGATTCGAAAACGCCGACACCCAGCAGAACATCACCCAATACTTTTCGACAGTTCCTGCGGCGGACCTTGACATTGCGCTTCGTGTCGACTCTGCGTGCATGCAGAGCATTGACGACTCAGAGCAGGAGTGGGCCCAGGAGAAGGGCGCGATCGAGCAGGAAGTAGCGCGCGACCTTTCCAGTCCGGCCTATAAATTCCTCACGCGATTAAACGAGGATATGTTTCCCGGCACGGTTTACGCGCACGACGCGCTGGGGACGAAGGAATCCTTCGATGTGACCACCGGAGAGATGCTTAGGCAGTTCTACCGGCGCTGGTACGGACCGAACAACGCGATCCTGGTGATTGCCGGTGATGTGCAGCCCGAGCAAGTCCTGAGAAAAGTCAAAGAGCTTTACGGTGGCATTCCCCGGAAGCAACTGCCGCCGCGCCCCGAAATCAAATTGGCTCCGGTGAAGTCCGAAAGTTTCACACTGGAAAGTAATCTCCCCTATTCGCTGGCCTTCATCGCCTATCGCGTACCTGGCACGGACAGCGCAGACTTCGCGGCCACCAGGATCCTTGCCGATGTGCTCGCGAGTGAGCGCGGGAAACTGTATGAAATGGTGCCGCAGGGAAAAGCTCTGCAAATCGATTTCGACCTCGAAGAGACGTATCCGAAGGCAAGCGTGGCGGTCAGTGTTGCGGTGCTGCCCGCGGGTCGTGACGCAGCCTCGGCAGTGGGAGAAATGCGCAAGACTCTTGACGGCTATGCAACCAACGGACTGCCAGGGGACCTTGTCGAAGCTGCTAAGCGACGCCTGATCGCCAAGGCCCAGTTTCGCCGCAATTCCATTCCAGGGCTGGCTGAAGCGTGGTCCGATGCTCTCGCCGCCAGGGGGCTGTATTCGCCGGATGACGACGTCGACAGGGTGAAACTCGTCGAACTGCAAGACGTGAACCGCATAGCAAAGGAGTTCCTGACCGACGCAAACTCCATTACCGCGGCGCTAAAATCCGTGCCCGGAGGCGAGGCGGTTTCTGCAAAGGGGTTCGGAGAAACCGAGCAGCTGACTTCTCGACCGACCAAGCCAGTGAAGTTGCCCGAATGGGCTTCATCACGGCTCATGGCACTGGAACTGCCGCCGACAGTTCCCCAGCCAGTGGAAACGGTACTGCGCAACGGCATTCGTCTCATCGTGCGGCAAGTGACGATAACTCCGACGATCACCGTGCGAGGTAGTGTGCGGCACAACAGCGAAACGGAAGTGCCACGGGGCAAAGACGGTGTCTCGGAGGTGCTCGACGAGCTCTTCTCCTACGGAACAAAGACACTGGACCGCATTGCTTTCCACAAAGCGCTAGACGAAATTGCTGCCGACGAGTCAGCCGGATACGACTTCTCCCTCGAGGTAGGGAAGGAGGACTTCTTGCGCGGCATGCAACTCCTGGCCGACAACGAAATGAACCCTGCGTTGCCAGCTGAGGCCTTCAACATCACTCAGCGGCAATTGGCGCAGTTCATCGCTGGTCGCAGCAAGAGCCCGGGCTATCGAACGGAACGCGCGCTCGCCACCGCTCTTCTGCCGCAAAACGATCCCGGCCTCCGCGAGGAGACGCCGCAAACCGTGACTTCGCTAACGCTCGATGATGTTAAGAACTATTACGCCAAAACCTTCCGCCCTGACCTGACGACCATTGTCGTGACTGGAGACACTACGCTGGACGAAGCACGAGCGGTCGTCGAGAAATGGTTCGGGTCTTGGGAGGCAATGGGTGCTCTACCGGACATAGAGTTGCCCGCTGTGCGCCCAAACAAACCAACGGCAGCGACGGTCCTGGACCCAACCCAACTACAAGATTCCGTGAGCCTTTCTGAAATGGTTCGCATCAACCGGTTCGATCCTGACTACTACCCTCTCCAGCTTGGCAATCACGTCCTGGGCGGAGGTTTTTATGCGACGCGGCTCTATCATGATCTAAGGCAGACCACTGGGTATGTCTACAACGTGGATGTTGAACTGGATGCCGGGAAGACTCGCGCCGTTTACACCGTGACCTACGCCTGTGATCCAAAGAACACAGCGAGGGCATACGGGCTGGTTCAGCGAGATCTCCTCGCCATGCAGAAGGACAACGTCACTGCGGGCGAGCTGCAGCAGGCCAAGGCTCTGCTGCTGCGCAAGATTCCGTTGGCTGAATCGAGCCAGGAAAGCGTTGCAAATGGCCTCCTTGGGCGTGCTCAAATCGGCCTGCCGCTCGACGAGTCCCAGCGCGCGGCGAAACTATACTTCGACATGACCGCAGACCAAGTGCGGGCCGCATTCGCAAAGTGGATTCGTCCGGATGGCTTTGTGCAGATTGTCCGCGGACCAGCCGCATACTAACCGTTGGACGCTTCTCAAGCTGGGCCTAAGCGATCAGCTGCAGATATTGCGTTCCGTTGGCCACGGCATCGGTAACGAGGTTCTGGCCGAACGTGGCCAGTTTCCCGCCATGGCCTCCGCCCAGCGCCAAGAGATAGCTGTCCGTCACGTCGTGTGCACGGTCAGGTTAGAAGTGCGCCGGATCGATGAGTGCGATCAGCACGTTGCGAAGCCTTTACCACTCACTCGCCTTCCGATGAGAAATATATAAGACGAATAACAAGCGAACATCATGGTCGCGCTCTCTCGAAGCAAGGAAAACTCGAAGTTGCTCTGTTCTTCGGCGTCCTCTTTCCTCCGGATCGAATTCACAACGCTCATCGACAGCCAGACGTGTATCATAAGCGTAGTTATCCGGAAAGCTGCCAACCATTCCCGTAGGGACCTCCATATGAGTCTTTTGCGCCGACTTGCCAGCCACTTTGTGGGCAATCCGCCCGAGGGGGCGCTGCCCAACCCGATTGACCTACTCAATTCGATGCCTGACGCAGTGTTGATTGTCAACCGCGAAGGAAAGATCGCCGCGGTCAATTCCCAAACAGAGATCCTATTCGGGTACAGTCGTCAGGAATTGATCGGGCAAACTGTCGAGCTTCTGATTCCTTCCCGTTTCAGCCGCGCGCACTTGAAGCATCGCGAATCGTTCTTTGCCGACCCGCGCGTGCGTCCTATGGGGCGCGACTTGGAGCTTTTCGGAAGACGGAAAAATCAAACTGAGTTTTCCGCAGAGATTAGTCTAAGCCCATTGCGGACTGCTCAAGGACTCTACGTCACATGCGCCATTCGCGACGTGACGGAACGCAAGCGTTCTGAAGAACGAGTCAAAGAATTGAACGCGGAACTCGCTGAAGCGCTGCGGCGGGCCGAACTTCTCGGAACCACCAGCACGCTGGCGACAACTATGGCGCGCGAGATTGAAACGGCCTTGGATGCCCTGGTGAGGCTGCTCTGCCAGTTGGAGCGCAGTGCCTCAGACGACGAAATGAAAGAGCTGGTCGGCAAGGCAAAGGAAGAAATTTCTTGCATTACCCGCATCACCAGCAACGCCTTAGCACTGCAGCAACAACATAACGCTTGGAGAAAGGCCTGATGCCGAGAACGAGGAACTCGCTGATTCTTACCTCGCAGGTCACGAAGAGGAATCTCTGATAAGCACCACATCGGAGTCCGTGTGTCCGCGGAGCACGCAAAGCTTCCTACCGTCGGGAGACCACCGGAAATTCAGAATCTGCTCCGAGTCAAAGGCAGTGATTCGCTTGCCATTGGAACCGTTCAGCGGCTGCTCCCAAACGTTATCTACTCCATTCTCCCGGATGGGATACGCCACTGCCGTTCCGTCCGGCGTGAAACTCAATCCTCCCGTCGACATTCGCTCGTCGGCATCGATCAGCTCCGGGCGCCCGGCCTTCGCCGTGAGGTCGAGAAGGGCGATCTTGTATTGAGGGTAGGGATCCTCCTGAGTTGGCACAGTGGCCACAACGAAGGCCATCCGCTTCCCATCTCGCGAAGGACTGAGCGTCATCCCTACTGGCAAGGTCTTGGGAACCGCGCTTCCCGGAAGCACCTCTGGTTTTCCAGAGCCGTCCAGCGGAACTCGCCAAATTTGCCGTAAGACCTCATCCCAATAGAAAACCCATTTTTGGTCCATCGAGCAAATTGGGGCGCGATCGGCCTTCCCGTCGGACAACTTTGTGGGACTTGTGCCGTCCGCATTCGCCCGCCAGATATTCGTCGAATTGGTGCTTCCGTGGAATGCCCAGGAAAACACCAGGTAACGATTGCCACAGCCTGACAAGTCCGCAATCGCCGCGTTGGCATCTCCAACCAGCTGCGTCGGCGCGTTTCGCTCGCTGCCAATGCGCATCAGGCTGCTAAAGTCAGTGAAAGCGAGATCCCCATCGGCGGTCCAATCGAACGAATAAACTGACTGTCCCGGCGGAAGCAGTGCGGTTGCATCGCCGGGCTGGCTGCCTCCCGCCGATAGAAGGTAGAGATTCTGCATCGTTTTGGTTTGCACCGTTGCCAGCGTCCTTCCGTCAGCAGACACTGTCAACGTGGCATAGCTGTTGGTATCCCGCGTTAGGGGCTCGAATTGCTCTCCTCCCTCAGGGATGACGGCGATCTGCGACCGCAGAAAATATTCCGACCCTCTTTGCGAATACAGAGCCAAGATTCCGCGCCGCTCTGGCAGCCATTTGAAGTCCAGCGTTAACCGGTCATCGAACGTTGCCAGACGCTCCAGATTCCCGCTCTTGACCTCAAGTGCGCCTATGCCCCCTAACGACTTGTCGGGCTTAAACAATCGGAAAGCGATGTGCTTCCCATCCGGAGACCAGGCCACAAACGAAGGTGCCTCAGAAGCCGGGGCTGCAACGTACAGAACCTTCTCGTCGCTACCGTTCGCATTGGTGGTCATCAACTCGTACTTGCCCAGCTCCGGACTGTTCATCCGCGCGAAGGCAATGCGTCGCCCGTCGGGAGAGAACGTAATGTCGCTGTCAATACCGCGAACCACAGTGATCGGCGTCCCGCCCAGCACCGGCGTACGATACAGATCAAAATTCGTGTTCGTCGAGTCTACCGCCTTGATGAAATAAAGATAATTGCCGTCCGGGGAAAACGTGAGGCTCTTGTAGGAAGATGGCGCCGGTGGAATTACTTGTGCGTCGCTGTTTGTTGGCAGGTTGCGCAGCCACAAGCTCTGCAGGCCCTTGGTGTTGACCACCGTTAATACGTATCTCGCGTCGGGAGAAATGGCCGTCAGCGTTGCCTTCCCAGACGTGGTCACCTGCGTGATCGTGAACCTCTGGAAACTGGAGGGCCGCACGCGGTGCACGAGCGAGTACACTCCGAACCCCGCTGCCACCAATACCAGCAGGGCCGCCGCGGCAATTCCCGTAGCTCTTACCTTATGATGCTTTACCGCTTCGATCACCGCAGAACTGTCTGACTGATGGATCGCCGCTGGCCCCGCCGGCAACGGTTCAATCGCGGAAGCCCTCGCTACCGCTTCTGCCGAGTGCCCTGAATCGGTCTCGCGCTTTAACCGCTTCAGGTCCGCGCGCATTTCCGACGCCACCTGGTAACGTAATTCGCGGTCCTTTTCCAGGGCTTTGAAGATGATCTCTTCCAGCTTAGGCGGCAGATCTGGATTGATGCGCAGGACCCGGGTGGGCGGCTTGTTCAGAATCGCGTCAAAAACCGTCGCGGAAGTATCTCCCCGAAAGGGCATCGCTCCCGTGGCCATCTGGTACAACACGGCTCCGAAAGAGAAAAGATCGGTTCGCGCGTCCAGCTGCTTTCCCTTGGCTTGTTCCGGCGACATGTACGCTACGGTGCCCAGCGCCGCGCCCGGACCGGTTAAGTGGTCAGCGCTAGAGGCCTCCGTGGCCTCAAACGCTACGCCCGCCGGCTGCGCCACCCGGAAGGTGACCGGCATCAGCTTGGCCAGCCCGAAGTCTAGGATCTTTGCGTGCCCTTTCTTAGTTACGAATATATTCGCCGGCTTGATGTCGCGGTGAATGATCCCTTCGCTGTGCGCGGCATCCAGGGCATCGGCGATTTCAATGCCCAGGGTGAGCAGCGTTTCATTGTCCAGGCCCCGGTCGCCAATTAGGTGTTTCAATGTCACCCCATCGAGGTACTCCATGGCGATGAAGCCCAGGTTATCTTCTTCTCCGATATCATAAATCGTGCAAATGTTGGGATGGTTCAGGGACGACGCCGCCTGGGCCTCTCGTTGGAAGCGAAGCATCGCCTGGTGATCAGAACATAACTCCGTCGGCAGGAATTTAAGCGCGACAAAGCGACGGAGGCGGGTGTCCTCTGCTTTGTAGACGACGCCCATCCCGCCGCCACCCAGCTTCTCAACGATTGTGAAGTGGGAGAAAGTTCGACCGATCATTGGCCACATCTTAAGGAGTACCACGTGGCGAAGTCAACGGAGAGCTGCCTTGGAGGCCATCCCAGGCCAGGCCCGCCGCCCGTAAACAGGGTCAATACCAGTTAGCAGTTACCGCTCGCGCTCAGTCCACTCCCAAACAGTAGTGTGCCATTTCTGATTTTCGTTGCAGCTTTTCGAGGAGTACGATAGCTTCCCACTCGGTTGTCCCCGGTCTAGAAACGTTTAGCGTCGCCACTAATCCAGGCGAAGTCAAACCCGGCCCTGCTTCGTCATGTTGGCTCGGTCCTTGTAACTAAGGCCTTGTGCCATTGGCGGGGTGGAAGCCAGTGGCTTCACAAGCCCAAGGAAAGGACCAACAATGTGCATCCCAAAATCGAAAGTACGAGTAGAAATGAACTGTTCCGCGGTCGGTGAATTGGGAAAGCTGCGTACGGGCGTGCGCGGTCGAACGCTTGCAGGGCTTGCAGTGTTCCTTTTCCTGGCTGTGATTGCGACCCCGCTACTTCGCGCGCAGCAAACCGACGCCCCTTCCAATGCAAAAAAGGAGCCTGAGGAGGCGCTCTTGAAGCGCGTTGTTCAGTTGGAGGCCAGGCTCAAAGAAGTAGAGGCCGCCCTGGCCAAAGCGCAGCCGGGAGCCGCCGTTGCCGCAACCGCTCCCGCCCCGCACTCCGCTGCTGACCCGCCGCCTGTTGCTGCGTCGGCCCCGCAAGAAGCGGCACCCGCTCCCCAGCCCCAGGCCGAGCAGACCGGGCAAGAACCAATGGACTTGAACAGGACTCTGTTGCACATCAGAGGGTACAGTGACGTCGACCTCCGTGGAAGCACTCTAAAGGGTGATCCCACGTCCACCACCGCTTTCGGTCTTGGTCAAGTCAACCTGTTTGTGACTTCCGACGTATCAGATAAGTTCAAGTTCCTCAGCGAGGTCGTCTTCGAAGCTGGGAGCGACAACGTCTTCGGCGTGGATATCGAGCGGATGCTGCTTACCTACTCCTTCAACGACTATCTCAACGTTTCGGTCGGCCGCTACCACACCGCGATCGGCTATTACAATACGGCCTATCACCACAGCACTTGGTTTCAAACTGCCACCGGTCGCCCCTTTCTTTTTGCCTTTGAGGACCAAGGCGGCATCCTGCCCATCCACAACCTAGGCGCGTCTATAACCGGCAAAGTTCCCTCTGGAAGTCTGGGCCTGCATTACGTCGCTGAACTTGGCAACGGTCGCGCGTACAGAGCCAGCGAACCCGTGCAAAACGCGGTCGATGAAAACACACACAAAGCCCTAAACTTTGCTGTCTTCGCCCGGCCTGAAAGAATCCGTGGTTTGCAGGTAGGATTCTCCGCTTACCGCGATCTCCTGACTCCCGCAGCGGTTCCAGCCATTGACGAAACCATTTTTGCTGCTCACGCCGTGTACACCGGCCTGGACTTCGAGTGGCTGAACGAAGCGCTCCTCATTCGTCACTCGCCCCAGGGCACGCCCCAGGTGTTCAACACCCCGGGTTTTTATTCCCAAATTTCCCGGCGTTATCGTTCCTACCGGCCATACTTTCGCTATCAGTATCTCAACGCCCCGGCGAGCGAGCCCATCTTCTCGCCCAGTGTGGGATTACGGCACGGTCCTTCTTTCGGGTTGCGCTATGATATGAGTGAGTTTGTGGCGGTGAAGATGCAATATGACTACACGATGTTGCGTGGCGATCGCGCCTTTCACACCTTGGCCCTCCAGACCGGCTTTACGTTCTAGAGGTGTGACCATGTCGCCCCGCTTGGTCGTTTTCTGTTTTTTCTTTGTCACCGTCATCTTGTTTTCAGCCGGTCTGTCCGCCGGACTCGATGCGCAAAGCCGAGCTCCTGCCGATGATTCACTCGCCATCGTCGTCAATCGCGGCAATCCCGTCGAGAACCTGTCCTTCTCCGAGCTACGCAAGATTTTCTTGGGAGAGCAAACCCATTGGTCCAACGGCCGCCGCATCACCGTCGTTATGCTTGAGCCCGGCAACGCGGAGCGCCAGGCTGTGCTTGTGCAGATTTACAAGATGGGCGAAAAAGACTTCATCAATTATTTCCTGCATGGCATGTTCACGGGCGAAATCCATGCTGCGCCCAGACCTCTTCCGAGTTCCGAAGAAGTGCTCAAGTTTGTCCTGAACGTTCCCGGCGCCATCGGATACGTGAAAGCCCCAAACGTGAATGATTCGGTGAAGGTCGTCCGCGTCGAGAGCCGCTTGCCGAGCGAAAAGGACTACCTGCTTCGCCTGCATGGGAAGCCTCCCAAATAAGGTCCGCAGGCTGGCTCGCTAGCGTGTGGCCGCGTGTCACCGCGACGGGAGGGAGCCCCTCCCTCAGCTAGGATTTAGCAACGCGCAGCCCCAAGACTCGGAGGAGAGTCTGTTGGAGCTTCAAGAGCTCTCGCTGGCGCTCATGCTCTTGCTTGGTGCGGTCAATGAGCGCATCTTTCAAGAGCATCAAATTGCGCCGAAACTCCATTTGAGCCAGAACCAAGCGACTGAGGGCCTTCAGCGCGGCCTGTTGACCGGAGTCCAACTCCCGTGGAGTCCGGTCAAGCACGCAGATGGTACCCAGTGCATAGCCGTCTTCGTTGATTAGGGGAGCCCCCGCGTAAAAGCGGATCTTCGGTTCTGACGTTACCAGCGGATTATTTTGAAATCTCTCGTCGTTCAGTGTATCCGGGACGACAAAAACATCAGGTTGCCGGATGGCGGTAGCACAAAAGGCGATTTCACGAGGCGTTTCCGAAATGGACATCCCCATTTTCGATTTAAACCATTGCCGGTCTTCGTCAACAAGAGAGATCATCGCAATCGGCGTGCTAAAAACGAAAGAGGCCAACAAGACTAAGTCTTCGAAGGCTTGTTCCGGCTCTGTGTCTAGGATGGCGTATTTCTGGAGAGCTGCGACTCGAGCCCTTTCGTTATTGATCGGCACGGGAGTTGCCATCATGGATTCCCCAGGTGGACGGTGGGTTTTATCTCTTGTGGGCCGCTGCACGGATAACCTACACCTTTTTACCGGTTATACGCAAAGCCATTTCTGCTTTCGTAAAACCTGACGATGGCTATGCAGTAACCGAATACGCCTCGGGCCTCCTATCACGAAGCTGAGAGAGTGACGTTAATCGGCACTGGCACCGCTTGTCCTTTCCGCGTCCGCTCGGTACGTTCACAATGTTCGCGATGTTCGCCGAAACGTATGAATAGAACGCTCGACCTTCTTCCGAAATCAGTGGTTTTTTGCGTCCGTATAGATATCCACACCGACGAGCGTAAGTATCAGCGCGAGAAAAATAAACCGGATGGGCACAGTATCGTCGGGACGCTGGATCCCGACCGACAATTGCCAAGACTGATACATACCATCCACTACTCGATAAAACAGGAACGTGATTGACGGCACGGCCAGCGCGAGACCAATGAATTTTCTTATCTTGACTTCGTTGTCCAAAACGGTTGTTGTCACGGCGTATTTAGCCGCCCAAAAGAGATCGATTATTTTTTCTATGAACGTATCCATTGTCGCCGGCAGTGCACCGTACTGTGGTGCACACCAAATCGGAGCCTAACACGTTCACTATAAAAGATGCTGGAATAATCGTGTTCCCCGTTCCTTCTGCCCAATTCATCTAGCAGGTGTTCCATGACCCACAACGGTTGCGTTCGTAGATTACCCCCCCCATGCACTCCTAGCGCGTACCTAGCATGGATGAACAGGATGAACAGTTTCTCGGCTACACTATTTCTCGCGGAATAGATGAAGATGCAATTCTCTCGGAACCCACCCAAGCATCTCCGCAAGCGGCTATCCATGTTTTTGCTCTACATTCTTGTAGCCTATGTGCTCCTGTTGGTCGTCACTCGTCTCCTCGAGCATCGCGTGATTTTCTTCCCCGACTACCCGGGCCGCCTCGAAGGCGACTGGCATCCACGCACGCTTGCCCCCGAAGACGTCTGGCTTACAGCTTCCGACGGCACCAGGCTCCACGCTTGGTGGATTCCCAATGTAAACGCAAAATTCACTTTCCTCGCGTTCCACGGGAACGCCTCCAACATTGCTAACCGTGCCCCTGCCTACGAATTTCTCCGCGATACGCCTGCCAACGTCCTTGCATTGGAGTATCGCGGCTACGGCCACAGTGAAGGTAAACCTAGCGAAACTGGCCTCTACCTCGACGCCGAAGCCGCTTATCAATACCTCGTCAGCACAAAAGGCCTCGACCCTAAGTCCATCCTCTCTTTTGGCCAATCTCTAGGCACAGCGGTAGCTGCGCATCTCGCCGCTCACCGCGTAGTCGGCGGCCTCATCCTTGAAGCCCCATTTCCCTCCGCATCTCGCGTAGCCAGTAAGATTTTTTGGTTCCTCCCTGGGCTAACCCTCCTCGTTCACTCACAGTTCGACACGCAATCGGAACTGAAACAAATCACCGCTCCAATTCTGGTCGTGCATTGCACACAGGACTCTGTCTTGCCTTTCCAATTCGGCCTGGAGGTCTACGACGCCGCTCGCTCCCCCAAACACTTTCTGCGGATTAATGGCGACTGCCACGAGGAATCCTCGCTCATCGCGCCCGCCCAATACCGTTCCGCCCTCAAAGAATTCATTGTGTCCTTAGACCTGCCAGAATGAGTGTTTGAGAGCTTTCCGGCGATAACGCCGCTGCTCTTTTCAGGAAGGGAAGGAGGTCAATCTCAGTCTGCTCGGCCAGCGCCGGGGAGCTAATTTGTTATAGTCTGCTTGTTGCTGGCCCTCGGGGAGGCTACGACATGAAATACCTCACGTTGTTTTTTCTCTTGGTTTTACCAGCAGTCGCAAGCGCCCAGACCGTGAATGGAAATATCGACGCTGCCTTCGCTGTTGGCAAGTGGAAGGAATCCCGCGAAGGGGTGAGCCTATTCTGTGTTCGTGTCACGACTCAAGAGGATGTGTTAAAACGCGACAGCAGCGGGGCATGTTTCTTGACGGAAGCGCACGCCAGTGCAAAAGACTCTGTCACCATATCCACGAATACGTTCGCCGTCACCGATTGGGACGAACATGCGCTGACAGCAGTCACCGAATTCTATAAAGACAAGAATGGAGACCAAACCAGCGAATCCATCCCGGGCGCAGTCAAGTTTGTTATTCGTTTAATTCTAAACTTCGAGACCCATCAGATGGCAAAGATTGTCGAGGCGAGTAATGAGAGCAGCCATGGATATCATCTGGTGGATCAGTAAGCGTGGCGGTTCAAGTCCGTTTATGAGAACAGAAAAGAGCGGGAACATCGTGGTCTCCGCCCTTCGCGCGCGCACCAATTTTGTCACGGATATGGTGACCTGCTCTGGGTTCATCGCTGGCCCCTCGAGCCCAAGGATCCGGCGCCGACCCGGAGCCACAGCGGGTGTCCGCCAAGTTTGTCGTTCTGACCGACGTCGATGTCAATGAAGATTCCGTTGACCGAAATCGACGGGTAAAGCTGAAGCAGTTGGTATCCGCGAGTGGGGATGTCGGGCACATCGCTCGGCGACCTCCAGTAGTGCTCGAAGGGCAATTCGTAAAGCTGCTGGCCGGTCAATCCGGCCGCTGACCCAACGTACACGCCTGGAACATACCCCGCTGCGTTGACCGCTTGGTGCCATGCCTTGCAGTAGTCCATCACCTCCTGCACCGGGGCACTCGGGTTCACACCTTCAAGATCGCACCAAACGTTGACCCCCGCCGGAAAGCCGACGCTTTGCGCATTTGCGTCGGCGCTTTGTCCGTATCGTTCTCCAAGGCTCTGGTTAGGAGACCATCCGCGGTCCCGCGTGTGCTGAACCGGCATTAAGGCAAG
>Ga0209686_1000050_pt1 | contig 51614 bp, 32 predicted proteins | sample GraSoiAngelo_126_FD_185883 | JGI IMG/M metagenome (GOLD analysis project Ga0209686, IMG submission 185883) | Grasslands soil microbial communities from the Angelo Coastal Reserve, California, USA - 14_0927_09_20cm (SPAdes) (version 2) | ecosystem: Environmental > Terrestrial > Soil > Grasslands ...
CCACTGCGATCATTTGCTTCAAGATTTTTTCGTCGAGTTCCTTTTTTTTCGATTCCACCGCCGCAATGTCCATCAAATAAAGGTACAGCACGTCACTGGACCTGCTGGACCAAAGCGGTTGGAGGACCTTAATTCCCTCGTCGTAGTGTTTGGTGAATACCTGGCACATTCCCAGAAGGTAACGCGCCTGCTCCGACTCCGGCTGCTCGCGAAGAAACGATGCGAGAGGAGCAATCGCGGCAGCATAATTTCCGCGCCGGTATTCCACGAGCCCGATGTTCAACCGGATTCCCGCCATCTTTGGTTCCAGCGTTTCTGCTTTTCGCAAAAGCGTAATCGCCTTGTCCCACTCTTTGCGGCGCATCGCGATAACGCCAAGATTCGAATACGCGGCTCCGGAGCGCGGGTCGAGCGCAACCACTCGCCGAAACGCCGCTCCCGCGACTTCAAGGTCGCCTCTCTGCAGCGCCTCCTGCCCCTTGGCAAACCACGTTTGAGGACTCGAGCCGTTGGCCACCGCGTCCTGTGTGGACGTGGATTGCGGAAGCCCTGGCTCCGCTCCCCCGCGGGTCCATCCGAGAGCAAAAGGTCCCAAGGCACCAGAAGCACTCAGGACCGTCAGCCAAGCGATACCAAAGCGCGCGAATACTCTCATCGGCATGTAGTTTCTGGCAGCGTCTCCGAAATTACAAGAAGTCTGGCTCAGCGAGCTATTCCCTTTCAGATTCGACTCCCGCCTCGGCACACGAAGAGGTTGCCGGCTGCTGCCTTGCATATTGAGCGTTCCAAGGGGCCGCCCCTGGCCAATGTGTAGGTGAAATCCGTATCTGGGCCGCTGGCACTCGCCCCTGCCGTATTCCACTTTTGACCTTGAACTTTTGACTTGACACACGTCTTTCAAAGCAGTATTAACTCGTTTTAATAAGCGGCTCCGGTGCAGTTTAGCTATGCCTGTCGAGTGGTGGGGGGCTGTCTCAGTGAGGGGTATTCTTCGATCTGACGGTCTTGGCGCAAAGTTCATTATCTACTCGAAGTGTGCCCGCACTTTCCACGCGTTCTCGTCGTCACCCCAATTTCCATTTTTTTTGGAGGTTTTACCGTGACGGAAAACTTTAGCTTTAATCGTTTGCATCAAAGAATCAATAGCGTTGGAGTTGCGCGCTTGGGGCCCTGCCTCTTGCTGGCACTGCTTCTCCTTCCTCTCGCCTCGCGCGCACAGGACACCGGCTACATCAGCGGCACCGTCGTGGACAAATCCGGCTCGGCCGTGGTCGGCGCAGAAGTTGTCATTGCTAACGCTTCCGGCAGCTTTACACGCACAACCAGCACCAATACCGACGGCGCGTACGTGATCGCCGGCTTGCCCGGTGGTACTTATAACCTCGCCATAACTGCAAAAGGGTTCCAGAAGTATTCTGCCCGCGGCGTTGTCTTGGATGTCGCCCAAAAATCACGCGTTGACGTCCAACTCACCGTCGGCGCTGTCACCGAGACCGTTGAAGTGACCGGCGAAGCTGTGGCCCAAGTGGAAACCACATCCTCTGATCTGAGCAGCACTATCACCGGCAAACAGATCGACAACCTCGTCATGAACGGTCGCAATTTCACTCAACTTGTCAATATCGCCCCTGGTGTGGTCAGCCAGACTGGTCAGGATGAAGGCAGAGTCGGCGTCTACGGTAACGTCAGCTATAGCATGAACGGCGGCCGCACCGAATACAACAACTGGGAACTCGATGGCGGCGACAACATGGATAACGGCAGCAATTCCACGTTGAACGTTTATCCGAACCCCGAAGCCATTGCCGAATTCAAAGTTCTCACGTCCAATTACGGCGCACAGTACGGTCGCAACGGCTCCGGCACTGTCGAAGTCGAAACCAAATCCGGCGGCACTACCTTCCACGGCAGCGCGTTCGAATATCTCCGCAACGAATTCTTCAATGCCAAGGACTGGCGAGATGGCGCTGATCCGGCCTCCAAGAAACCCCCGTACAAAAAGCATGATTTTGGCTACACCATCAGCGGGCCCGTATTTATTCCCGACCACTACAACGCCGATAAGAAAAAGACTTTCTTCTTCTTTTCCGAGGAATGGCGCCGGAATAAAATCCCTAACACCACAGACGTTGTTAATGTCCCCTCAGATGCGGAGCGCACGGGAGATTTTTCCGACGTGTGTCCCGGGGCCGATTGTCCCAGCGTTGGAGCTACAGTCCCAATAAACCCGGCGGGCCAAGCACTCCTGTCGTTAATCCCAACGGCCACACCGGGTTTGCTCAAAGGCGGCTTTCCGGCTGTCGTGCAAACAGTATCCCTCCCCGAAACCTGGCGCGAAGAACTCGTTCGAATCGATAACAACTTCACTGACAATTATCGGCTCACTTTTCGATACATTCACGATTCTTGGCAGACACAAACCGAAAATCCCCTCTGGGGCAACGGCACCAACTTTAACAACATTAACACCGAGTTCGCCGGTCCAGGCACCAGCTTTGTGGCTCGCTTGAACGCAAATATTTCACCGACGTTGCTCAACGAATTTGTCGCCAGCTACACTGCCGATCACATTTTCCTTACCGCCCTCCATAATCCTCCTCCTCCTTCCGGTTTCGCCATGGGTGCGTTGTTTAACAATGGATTTGGCGGAAAGCTCCCTGCGATTTCCTTAGGCACCAACCCCGAGTACGGTGTCGACAGCAGCCTAACGGCCGATACGGGTTACTTCCCGTGGAACAACGCCAATCCCGTTTACACTTATCGCGACAACATGACCAAAATCCATGGCACCCACACGTTTACGTTTGGGATTTACACCGCGTTCGCCCAAAAGAACGAGGAAAACAGCCCCTACGTCCAGGGAATTCTGACTTTCGATTCCAGCAATTCGACGGTGAGTTCCGGAAATGCTTTCGCCGACCTTCTCATGGGGAATATTGCAAGCTACCAACAGTGGAATCTCACGGCTAAGTATTACAACCGCTACAGGCTTGTGGAACCCTATTTCCAAGACGACTGGCGTGCCACGAAACGACTTACCTTCAATCTAGGTCTCCGACTCAGTCTCTTCGGGACCTACCGCGAACGTTACCGCCGTGCTTTCAATTTCGAGCCAACGGCGTTCGTCTCTGCCAACACTCCGGTCTTGCAGGGCGACGGATCTCTAACACCGGGAGTTGGAAACGCCTTGAACGGCGTCATTCAGTGTGGAGGACCGGGAGGAACTGTGACCCTTCCCGGTTTTGGGTCCGCCAACGTCGGCTCTTCTTCGAACGCTGGGTGCCTCAAGGGGCATCTGTTCAACCCCGCCCCGCGTTTCGGCTTTGCTTTCGACCCCAAGGGTGACGGGAAGATGGCCATCCGCGGCGGCTACGGCATGTTCTTCGAACATACCAACGGAAATGAGGGCAACACCGAGTCCCTCGAAGGCTCAGCACCGTATGCGCTTAACGCTACCCAAGTTAATATCGCTGGCGGAGTCGGCAGTTGTCCAGGAGCGTCGTCTGGTTACTCCTGTATCGGCGGCACCGGCGCGGTAATCCCGGTATTTCCCCTCTCGGTCAATTCCATCCCAAGCAAGGCCATTTGGCCCTACGTCCAGCAATGGCACCTCGATGTGGAAAAAGAACTACAGTCGCATATCGTGGTTACCGCCTCCTATGTCGGCAGCAAGGGTACGCACCTTACACAGCAGCGAAACTTTAACCAGCTTCTCCCTGTAACTTCGAACAATCCTTTTGCACCTGGGCAGCCAATAACCTCAGCCGATTGCACCAGTTTGTCCTCCAACACCCTCGCGAACGGCAAGCCTGTTAGCGGTCAGGCCGCTACCGATCTGGGCGTTGCTTGCGGCAATGACGCCAATCCATCACGTCCATTCCTCGGGTATTCGGACATTACCAAACTGGAGGATCAAGCGAACTCCATTTACCACGCGCTTCAAGCTACAGCGCGGCGCACCGTGGGCGACCTCACTCTAAGCCTCGCGTACACCTACAGCCATTCTATTGACAATTCGTCAGATCGCTTCGACGGTGCCTTCGTAAATTCTTACAACGTCGCTACTAATCGGGGCAACTCCAATTTTGATCAGCGTCATACGTTGGCCATCAGCTATGTTTATGCGCTGCCGCTCTACCAGGGATCAGGCCTCGCACACACTATGCTTGGTGGATGGCAGATTTCAGGCATCACCGTCGCCCAAACCGGCCAGCCGTTCAGCGTTACGAACGGCACAGACTTTGGCGATAACGCTGGTGTGGCCAATGGCGTGGGAACAGGCTCCCGTCCTGATCTGGTTGGCAACCCTCATTCCGGTGTTACGCAGTCCAACATTCCCGGAATTCGAGGCCCGCTTCTCTATAACCCGGGAGCATTCGCCCTGCCCACGGGACTCACCTTCGGCGATGTGGGACGCAACACCCTTTACTTGCCTGGCCGCCTGAATTTCGACTTCGGCCTCTTCAAGCGCTTTTCCTTCGGCGAGAATAAAGCAATCGATTTCCGCTGGGAGAACTTCAACCTTTTCAACCATACGCAATTCAACGAGGTTAGCGGTTCGGGAGCTGGCGGCGGCGTGGCAATGGACTGCACCGGTGGTGCAAACAACACCGCCGGCGACCCCGGGTGCATCGCAACATCCTCTTTTCTTCATGCCACTAACGCGCATTTCGCGCGGCGCATGCAGTTTGGCTTGCGCTTCCAGTTCTGACGCCCCTAATCCCGAAAGGGCGGTCCGGCTCAGTCGGACCGCCCTTTTTCTGCCGAGCCCCTGTTCCCTTTCCCTCTCGAAGAGGTAAAATGCAGCGCATGAATCGACGCACATTTATCGGCAGTTCGCTTGCCGCAACTCTTTCCGCCGCTGTCAAACCCGCCTGGGCCGCGGTTCCTCTTAAACCAATGTTTGCCAAAGCAGATCCTGAAAACCCAACACACCAAATCGATCGCGTCGGCCTCCAGCTCTACACCGTGCGCGGTACCATGAAAACCGATTTCGAAGGCACCATCGCCAAAGTCGCCGCCACCGGCTACAAAGAAGTCGAATTCGCCGGTTATTTCGGCCACTCGCCCAAAGACGTTCGCGCGATTCTCGACAAGAACGGCTTGGTCTCGCCTTCTTGCCACGTCGACTACAAGGTGGTCGAAAACAAGTGGCCCGAAACGCTGGAGGCCGCAAAAATCGTCGGTCACAGCTACATCATTTGCCCCTGGATCGACGAAAAACAGCGCGCAGATGCTGGCGGATGGAAGCGCGCCGCGGATCTTTTCAATAAGGCCGGCGAAGCCAGCCAGAAAGCCGGCATCCAGTTCGGCTACCACAACCACTCGTTCGAATTCCAGCCCTCCAAAACTCTCGGCGGCAAGCTTCCGTACGATTTTCTTCTCGCCGAGACTGATCCCAAACTCGTCGCCATGGAAATGGATCTCTGCTGGATCAGCGTCGCCGGAAAAGATCCCATCGCTTATTTCGATCAGTATCCCGGCCGCTTCCCGCTCGTTCATGTGAAGGATTGGGTGAAAGACGCCAGCTCCAACAGCGGCTACGAAGGCGCCATGGGCCAAACTGTAAAGTACGGCGGCCACATGGCCGACGTCGGCCAGGGTTCCATCGACTGGAAAAATCTGTTTGCGCGCGATGGTAAAGCTGGCATCCAACATTATTTCGTCGAAAATGACGATCCGAAATCCGCTTTCGACGACATCAAAATCAGCTATGACTATCTCCGCGATTTGCGATTTTAAAGCTTGCGGGAACGACCTGTCGTGCCCACAAAGAGTCTGTGTGACAACTGCGGGGGCGGACCTTTAGGTCCGACGTCAAGTTCCGCATTGTCATTTGGCTTTAGCCCCGGAGGAACTGATTGTGATTTTCTACACACAGCCCTTCAGCGCGGCGCCTCCGGCTTTTAGTACTGTAAGGGACCCTTCGTGTCATTCCGAGCCTGCCTGCGGTTGGCAGGCGAAGCTCGCTTTTTAGCGCTGCGCATGTTTTTGCGGAGCGAGGAATCTGGTTTTTCGGTTCGGGTTTGAACTGTAAACTGTCGACCGTCAACTTCTTTGAGGAGCGCACCATGAAAAACAATCTGTCCCGCCGTGAGTTCCTCCAGCGCAGCGCCGGCGCTACCGGAGCGCTCGCCGCTTCGCCCCGAATTTTTCTCGAGCCCGAGCACATTCCTCTACCTTTGCAATCCACGCCGCCAAGCGACCGGGTGCGCTTCGGCATCATCGGCATCGGCATGCAGGGGTCGGGGCTGCTAACGAATGCCATCCAGCTTCCGGGCGTCGAGTGCGTCGCCGCGGCCGATCTGTGGGACGGCCGCCACACGCTCGCGCAGGAAATTGTCGGCAAGAGCATTCCCACCACGCGCCGCTACAAGGAGCTTCTCGACAACAAGGAAATCGACTGTATCGTCGCCGCCGTCCCCGATCACTGGCACAAGCAGGTCGTCGTTGACGCCGTGAACGCCGGAAAAGACATCTACTGCGAAAAGCCGATGTCGCATTCCCCCGCCGACGGCGTGGCTATGGTGGCCGCTGCGCAAAAAACCGGCCGCATCGTGCAAATTGGCTCGCAACGCGTTAGCTCGGTTATCTGCGCCAAGGCCAAGGAGCTCCTCGCAAACGGCATCATCGGCACGCTCACCTTGGTCGAAGGCTCGCTCGGCCGCAACGATCCCACCGGCGCGTGGGAATATCCCCCGCCGCCCGATCTCGCTCTCAGCAATTTTGATTGGGACACTTGGCAGGGCGATGCGACGAAGCGGCCCTGGGATCCTGACATGTCCCCCAAATACTTCGCGCGCTGGCGCTGCTGGAGAGAATACGGGACCGGCCTAGCCGGCGATTTGCTCGTGCACCTCGTCAGCGGGATGAATTTCATGCTGGGCTGGAACGAGCCGCCGCGGAAAGCCATGGCCCTCGGGAACATCTTGCGTTTCAAGGATGGCCGCAACATGCCGGACGTCCACGCCACGCTCTTTGACTACGGCCCGGATCGCCCGCCGGTGTACCTGCGCCTGAATCTCGGCTGCGAAACTCCGGAGATTTATCGTTTCCAGGGTTCCAAAGGAATTCTCGAAGTCACGGAATTCACGATTACCTATTTCCCGCAATCCGGACAGGACGAAGCGCCCAGCTACTACGCCTACGGCTTTCCACGCGCCATGCGCGAACCCTACTTCAAAAAATGGCATGAAGAGCACGACCCCAAACCCGGCAAGGAGCCGGTCACGGAAGGCTACAACTATCGCGGCGCTTCGTGGGACGAAGAGAAACCGCATCTCTGGAAGTTCTTCTCGGCCGTGAAGTCGCGACAGCCCGTCGTCGAAGACGCTGTGTTTGGCCACAATGCCGCGCTGGCTTGCCACATGGCCAACGAATCCTACTTCCGCAAAGCCGCGGTCACCTGGGACGCCGCCTCAAACACGATCAAGTCCTAAGGAAGTGCCGTAAGCTCGTTCGTGGCACAGCCCCTCCCGGCTGTGCCATAAGGGATGGATGATTTCTAACCCGCTGCTTTTTTTCGCTTACCCTACGACCGCACTGTCAGCACCGGGCAATGCGCCTTCGAGACAACTTTATAGGCCGTGGTTCCCGGGACATGCCCCGCCAGTCCCTGCGCGCCTTCGCTCCCATAACGATCAAGTCCGTCTGGATTTCATTGGCGTAGCGCAAAATTCCCCCAGCCGGATCGCCCGCGGCCAGCCAAAACTCCGTCCTGCACCAGGACTCCGCGCCGCACGGCACCAGGTCTTCGAACCGGTTCTTGACCGATTCTCGCTTGAGCGTCAGTCCGTCGTCCGAATAGTCGTCGAGGTGATGAACAACATGGAGCAGGGTGACCGTTGCATTGTGTTCCCGCCCGAGACAAAAAACATACGCCGCTTCCCGTTCGCAGCTAGGGCCAAAATCCGTGGCGAACAGAATGTGTTTGAAGACCACACTCGGGCGAACGTGGCCTTCCGCTCCCGGCCTCACGGTGAGCATCGGCTGCGGGCACTGCCGGAAAACTTGTTCGGCGCCCGAACCAATCACCCCCTTCTGAAATGCGCCGATGCCGTGCGTGCCGACGACCACCAAGTCAATGCTTTGGTTCCGGATCACCTTTTCAATGGCAGGCCAAAGACCGCCTTCTTCGACCAAGATATCGTACGGCACATCATCCAGCTTGCCGGCGAGGAGCATTTCCTGGATCTTGTTTTGCGCCGTGCGCCGCTGCGTCTCCACCAATCCGACGGTCACTTCCAGGGCGGCTAACGGATAGGCGTCCCCGGAAATCACGTGCGTAAGAAAGATATGCGAATCGTAACGCTTCGCCGGAGAAAGGGCGTATTCGAGAGCGCGTTGAGAAATGGGCGAGAAATCCGTCGCCACCAGGATGTTCGCCAGCGGAATCTTCCTTTCGGCAAAAGCCTGCTTGGGCGCGGTGCCCATACGCACCTCCCGCGGGACCACAGGTGGCGGTAGATGCCAGTGCGTCTGGGGGACCAGTCACGTAGCATCTACCGCCCGGGTCATGGGAACGTGGAGAGGGGCCCCATACGCCACACCTACGCCGAAGGCCCTAACCTGTCTGTGACAGCAATCACCTGGCCCGGTGACCTCAGGTTTTGCTCCGCTGGGCATCTTCCATGAGATGCTCCCACTCGACTTATCCCTTGTGTTTTCAGCTCTTACAAAAACTGCCGGGGTGGACCTGGTTTCTTCCCAAATTGGACTTTCGCACTCCCTACGCAAAAGGAACTGCCATGAATCCCGAAACCCCTATTCCCAGCTCTACCTTTGCTCCATTGCCAGCAGCGCTCGGCTTCCGGACGACCCTTTGCCGCCGGCCCGCTTCCGACCGCAGCCCGGCCTTGCTACATGCACGCCGCGCAATTGCAGAAAACGTCAAAGGATGCCTTGCCCCTATGTAGAGGTGCTAGTCTGAAGGCCGCCACGAAAGATTCGTCCTTGCGTCCAATCGAAAGGAGCATTGGGGAGGCGGCCATGGAGCTGTTGAAGATCGGGTGCGTGGCAGTTGCGTTGGCGCTGGGAACAGGCGGTGCTGCAGCACAAGTCGCGACGTCGCAGTACGACAATCTGCGCACGGGCGCAACCCTGAGCGAGAAGACCTTAACGTTGCAAAACGTGGACACGCAACATTTCGGGAAGCTCGGCGCATTCCAGGTGGATGGAGCGGTCTACGCGCAACCGCTGTTCCTTCCCGGGGTGGAAATTCCGGGCAAAGGCAAGCACGACGTGCTCTTTGTGGCGACAGAGCATGACAGCGTGTACGCGTTCGATGCCGAACGGCCAAACGATCCGCCGCTCTGGCGGGTGAGTTTGCTGGATAAGATGCGCGGCGAAGAAACCGTTCCCGCGCGTGACGCGCAATGTCCGTTCATCCAGCCCGAAGTCGGCATCACTTCCACGCCTGTAATTGACCTGCAATCGGGCACGCTGTACGTGCTGGCGCGCACCATGATCGGCCATCTCTTCAAGGACAACGAATATTTTCAATCCTTGCATGCGTTGGCAATCACCACGGGCGCGGAGAAATTGGGCGGGCCCAAGCTCATTACGGCTTCCGTGCCAGGCCGCGGCGCGGGGACCGCCAACGGGCAGGTACCGTTCGATCCGCTGAAAGAAAATCCGCGCGCGGCGCTGCTGCTTGCGAACAACGTTGTGTATCTCACGTGGGGTTCGTCGTGCGACGTGGATCCCTACCACGGCTGGGTGATGGCCTACGATCCACAATCGCTGGCGCAGAAAGCGGCGCTGAACGTCACGCCAGACGGCAGCGAAGGCGGGATCTGGGCAAGCGACACAGGCCTGGGCGCCGACGCGAGCGGCAATGTCTACCTGGCAACGGGGAATGGGACTTTCAATGCCGCGTCGGGAGGCCGCGATTACGGCGACTCGCTGCTGAAGCTCGCGTTGGAAAACTCCTCTCTTGTGGTGCGGGATTACTTCACGCCCTTCAATCAAGCGCAACTGAGCGATGCGGACGCCGATTTGGGCTCCAGCGGGCCGCTGCTGCTGCCTGATCAACCTGGGCCGCACCGCCACCTGCTTCTGCAGCCGACCAAGGGCGGGATGATTTATGGGATTGACCGCGACCAAATGGGACAATTTCAGGCGCAAGGCGACGCGGTCATCCAGCGAATTCACATGCCTGGCGGCGGATACGGCGCAATGGCCTATTGGAATGGCCACGTCTTCTTTGCGTGCAGTGACGATTCCCTGCGCGATTACGCCGTCGAGAATGGACGGCTCACACTGAAAACACACTCGAGCATCAAATTCGAGAACCCCGGCGCCACGCCCTCAATTTCGGCGGACGGAAACAAGAACGCCATCGTGTGGGCCATTGCCACCAAAACCTGGAATGGTGCAAACCGGCCGGCGGTGCTCTATGCGTTCGATGCAAATAATGTCGAGCAGCCCATCTATACTTCGGAGCAGAATAGCCAGCGAGACCGAGCAGCAATGGCCACACGGTTTGTGATCCCTCTCGTCGTGAATGGGCGCGTGTATTTCGGCGCGCGAGGCGAAGTGGAAGTGTACGGACTTCTGAAACAGAGGTGAGAGCCGCATGAAGACTTTTCGAAAAGGCAGAGAGCTGGGTGCCGTGGCGCTAGTTTCCTTCCTGCTTGCTTGCGCATTCGCCTGCGCAAGCCGGGCGCAGGAGACTCTCAGAGGCGAAAGCGGGGATGTGAAAGTCACCGAGGTCACGCCCAACGTGTTGGTATTTGCCACCAGGACGGGCAACGTGGTGGCTTCCGCTGGACCAGACGGCGCGTTGTTGATCGGGACGCCCTCGGCAGACAGCACCGAGCGTATCAGCAGCGAACTGGCGAAGCGCACCCCATCGCCGGTCCGCTACGTCGTGATTGCGCCGGAGGACCCTGCGCAGTCGGAAGGCGATGCGGGATGGCGCCAGCGCGGCGCGTTCGTGGTCATGCAGGAAAAGGCCCTGGAACGCCTCGGAGGACACGTCATGGGAGCCCCGAAACCGCTGTCCGAGCAGTTCGTTAAGCTGGGAGTCGACCGCGCGCGAATTTCCTTCTCGGAAGTGATGAGCTTCGACCTGAACGGAGAGGCGGTCCACATGGTGAAGCAAAAGCCCGGTTACAGCGACGCGGACGCGCTGGTGCATTTTCACGTGGCCAAGTTGCTGTATTGGGGCGAAGTCTTTCCCGGAGACGGCTATCCAGCAATTGATACCGCACACGGCGGCAACCTGGACGGGCTTGTGAAAATGTTGGATGGCTGGACCAATGCCGGATTCCATGTGGTGCCGGCGCGCGGCGAAGTGACCAACGGCACGGGCTTGAAGGCCTTCTGCGACATGGTTGTGGCGGTTCGCGACCGCGTGAAACATTTGATCGAGGCCGGGCGAACGGAAAGCGACGTGATTGGCGAACACCCCACCGCCGACTTCGACGCGAAATGGGGACACGGGCGGGTGCCGCCGGACACGTTTGTACAGGAAATTTACAGGGAGCTGAAGGCAGACAAAGGAAGCTGGTGAACGCGGATATTCGAAGTGTGGGGCAAGTGCAGTACCAGCAAGGCCGCCAACTCACGCGTCTTGCGGCCAAAAAGACTGAAGGCGCAACGGCCTTGCGACCGCTGCGCCCTCTTTCAATTGTGCCGCAAAGTTTTTTACGCTTCCCGGCTCAACCTGTGCGAGAGATTAGCCCTGTCGCTTTTTCTTGGCAAGAGGAATCTGAAAATTCAACTGTGGAAAGCTGTGCACGCCTTGTGCAAAATTCCCAACCCGAAAGATGGGAATTGGAAAATCGAAACGGATGGGACGTTTCCGAAGGCGGCCCGGCTGTGCGACTTGGCATTTTTTCAAGAAGCCTACACAGAGGACACAGAGGTAAGATACAGGTACGAGGCGAGTAATGTTGCCCTATATCGAACGGGTTGTCAAAAAATACAAAAAGACGCTGAATGTTTCCAAGCTCTATACCACGGCGGAGGCCGCCCGGTTGGCGGGCATCACGCGGCAAACGCTGCAGGTGTGGATTGTATCGGGAAAAATCAAGCCGCCGGAGGTACAGCGTCCGTCGCGGCTGCGCTTGTGGACCAGCCAAGACGTTGCCCAGCTCAAGCAAGTGAAGCGCAAGCGATTCCGCCGCAAGCCAGGAAGAAAGCCCAAGGAGGAAGAGGGCGCGGGCGGGGCAGTCAACGCCAGTACTTGACGCGCGGCCAGATGGTTTGCAGGTTCCACTTCAAGCCGCGGCAAAGCAGGATTGGTCGCGTTTCGTAGGAATATGCGTAAGGAATGTTCAGAGTTGCGGCCACTTCGACCGAGGCAAACACACTCCCCCGTGGGAATTCACACGCAGCCATCGCCGCGCAGTGGATCACAAGATCATTCCGGAAGCGGCGGGCACCCGGCAAATTCGCGCTGGGAGCTGTTGCCGATGTAGCCGAGGTCGGCGATGCCGATTTTGCTGGTGTAGTAGCCGTCGCAAGTCATGTTGCGAAGAAACGCGAAGAAAGAAACGCCCTGGCTGAGCGAGGGATCCTGCCTCGCGTTTTTGCCGAAGGCAATGAGGTCGAGAATTTCCTTTTTCTGTTCTGGAGTACACTCGAGAAAAACCTTGCCGCAATGATCCGTGGAGTAATTGTCGAGCCAAAAAATTCCGCCGCCAAGCCTCAATTGATACTTTTCGTTTTCGCTGGTGAGGAGATCGATGAATTCGGGAGCGCCGGCCTCGACCGCGCCGCCGCACTTTTCGTCCTTGGGAATGATCATGTCGCACAGTGCGACGAGCGTGGCGTATTGCGCGGCGGAAAAATATTTTGGAGTGTATTTCCCTGCAGGAGAGGCTGCTTTTTCTTTGCGCACCATTTGGTGGATGTATTCGGCGGCTTCTGCAGGAATGACCTGGAGTACGGAGCCAGCGGCGGCGCCCACAGCGAGCGTGCGGAGAATGTCGCGACGAGAGATGGATTCGTTAGGCATGGGATTCACCGGAAAGAAAAAGATTTAACACCGCGGCCCCAGAGAACGCAGAGGAAGAAAGGCAAAAGAAGATCCCGCGATTCGCTCGGGATGACAAGACAGCCCGACGGACAGAAGGGAGAAGCGCTGGCGAGAAACGCATGTTAGAGGTTGCCCTTTCTGGCTTCGTCGAGGAGGTATTCCGAGGCGCGCCACCCCAGCGCCATGATGGTGAGGGTGGGATTTTTGTCGGGATTGGTGACCAGCGGAGCGCCATCGGTGACGAAAAGATTTTTCACCTCGTGCGCCTGGCAAAAACCGTTGAGCACGGAAGTCTTGGGATCGGCGCCCATGCGGGCGGTGCCGACTTCGTGGATGATTTTTCCGCCGGGCTCGATGCCAAAGGGGAGATTGCCATGGATGGAAGTTTTGGTCTTGTATTCGCCGCCCGCAGTTTCCACAATGGCTTTGAACGTTTCCTGCATATCCTTGGCCTGAAGCAATTCATAGTCGGACCACTTGAAGTGGAAGCGAAGGACGGGAATGCCCCACTCGTCCACCACCTCGGGATCAATTTCGCAATAGGTATCGGGATTGGGAATCATTTCTCCACGACCGGCGAAGCCGATGTGGCAACCGTAAATTTTGCGAGCGCGCTGTTTTAGAGAAACTCCGTAGCCTTCTTCTTCCCGATTCATGGCGTTGAACATGCCGACGCCGGGCATTTCGCGGCCGCCGCCGAATTCGATGTGATAGCCGCGGGGAAAATCATTTTTGCGGTCGAATTTCCACCAGGGCATGTACATATGCATGCCGCCGACGCCGTCATGATTGTGCGGAGGCATTTTCTCGAGTTGCGGGAAATAACCGTAGCCGCCGCTGCCGACTGAGTCGGTCAAATATTTGCCCACCGCGCCGGAAGAGTTGGCAAGGCCGGTGGGAAACTGCGTGGACTTGGAATTAAGCAGTAACCGGGCGGATTCGCAGGCGCTGGCGGCCACCACGATGGCGCGAGCGTTGATGCGTTTTTCGGAGCGCGTAGCTTTATCGATGTAAGAGACGGCGGTGGCTTGGCCATCTTTGTCGACGAGGATTTCGCGAGCCATGGCGCCGGTGATGAGAGTGAGCTTCCCAGTTTTTAGCGCCGGCGGAATGAGAACCTGGCTGGAGCTGAAGTTGGAAGCCGTGACGCAGCCGCGGCCACACTGACCGCAGTAGTGGCAAGGGAGGCGGCTATTCACGGATTTTGTGAGGATGGCGAGACGCGATGGAATGCAAATAATGCCGAGCTTGTCGCAGGCTTTCTTGACGATCAATTCGGTGCAGCGAGGCTTCGGTGGAGGAAGGAAGACGCCGTCGGGCGCGCTGGGCACGTTTTCTTTGGTGCCGAAAACGCCGATGTAGGATTCCACTTTGTCGTAGTAGGGCGCAAGATCCTCGTACGTGATGGGCCAATCGTCTCCGAGACCGTCGCGCGTTTTGGACTTGAAATCAATGGGAGCGAAACGCAGGGCGATGCGGCCCCAATGATTGGTGCGGCCGCCAACAATGCGCGAGCGAAACCATTGGAAATCCGAGCCGGGAGCCGAAGTGTAAGGCTCGCCTTCAATGTGCCAGGCGCCGTTGGGCGCGAGGAATTCGCTGAAGTTTTCGCGGGCGTGGCCACCGACACCCGCGCCGCGATGAGGCAAATCGTACGGCCACATGAACATTTTGAAGTCTTTTTCGGGGTGAACTTCCGGCCCGGCTTCGAGCATGACGCAATTGAGGCCGCCTTCGGTGAGGACCTTCGCGGCCATGCCTCCGCCTGCGCCGGAGCCGATGATGCAGACGTCGTATTGTTTGGGAGAACGGATTACCTGGGACATTTTTGAGTTCTCAGTTTTAGATTTTAAGTTCTCAGTCGGAAAAAGAATCTTTGATTGCTCAACGCGCTTTTTTCAGAGCCATTTTAGACCTGAATTCTGAAGATGAAGAGAGATTTCTCCCTGCGGGGCGGCAAAAGGCCGCCGTCCCTCCGGTCGAAAATGACAGATTGGGCCGTGGTCATCATGGTTGTGGCTAGAGATTGTTTTTCTTCATTTCGGAGACGGCGAAATCACAAGCGCGCGCGGTGAGCGCCATGTACGTCAGCGACGGATTCACGCAGGAGGAAGAAGTCATGCAGCCGCCATCGGTGATGAAAAGATTCTTCACGTCGTGCGCCTGGTTGTGGGCATTGAGAACAGAAGTTTTGGGATCGCGGCCCATGCGCCCGGTACCCATTTCGTGAATGCCGAGGCCCGGCGAACTGATTTCCTGATAGGTCTGGATGTCCTTGGCACCGGCGGCGGCGAGCATTTCTCCCGCCTGGATGGAGATGTCTTTGGACATTGCATGCTCGTTGGGGCCCCAGGCGCAGTGAATCTTGAGGGTGGGGATGCCCCAGGCGTCGAGTTTCTCCTTATCAACCTCCACATAGTTGTCGTGATTTGGCAGGCATTCGCCGAATCCACCCACACCAAAGCGCCAGGGGCCGGGCTTGCGGAGCGCGTTCTTGAAATCTGCGCCAATGCCGGTCATCCACATGCCGCGCGACCAGCCTTCGCGGTGTCCGCCACCCTGATAGCCATAGCCGCGAATGAAATCGTTTTGCTTGGTTTTCACGTTGCGGAACCGCGGGATGTAGATGCCATTCGGGCGGTTACCAAAAGGCATTTTGTCTTCGTGGCCCGGCATCATGCCGTTGGCGCCGGCGCCCATGTGGTGGTCCATGAGATTGTGACCGAGCTCGCCGCTGGAGTTGGCCAGGCCATTGGGAAACTCCGGGGTCGCGGAATTGAGAAGGATGCGCGTGGATTCTAGAGTAGAAGCACAAAGAAAGACGATGCGGCCTTTGCATTCGAGTGGATTCTTCGTTTGCGCGTCGATGACACGCACGCCGGAAACTTTGCGCGTCTTCGAATCGAAGAGGAGGCTGTGAACAACGCTATAGGGACGGATAGTGAGGCGGCCGGTTTTCTGCGCGGCAGGCAGCGTGGAATTCAGGCTGCTGAAATAAGACTGCGTGATGCAGCCGCGATGGCAGACGCCGCAATAGTGACAGGCGGCGCGGCCCTTGTGGACTTGCGTAAGCACGGCGGAGCGGCCGATGGTCATGATGCGATCGTCGAAATGCTTGGCAAGGGCATCCCTGAAATCCTGTTCGACGCAAGTCATTTCCATGGGCGGAAGGAATTTGCCGTCCGGGAGCTGCGGCAAACCTTCGGGCTGACCGCTGATGCCGGCGAATTCTTCGACGTAGTCGTACCAGGGGGCGATGTCGGCATAGCGAATGGGCCAATCGACGGCAATTCCGTCTTTCAGGTTGGCTTCGAAATCGAGATCGCTCCAGCGATAGCTTTGCCGACCCCAGGTGATGGACTTGCCGCCGACCTGGCGCCCACGAATCCAGGAAAAATGTTTCCCGGGATCACAGGAATAGGGGTTTTCGACGTCGCTAACGAAGAACTTGTGAGAGTACTCGTCGCAAGCGTAATAGCATTCGCGCTGAATGGGCTGCGTGCGTTCGCGTTCGAAGCGATTGTCCCAGTAGCGGTACTTGAGCTCCCAAACCGGAACGTGTTCGACGTAGTCCTGTTCAGGAACGATAGTGCGGCCGGCCTCGAGCACCAATGTATTGAGGCCTTTTTCGGTGAGTTCTTTCGCAGCCCACCCGCCGGTGATTCCCGAGCCGATAATGACCGCGTCGTAGGTCTTGGAATTCGGGGCCATGAGAATCACCTAAGCCTTTCTCTCTGCGGGAACCACCGTGCAACCGTGAAATGCGCCGGGAATGATTTCGAGATTCAATTCCTTGGTGAATGCAACCTCGGAGGTGTAGTAGCCATGGAGCGTTATATTCTTGAAGACGGTAAAGAAATCTTCCTTAAGCTGGGTGTCCGGCTGGGGAACCGTGTTGTTAGCGTGGCGTCTCCTCTCCGATCGTGAGGCCGCAGCGGCGTCGTCCATAGAACGTAACAGGGTGACTTGTTGCACCGACGAAGCGGCAGCGAAATCCTTTCCGAAAAGTTCATTGCCTTGCTTATCGACGTCCGCGAGGCCGTCGAGGAAATGACGGCGCTCGTCCTCCGTAGCCCACTCAGTGAGAATGACGTCGATGAATTCGTTGACGCGAGCCGCTTTCGCGCCGGGCGTATCCGTGGCGGGGATAATTTGGTCGATCATGGCGACGACGGTGTCGTTCTGGTGAGGATTCAGGGTGCGCAGCGAGTAAGAGGCGTCAGGATGGGCTTGGCGGTAAAAGCCAAACAGCTCCGGAGTCAACGCGGGAATAACGGCTCCGGCGGTAAGCATGCGAAGGGCATCACGTCGATTCATAGTTCCTCCCCGATTCGAATGAGCGAGCCATGCGGGCGGAGCGCGCGCTGGAAATGGCAAGCTCGCGAGCGTCGCGCAATTCCTTCACCGGATCGCCAAGGGGATGAAATTCCATGGCGACGTAGCGGGAGTAACGCAGCTCGGCGAGCTTGCGATAGATATTGGCGTAGTTGATTTCGCCGGTTCCGGGGTGGTGGCGGCCGGGAACGTCGGCGACGTGGATGAGGCCGACAAGATCGATGTTTTTCTCGAGTTTTTCGATGAGATTGCCTTCGGCGATCTGCTCGTGGAAGAGATCGTAGAGAAACTTGACGTGCGGATTGCCGGCGGAACGGACAATGTCAAAACCTTCTGCGGAGCTGGTCAGAAAATATTTGGGATTTTCTTCCGGGTCGATGTTTTCAATGAGCAGCTCGATCTTGTTTTCGGCGGCGATATCGGCACCGCGCTTAAGCGTTTCGATGCAGTTGGCGTGCATTTGCTCCGGAGAGAGGCCGGGAATCTTGTCGCCGGTCTGCATGATGAGGCGCGTGCAGTCCAGTTCGCGCATGGTGGGAATGAAATCGCGAAGGGCCTTGAGAAAAGCTTCACGCTTGGCAGCGTCCGCAAGAGGAAGCCACACGCCGCAGGTGCCATCGAACTCCATGCCCAGCTCATGCTTTTTGCGGCGCGCTTCGGCAAAGTCCGGCGGCTTCCAATCCTTGAATTCCCCGACCAGCTCGACGGCGTGATAGCCGGCTTCGGCAACCTTTTCGAGACGCTGCGGAAACGGGAGATCGCGGTAGACGGTCCAGAGCATCACGGTGAAGGAGAAAGGAACGCCTTCGTTCTCTGTGGCCGCGTTCCGTGGCAATGTGGCGGCAGTTGCGGGAGCACGACCGGCGGCAGCCGTCACAGCGGCACCGGCACAAACGCCCATGAATTCGCGTCGATGCATCGTTTCAACCTCCCAGAATTTCGTTGCGAACGTTTTTCAAAACGTAGGCGGCGCGTTCGACGCCCACTTCACCGGCAAGAATGGGATCCTCGTTTTCAATGCTGAGGATGCCGTCGTAACCGATTTCCATGTATGCCCTGATGATGGATTTCCAAAGGCTGGCGCTGTGGCCGTAGCCGACCGCGCGAAAGGTTTCCGAGGCTGAGTCAAGATCGCCCTTTTCGAAAGCAAAGTTGAGGACGCCATACTTGTCGCGGTTTTCCGGGAAGAAGACAGTGTCTTTCATGTGTGCGTGAAAGATGGCGCCCTGCTTGCCAAGAAAATGGATGACCTCCACGGGATCGCAACCCTGCCAGAAAAGATGGCTGAGATCGTTGTTGGCGCCAATTTCTTCGCCGACGGCTTCGCGAAGCTTGATCAGCGTACGAGGATTATAGACGACAAAATTGGGATGCATTTCAAGCGCCAGACGCTTGACGCCATGCTCGCGAGCGTACTGCGCGGCCTCTTTCCAGTAGGGGACGACCTTTTCCTTCCACTGCCAGTCCTGCATTCTGGCGTATTCGGGAGGCCAGCGGTAGGTAATCCAGTTCGGCTGGGTATCCTGGGGCGTGCCGCCGGGGCAACCAGAAAAACCGACGATGACTTTGACGTCGAGCATTTCGGCAAGGAGAACGGTCTTGCGAAAAGTGTCGATGTCCTTCTTCGCGATGCGGGCATCGGGATGAATCGGGTTGCCGTGACAACTGAGTGTGGCCACGCGAATGCCGCGGTCCTCAAACTTTTTCTGCCAAGCTTTGGCCTTGGAGCGGTCGGCAATGAGGTCGTCGAGAGGACAGTGGCGATTGTTGGGATAGCCGCCGGTGCCAATCTCCATGGCTTCGAGGCCAAGGGCGGTGACCTTGTCGAGCATGGCGTCGAGAGAAAGATGCTCGTAGACGGGATCGAAGACGCCGATGGGAATTTTGCGCACGCTGCCAGCGGGCCAGGGATTGGGCGCCGGGGCAGAGGAGGTTACCGATTCAGCCGCGTGCACCATGATAGAACCGCCTGGAACCGTCGCCGCGAGCAAGCCGCCCGAGGCGGCGAGGAATTTCCGACGGTCCATGAACGAATCTTTGGAAAACGAATTTCTGAGCGGCGAATCTTCAGCCGGCAAGTCTTTGGGGAGCGACCGCATGCGCGTCACCTCGGCCAACGCAGCACCACAAACTGGCACCATGGGTTCTGCGGCATTATACGAAACCGTGTGACGCGCAAACAAGTATCGAAAATCGATTTTCTAAAGGACCGTTTGTTTCGAGGAGGCAGGAGCGCGACTTGAGAAAACCCAAAAGATCACCGACGCTTGAGCTGGTTCAGAGGAGGGACGGAGACGGGGACGGTGAGGGCGCGCTCGGCCGGCTGCTTACCGCGTTGCAGCGCATCCACAAACATTTCGATGGCTTGGCCGGTGTTGGGCGGAACAAAAATGGTGGCGGCGAGAAGACGGCTCTTGACCCAAGCCTGGCCGGTCTTGGGCAGGCCGTCGCAGCCCAGGAACGGCAGGCTGAGCCAGCGCTCTTTTTCGGCTTCGTCAGGCAATTCCTCGAAGGCTTTGCGGGCCCCAATGGCCATGGAGTCGTCCTGAGCGGCAACGATGTCAATCGCGGCTTTGTGTGAAGTGGTGAGCTTTAACCAGGAGCGGACGGCTTTTTGCGCGCTCTCCTCGGTCCATTGGGCACGCAGAAAAGTGGGATGAACATTGACGGGCTTGGTTTCCTGCATGCCGGTGGCGCGATCCTTCGCGGCGGAATTTTCGGCAGGCCCTTGAATGCAGAGAACAGCTCCGCCGTGGGGCACGAGCGCGGCAATTTGATGGCCCTGGATGCGGCCGATCTCCAGATGGTCGGAAGTCACAACGAAAACGGGAGCGGATGACGACTTGCGAAGTTCTGAAACGTAATTGGCATCGCGGTTGAGAACGGCCCAGCCGATCCCGGCGGAAGCAGCCGCGCGAGCGACCTGAGGCAGGGCGGTGCCGCCGACGGGCTCGAAGATGATGGCGTCGGGACGGTGCGACTGTTCGGCCTGGATTGCCTTGAGAAGCTGCGTGCTCTGGGTGATAGCATCGTTCTCCGCGTAAATCACCTGGAGCTCAACGCCGAATTTGCGAGCGGCCTCTTCAGCAGACTGTGCCTGTTCAATCTGATAATCGTTGTCGTTGGTGGTGAGCGAGACGAGAAAACGCAGTTTTTTCATGCTGGTTGAGACCTGGCCACAATGGCGAAGCCTAGCATAGCGCCTGAAACATTCGCTGCGGGGGAGAAACTAGCGGAAAGTTTCGTCAAAGGAAATCCCTGCCGCCGGAGGAACGGTTACGCAAAGGCTATAGGAATCTTGGAGGATTCATTTGCCGGGCGGGCGAGTCATCTCTAAAGTCATCAATATGCCCGGGTTCGAGGGTCGGTTTCTTCGTGCCCGGACTCTCGAGGGGAGCGCCGACGGAGCGCTTCCAGGCGGCTTTGGGAAGGTCATCGCCAGCCAGCGTGAACTTCGGAAAAGAAAAAGTCAGAGCAACAAAAAGAAAGGAACTACCCTACGCACCTGCATAAAACCTCCACGACGGCACAAGGACGGGGCCGTGACCCGAGGGAACGCAGCGGTCCCTAGCAGCGCTTGCGAGCTCTGGCACCGGGCCTGACTCCTCGAGCCGTGCTGGAAAAGATGTCCGCTATCCAAATGGTGGATGTACGGGTGCCGACGACCGATGGGCGGTTGCTGATTCTCCCGCGATACACGCAACCGGAGACGGATCACCAGATGCTTCTCCACGAATTGCACCTGCAGCTCCCGGCTCAGCCACCCCCGAGGATCCTCCAGCAGGAACTAGAGAGTGTTGTCGAAGGGGAAAACCTGTAGTGAAGACCTTTTGAAGTCTCGGACGTAGAATCAATAACTTGCGGAAAAATTAAGGCCCAGTTGTCAAAGTCGGGCGCCGCAGCGTAACATACAGAGAATAAGCCAAGAACGATTACGAGATATGTGCCTCAATGCGCGAGTCCTTCTGGTGATGAATGGGGCGGATAGCCAGATCGCTCTTCAGAGCGCGAAAGACAGCTTCGATCTCCGTGAGTTGAACGTAGTGTTGCCACAGCCGGGCCGGGTCTTCCTCGGGTAGATTCGAGCGCAGCAGATAATGACCTTCCCGGCGAAAGGCTTGCCGGAGCTTGTCCCTGCGCAACCGGAAGGCGAACGTCTCCGCGTTGACCGGCTAGTTGACAAAGTCCTAGTAGAATATCCTTATTCTACGCAAGAAGATTCCGCGTGCCATTAAGGGTTTTGCGGATTCCAGGCTTTCGCGCTTTTTGAGGCGGCTCTGTTCCATCAGTTTTTGATAGGTGGTGAGGGCTACGCGCCCGTCTTCCGTGCGTCCGGCGCGGCGATAGGCCTGGCTCAACTGGTAGTAAGTCGCATCGCGGTCGGGAGCGAGCTTTCGAGCCGCTTCGAGGCTTGCGATGGCGCCCGTAACGTCGCCCGTTTGCAGGAGGGCGCGGCCAAGCTCGAAGTGCGCCAGCTCATACTCGGGCCGCGCCTTAATCGCATCCCGAAATCGGGCGGCGGCGGCAGCAGCTTCGCCCTTGAAAAGTAAAGCAAATCCGAGATGATAGGTCGTGACCGGATCCCCCGGGCGAATCTCCAGTTCGTCGCGGAACTCTCTGGCGGCAGAGTCAAAATCGCTTTGGCGAAGGTACACGAGGCCCTCGTAATAATGCGCTTCGGGAAGTTGGGGATTAATTTTCAGCGCATTCTGCAATTCCTTGAGGCTATCCCCAAATTGGTCCTGCTGCGCGTAGGCCTGGCCGAGGAGCAGATGGACGGCGGGATTGTCGGCGTTTTGTTCGAGCAAGCGCCGAAAGATTCCCATTGCAGACTCGGTCTGACGAATGCGCACAAGCGACGTGCCCCAAGCGTAAAGCAAGCCCGGATCATCCGGCGGATCTTGCAAAAAGAGGCGAAATACTTCCGCGGTTTTGGCAAAGTTGTCGGTCATGAAATAACTGAGGCCCAGAAGCTGGCGAACAAAAGCATCCTGGGGAGAGGCAGTGAGTTGCCGCTCCAGCGGAGGGATGGCCTCGGAATACAGCTCCGCGCGGAACGCCGCAAAGCCCCAGTTGCGGTCGAGGCCCGCAAGATCGGGCTTCCAGACAGCAGCTTGCTGGAAATATTCAGCAGCTTCCCGGAACTTCGCGGCCTTGGCGCGCATCACGCCCAGGTCGTTGTACGAAACTAGCCAGGATTTCCGAGGCAAAAGACCGATATTGTTTAGCCTCTTTCGTCTCCGGGGGCATCTGAACTACGGCAGGCTGCTGTGTCGGCGGATTCTCCTGCTTGCCCGCTAACACCATGGCGTCCGCCGCTTTTCGATCTTCGCTGGCACCGGATTCCAACAAGCCCGCAAGGCGGTCGGAGGTATGGCTGTCGCCGTCGTCCGGCTTTCCGGGATCATCGAAAATGTGCTGGGCATCGTAACGAAATTTCGTTTCACGATAGCGCTGGGAACTTAACAAGGCTTTTTGCGCCTCTTCCATACGCCCGAGACGGCGCAAGTCCTGGCCCAGCAGGAAATATGCGCGGCCCATGTCCCGGGGAACTTCTTCGGGATCGCGGACGGGGTGAACGTATTTTTCGAGCGCTTCGGCAGCCTGCGGGAGGCGCTTGGTCTCGCTGAAAACTTCCCCGAGGTAAAGGTAGGGAAACGCTTGGTCGGGTCGCAGACGCCTGGCATGCAGCAGCGTGGTTTCGGCAGCAGGAAAATCCCGGAGGGCGACGCCGGAAGTGCCGAGAAGGAGGAGCGCATTGTAGTCGTCGGGGCGGAGCTTTAACTCATTCTCAAACTCGACGCGCGCCTGCGGATAGGCTTCTTCGCCGCGGAATTCCAGGATGGAGTAGCCAAGCAGGCCGTGAGCGCGGGGATATTTCGGGTCGAGTTGAATCGCTTTGCGAAACTCGGCAACCGCGGGCTCGGGAAAATGCGTGATGGAATAGGCGCGGCCAATCAACACGTGCAGAGCGCGGAGTCCCCATCTTGGCTTGCAATTGCTGGAACCATTGCTGGGCGTCAGCAAAGCGTTTCGCTTTCAGGTAGGCAATGCCAAGAAAGTAGGAAGTCTCGAAGTCATCGTCGAGGGCCACCGAAGCTTGCAGCTCGTAAATGGCGGATTCGTAGTCGCCCCGATAGAGATCAATGCGTCCCAAAACATTTTGAGCGCGAGCCTGCCGCGGATCCTTAGCGAGCGCAGACCCAACGAGTTCGCGAGCCTTCTTGACATTCCCGGCGCGAAACCAGGCCAGCGCCGCGTCGGTAGTGATCTCAGTGTCACCGGGCGCGAATTTCAGAGCTTCGTCCAGCTCACGTGTAGCTTCGTCGAAACGGGATTCGGAAACCGAAAGATTGGCGAGCTGCCGCAGGCCGAGCGCAATGGCTTCGTCGTAGTGGCGCTCCGCATTGGAGAGATCTCCGGAAGCTAGGGCGGACTTGGCAGCGTCGAACGCGCGCTTCAGAACGGCCGCCGGATCTTCCCCGGAAGGCGCAGCGGCAACGAGGAGAGCAAACCCGATGGACAAGAGAACAAGCCGAACACAACCGGACAGCAGATCACTGGGGCGCCCTTGCGCCGAGCAACGCAGCTCCTGAGAGCAGAACGAAAAATACTGGCGCTTACTTCGCTCCATTGGGCGCTCCACCCGAGGGTGGCGGGAGAGGCGTACGGTTGCGGATGCCTTCCCCTTCGACAATCGTATAAATCGCGTCGGCAGCGACGTTGGCCAGAGTTTCCGTCTTCCCGCTGGGCCAGCGGATTTCTACCGATTCCATCTTCTTCGCAGCACCAAGACCAAAGTGCAAACGCAAATCATTTTGTGAGAGATAACTGCTGCCCCCATGAACCTCCCTGAACTGCTTTACGCCTGCCGAGTGAATGGTGACGCGCGCGCCGATGGCCACGCGGTTGCTCTTCGTTCCAACCAGTTTAAAAAGAACGCGATGGAATCCGCTGGCGTTCTCGTTTTCCAGGAGCGACGGTGGTTCGCCGGCGTTGAGCAACAGGACGTCGATGTTGCCATTGTTGAAGACATCGCCAAAGGCCGCGCCCCGGCGCGAGTGAAGCGGAAGTGCGGCAAGGCCCGCTTCCTTGCAGACCTCGTCAAAAGTGCCGTCGCGATTGTTGCGATGGAGGAGCAGCGGCTCCTTGAAGCGGGGACCGGTGTCCAGCGTATCGATCTGCGGATAGACATGGCCATTGGCGACGAGAATGTCGAGCCAGGTATCGTTGTCCATGTCAAAGAATGAAGTACCCCAACCGACGTATGGATAGCTCGGCTGGCCCACGCCCGAGGTCCAACTCACGTCGTCGAAGGTGTTCTGGCCCTTGTTGCGATACAGCGAATTGGGCTGCTCCTCGAAGTGGGTCACGAGGAAGCTCAGGCGGCCGCTGTGGTCGTAATCACCCCAATCGACGCCCATGTTGCCAAGCTCCATGCCTTCGCCGCTGAGAGCCACGCCTGTCAGCATGCCTACGTCGGTAAAAGTGCCATTGTGATTGTTGTGGTAGAGATAGTTGGGAACGGAATCGTTGGCCACGAGCAGATCGGGCCAGCCATCATCATCATAGTCGACCCACATGACGCCCAGCCCGTAGTAGCCGATGTCGTCGTGTACGCCGGCTTTCACGGAAACTTCCTCAAACGTGCCGTCGCCCCGGTTGTGGTAAAGAAAATCGCTTTCGCCCTCGAGACCCCAAGGCCCGCACTGCACCAGAATGCCCTTGAAGCGGCAAAATTTATTGCTGCCGAATTCCGGGAGATGATTCATATCCAGATGCGAATAGCGGGACACGTAGAGGTCCACGAAGCCGTCGCGATCGTAATCACCCCAGGCTGCGCCGGTCATGAAGCCGCTTCCGGCTACCCCCGCTTTTTCGGTGACGTCGTCAAACTTGCAGTTCCCCAAACCGTGGTACAAAGCGCTGCCGCCGAAGCCGGTCACAAAGAGATCGAGTTTGCCGTCGTTGTCATAGTCGGCCACCGCCACACCCATGCCCCAACCACGATGCGTCAAGCCCGCTTCCTTGGTGATGTCTTTGAAGCTGCCATCGGGCTCCTGGTGGTAGAGGGTCACCAGGGGATCGCCGCCCGCCCGGTAGCGCTCGACCGTTGAACCGTTGACAACGACAGCATCGAGGCGGCCGTCGTCGTCGCAATCGAACAGGCCCACGCCGCCGCTAATCGAGTCGATCACGTAATGCGCTTCCGGAGCGGCAATATGCGAACCCGTGAGGCCGGCTTCTTTTGCGATGTCCCTGAACGTGGGAATGAGCGGCAGGCCGCTGCGGTCTTTTTTGGCTTGCGTCGGCAGCTTGGGGAGGGGAACGCGGGTGGCACCGGCTTGCCGGCTCGGAGCTTGGTGCTTCATCGCGGCGGAGAGGAAAACTACGGGCAAGCAAACTGACAGAACACAAAAAAAACGCCGCAAGCGAGTCCCGTGCATGAATCGATTGTATCCCAAAGAATTTTCACGTCTAAACGAACATTCCACGCACAAAGCAAGTCGACCCAGTCAGAAAAATGAAGCGTCCCGCCAAGCTTTTGAAGAGCCTGGCGGGACGCGAACATAGGTCAAGCTGTGCCAGTACGCTAGAAGGTGAACTTCAGCGCGTACTGGATTTGCCGGTAGCCGTTTTCAGTAATCGAATTAATTTTGCCGTAACCGCCGGCCGACGGAGTCGCGGAGAGAATCTGAGTCGCGCCAACAAGCGTCTTGTTTGCATTCGGCACCACAACATTCCCACTCGCATCACCGTAAACTGGGTTCTGGAAATTGACGGCGGGGCTAAGAATATCGTTGTAGTTGTAGTGCGGAGTGTTGAATAAGTTGAAGAACTCCAACCGGAACTGAGCCTTGATCTTCTCAGTCACCTTGCTGCGCGGCAAAAGGAACGGCCAGCAAAACAGCGCAGACGCACACGAGGCTGGCCCACACTCTGAGTTTGCGCGGCGATTCCAACAGACTGGAAAATCGAACTTTCATTTGTTCCACCCCCTTGAGGAAGATTTTCACGTAGACCCTGGAACATCCAGTCCGCGTAACGGAGCGTTTTACGAAGACTTTGGCTCGATCTAGCCCAATTAGAAGAGTCAAAGGACCCGAACCCCGAAAGCATTACACCCCGTAATGCTTTCCTTCTAGTGCGCTATTTAGAACCAACTCCGCCAGGTTGCCAAGCAGAAATAATGATATTCTTAGGAACAATAATGTTATTCTTCAGCCTGACATTTGGGGGCCACCATTAAAGGTAGTCATCGGTTTGGGACTTACACGGATGCTATACCCTTGGTAATCAAGGAGTAACGGCTTGACTCTGCCCGACGGTGTCCAATCCCTGCTCGCCAAACCAGAAAGTGGGGCTTTTGGGAACGTCTGGTTTTAGCTGGCAGGGGCCACGGTGTGTCCGAAAATAGAGTTCGTTATACTGGTACCGTTCCAACCGATGGCGCCGGGCCGTTTGAACCATCATCTCTTGTAGGAATAGAGGTAAAACGGCAGGCGCACTTTGCGGAAACAAGTTGCAAGGCCAGTCGTCTTTTGCGGGTCCCCGGAGGAATTTTGTAGATGACCCAGTTGCCCAGGAAGAAGCAGTCCCCTTGCTCCGAGCCAAGAGTCACCCTAAAAACTATCGCGGATCACCTCGGTCTTACTCCCGGCACGGTTTCCGCCGCGCTGAATAACTCTCCGGCAGCGCGCTCGATTCCGCAACATACCAAGAACCGCATCATCGAAGCGGCGCAGGCTTTGAACTACCGGCCCAACTTTTTTGCGCGCACGCTGCGCCTGCGTAGGACTTATACGATCGGCGTGATTGCCGAAGAGATTGGCGATGCCTACGGCGCCATGGTGATTAGCGGGATTGAAGAATACCTGCGAAAAAACAACTACTTTTTTCTGACCGTAATTCACCGTCATGACCCAAAACTGCTTCAGACCTATGCGCAAATGCTTTTGACGCGAGGCGTGGAAGGCTTTATTACCACGGACACTTCGCTATCGGAAAAGCTGGCTCTGCCCACCGTGGCGGTCGCCGGACATCACCGCGTGGAAGGCGTAACCAATATTGTTCTGGACCACAAGCGCGCCGCCCACTTGGCCCTCGAGCATCTGAAAAATCTCGGCCACAAGAACATTGCCTTTATCAAAGGCCAAGTCTTGAGCTCGGACTCTTCCGTACGGTGGAATGCCATCTGCGAAGTCGCGCGAGAACTGAACATTCGCGTTCGGCCGGAGCTGACCATCCAGTTGGAAGGGACGGATTCCACGCCTGGCATTGGTTACCCCTTTGCCAAAGAACTGCTGGCGCGAAAGCACCCGTTTACCGCACTGTTTGCGTATAACGACATTTCCGCCATTGGGTCGCTGTGGGCCATTCATGAAGCTGGGCTGCGCGTTCCGGAAGACATTTCCGTCGTGGGATTTGACGACACTCCGGGAGCGGCATTCGCCAATCCCCCGCTGACCACCGTGAGGCAGCCACTTCTGCGGATGGGACAAATTGCGGCGCAAACGGTTGTCGACCTCATCGAAGAGCGCGGGGAGTACGTGCCAGAAATCGCCATTGAGCCGGAGCTTGTGGTTCGCGAGTCCACCGGGCCTGCCCCTTTGCAGCACTAAGAAACGCACAATCGCTGCGCGCAGCCTCTCCTCCGACTGGCTCGCTGTGAGGAAAAACAAGCAGGCCATTTCCCTTCCCACTCGTGCGGATTTCAGTGCAGTTCTTGTTGCTTCCCGGTTCGAACGGACTCGCGTGCGGCGTCCAGAATTTCCATCACCTGCACGTTCAGTTTCATGGAAAGCGGATCTTCGATGGGCTTGTTATTGCGAATGCAATCCACAAAATACGAGATGGGATTGCTCGTTTGGCGCGCCGGCGGGTCCAGAGCGATTCGCTCTCCTTCCAGCGCGCCGTTAGCGTCCTGGCGACCCGTTGGGCGAGCGAACAAATCTCTGCCTGTTGCCAGCATGCTACCCTTCGGTCCAAACACTTGCACTTGCCCCATGCTGTAGGGCCAATCCCAGGAAGCTTCGATAATCACTTCGCCGTCGGGATACTCCAAAAGAATGGTGGCGTCGTCATCCACGGGATTGTGCTGGTCCACTTTCCGTTTTTGAGAAACTGCTGATACTCGCGTTGGCCGCCCTTTGAGCCACACCGCCCACTCTGCACCATAGCAACCGAAATCCATAATCGCTCCGCCGCCGTTTTTTGCCGGATCGTAAAGCCAGTCGGCAAAATATTTGGATACGCCGATTTCTTTGGGCCCTTGGTGGCCATACTGCACGATGATCTTCTCAATCGGTCCCACCTGGTTGTTCTTCACGCGATGATACAGTTCGTGCGTCGGCGCAACCCACGCGTTCCAGTAGTTCACCATCACTTTGATGCCTGCCTGGTTTGCCAGCCGTTCCATCTCGCGCGCATCCTCCGCCGTCGTGGCCATTGGTTTTTCCGTCGAGTAGTGCATGTGCCGTTTCGCACATTCGCGCAGAATCTCCAAGTGCCGGTCGTTCTCCGTCGTTACAATGACTCCGTCCGGCTTCATTTCATTCAGCATCTGCACGTAATCCGAATAAAACTTCACGCTCGCGGGGACTTTCGCCTTGGCCTGCTCCACCAGCGCAGGGTGAGGGTCCGCTATGGCCACGAGTTCCGCGTTCGGCTCCCCCGCCAGATCCTTAAGCAAGCCCCACACGTGATCGTGGTCTAGCCCAATGACTGCCAACCGCGTCTTTTTCTCTCCCGGGTTGGATTGGGAGCAAAAAGACGGCACGGATGCCAACAAGAAGTGAAGAACGAAGATCAAAACGAAACATCGAAGCAAGCAACGCGATGATTTCATGATGAGCATCTCGAAAGAGCCATCCCCAGAAGTCAAGGTACCCGCATGTACTCCCTATGCTCCCGGCTAAATTGCTGATTCTTAAATATTTAGAAATACTTCTCGCTCACATTCCTGAGCTTGGGGAATTTCTTAGCTTACGGTCCTAAACCGCAGCAGCGGAACGCAACCTTTTTCTGAATGCCTAGACCCTTATTCGCTTAGTTTTGCGTTCGAAGCGCCGCCTGATTCTCCGACCTTCCCAGGACCATGCCGGCCTTCTGTACCATTAGCAGAAAGCCCTGGCTGGAAGCCTCTTCCTGCAAACCTTCGAGATGTATGCGGCCGGCTTTGGAGTTCCCTGATTTCAGCTCCATCTCGCCCAACGCCAGGCGAGCTTCCCACGCAGCGTTCACGAATTGTGCAGCTTTTGCCTGTTGGGCCACAGCATTCAGACGCTTCACTGCTTCTCTGCGCTGCGCCGGGCTCCCGGCTACGGCATCGATTCTAGCGCTAATCAGGCGCGACATAAGCGCTATGTCCAAGTCTTGGGAGCGCTCGGCAAACTGCAACGCGTGGGAGACACTTTCCTTTGCTTCGCTGAATTTGCCCGAGGCCAAAAAAGTCTGAGACAGCAACATGTTGGCAGTAGCGTCATCTCGGGGAGAAGTGGTCTTCGCAAGAAGATCCTGCGCCCGTTTAATGGACTTTACCGCCTCGCTGTTCTCCCCTCGGTCGAGGAGTAACTGCGCGAGATACAATTCCGCGCGTGATTCCGGCGTTTTGTCTCCGACTTCCTGAAAGACCTCCTTGGCCCGCGTTTCACTCTCCCAGGCGGCATGCGAATCGCCCTGGGCCCGCAAGACCTTTCCTAGCCCCATCAACGCATCGGCTTCACGATCTCTGTCGCCATTCTGCCGGCAAGTATCCAGAGACTCCTCGTACATCTTGCGGGCGTCGAAAAGCTTTCCTTCCGCGAACAGAGCTTCACCCAAGCCGATCTTGGCAAGCGCCATCCCGTTGTCGTCGCGAACTTCCTGATACGTTTGAAGAGCTTCCTGAGATTTCTGCAGGGCTCCGCGGACGTCCCCTAGGTAAAGAGCAATCTCGCTCAGGTTATGGAATTCACCGGCTACGCTATGCCTATTTCCTATGCTTTGATGGATCGCCAGCGCTTCCTGATACCGCTGGCGCGCGGAGAAATAGTCGCCCCGAAACATCAAAGCGATGGCCTCCCCGGTTTCGGCATCGGCCACTCCTCTTTGGTCATGAGCCGCAAGGTACAGATCTCTTGCCCCGTGAACGGCTTTATCCGCTTCGTCGAGTCGCCCCGCCTTCTCCAGGAGCCACGCGTGGGCGAACATAGCTTTAGCCAGGAGCAGGGATGCCCCGGAAGCTCGAGCTTTCTGCTCCGCGCTTACATAGGCAGCTTCGGCGCGCTTGGTGTCGCCGAGAGGCAGCGCGGCATCCCCCTCGGCCAGCTCAATCCGGGGATCATCCCGCAACGGCGCAGGTAACGCTTGCAAAGCTGCTACCGTCTCCAGTGCATCTTTCCATTTATTGGCTTTGTATTCGGCATTGGCAAGCGCGAGGCCGTAGTCCAGGTTGTCGGGAAAAAATTCGAAGAGCGCCCGATAGATTCCTGCTGCTTTCTCCCAATCCCGTGAGCTTTCATGATACCGGGCTTCTACCAACAGTCCTTCCGCACGGGACAAACTCGAGGACAGGTCGAAGGCTTTCTTTGCCTCTAACCTCGCATTTTCGTCATACCCTAGCTGGCTCCAGGCGGTCGCCAGAGTTGCATGGGAAAGCGCGTAATTGGGCTCGGCTTCGACCGCCTTCTGCAGAAGATCTCGGGCCTGCTGCGCGTCAAAGGCGCGCAGTCTTGCCAGTCCTTCGGAATACAGCCTGGCGGTTTCGCTCTTCGTCGGCAGCGCGATGGCCACTTCCGCGGCTTCCTCGCGAGTTACCGCGCGCACTCCCAGTTTCTCGCGCAGGTGTTGGCCCGCGCGGGAAACGAGGTCCAGCAGATGCGCTTCCGTTCCTGCCTCGGAGATTGCTCCGATAGTTTCGCCTGTCTGCGTATCCTGCAACCGCAGATCCAGGCGAATCTGGCCTTCCGGCTGTCCTCCTAACATCGCGTACGAGCCGGCAATCACGTAATCCGTTCCGAGATTCTTGCGAATTCGAATCAGACTCTCGGACCCCAAGCTATCCACGTCTGGCATGGACAGTTCCATCTTCATGCGCGCCACGCTCTCGGCGGGAATCGCGCGCACTTGTTCGCCGGCGGTCAGCTCCGTCGTGAGCCAATCAGAAAAAGCAGTGGACAACCACGCCTCGCGCGGGTTGCCGGAAAGGTTTGTAAAGCCCAGCACCGCCACGGATCGTCGTGGACTAACTACCGCGGAGGAACCGCCGGAAGCCACCGGCGGCAGAAAGCGCAAGTAGACAAAAGCTCCCGCGGCAGCTATCGCAACTACTGCCACCAGAACGTAGAAGCGGCGGTTCCAAAACCCTCGACGCTCCTCATCTTGCGCGCCAATTTTTCCATTTCCTGCAAAAAGCGCCTTCGGGAGTCCGCGCCCCGTCGCGTGCTTATGGGCGGCCACCGATGGCGGCGAGTAGACGGGGGCGAGAAAGCGGTAGCCGTGACGCGGAATCGTTTCAACATACCGCGGACTGTCCGCGGAATCTCCCAGCGCCGCCCGCAACTTGGTCATGGCTTTGTTCAAGCTGCGGTCGAAATCCACAAAGGTATGCCCTGGCCAAAGCTTTTCCCGCAGCTCTTCGCGGGTCACGACCTCCCCGGGGTGTTCCAAAAGGAGGGAGAGGATCTGAAAAGGCTGCTCTTGCAGCTTGATGCGAACGCCATGCTTGCGCAATTCGGCGGCGCGAAAGTCAACTTCAAACACCCCAAACCCTTTGGTTCGAAAGGCGCTCTCCACCGCTCGCATGACCATTCACCCCTGCAGTTAGCCGAGCCTAGCACGCAGAGACAGCCTAATCAATACGGCCTTCACCCGAGGAATGCACCGATTCGCCGCAATTTGGAAGCGGTTGCAATCCTAGGCTATTGCATGGTGCCGGTGTAAAATTGCGCGTATTGTGCGGATCCATATTTTCGCAAGGGATTGCATTTCCTGCTCGAGACTCGCAGCAATCCTGCTTGCTTACATGACCCTCTGCTTCCCTTCCCTTCTTAATGCTCAAACGGAAGCGCCTGCCGGTGATGCGCGTGTACAGAAACTCTATGGCGAGGCGAAGGCCGCGGAAGGGCGCGGTGACCTCGCCGGCGCGGCTGCAAATTATGAATCTCTGCTGCAAATTGCGCCGCGCCTCGCTCCTGCCTACAACAATCTTGGGTCGCTTTATCTCCGGCAGCGCGAATACAAGAAAGCCGCCGCCGTATTGGAGAAAGGGTTGAAGATCGATCCGAAAATGTCGTCCGCCTCGGCGCTGCTGGGCATGGCGCTGTACGAAATGGCCGATTACACCGGAGCAGAACGAAGCCTGGAGTCCGCTCTGCGCGCGAATCCAAAAGACAACAACGCTGAGCTTTTCCTCGCAAACGACTTGATCAAGCTCGGAGAATTCCAGCGCGCGGCCGATCATCTGCGGCAGCTTTCGCAGCGCCAGCCAGAAAGTCAGGAAGTCTTATATTTGCTCGGCAAGGTACACATGAAGCTCTCAGAAGAAGCTCTTTCGAAGCTCACTGCGCTTGATCCCAATTCCGTTTGGGTCCACGAAATTTCCGGTGAAGTGATGGAAAGCATGAAAAATTACGACGGCGCGCTGCTCGAATACAAGAAGGCGGTGGAGGTGGCCCCGCAGCAGGCGGCCACGCACTACCACCTGGGGAATGCGTATTGGTCGCTGAATATGTGGGATGCGGCGACGGAGCAGTTTCGCGCCGAGCTGGCGAACGATCCTTCGAATTGCATGGCGCAGTGGAAAATCGGCAACATCATTCTGGAGCAGCATGGAGATTCGACCCAGGCGCTGGCGGAAGTCCAGAAAGCTCTGGATGTGTGTCCGGATCTGATGGGCGCGCGCGTGGACCGCGCTCGCGCATTGATCAAGTTGGAGCGGCACGCCGAAGCGGTGAAAGATTTGGAGGCGGCGGTAAAAGCCGATCCGGGAGAGTCCTCGACGCACTTCCTACTGGCGCAAGCATATCGCGCGCTCGGGCGGACGCAGGATGCGCAGGCGGAAATGAAAGTGTTCAGCAAATTAGAAGAAAGCGCGCGAGCGAAAACGGCGGAGCGAGCCAAGGAATTGCTTCAGGAAAAAAGCAAAGAACCATGAGCGCGAAGTTGAAAGTTGTGCCAAGGAATGCAGAGTGACTGGTGACTCGTGGAAATTCGAGCTGCCAGTCTCGCTCGCAAGACTTTTCGCAGAGCTCGCCGCAGTCCCAGCAACGCAGGAAATTTGTTTAGGAGCGAAGTCTTCATTGACGTGGAGTTTCCTGGATAGAGTGGGTGCCGGTGAGAGCGGCGCAGCGTTCGTATTCGGTCTTCGCTTTCTCGGCCAGTCCCTGCTTGCGGTAGACGGCCGCCAACATGCAATGAAGATTGGGAGCTTGCGGAGAAAGTTCAACCGCCTTTTCTAACTCCACCTGCGCCTTGGAAAAATCGTCTAGGCGCGTATAGGCCTTGCCGAGAAGCTCGTGCGTGCGCGATTCACGTGGAGCAATTTCAATCGCTCGAAGAAGAAACGTGACGGCTTTCTGCGGGCGATTCTCATCGATAAGAAGGCTGCCCAGGTCAATATAAGGACCGGGATTTTTCACGAGAGACTGCGCTTGCCACGCGATCGCTTGATTGTAAGCGGCAGCAGCTTCTTCGTTGCGCCCCAACCCGGCAAAAGACAATCCAAGATTGTCCTCCGCTTTTACATTTTGAGGATCAAACTTCAAGCATTGCTGAAATGCGCTGATAGCTTCAGCGAAGCGGTTCTCGTTGTATTTGGTGCGGCCGAGGTAATACCAACCTTCGGAATCATTAGGAACCCACTCGAGCATTTTCGTCAGCCATTTATCAGCGTCGGGATAATCCACCAGCAAAACATAATCGAACGCAACGGTTTTGAGGTCGGCGGCGGAAGGGGTCCGGTATTTTGCGCCCGCAGTGAATTCCTCGAGCGAAGCTTTCGCCATTTCTTGCGCTGCCTTTGGTACCGACACCTCGGAAGACGTTGCGCCCATGGTTCGTGCGCTTACCATGGATCCGTGAGTCTGAGACGGGAACTGGTTTTCCATCGCTGCTTGCGTTTGGATCTCGCGGAAAAGAATGTGGCCGAGGAGAAAGTGACCGTCGGCGGAGTTCGGATTGTCTTTGAGGTATTGGCGGACAGCACGGTCCGCTTCGGCGAACTTGCCCTGCTGGAAAAGAGATTTGGCATTAGAGAGAAGGACTTCGCCCTGGTCGGCGGACTCACCCTCTGCTTGGGCCCGCGCCGAGGCTGTCGGGAAGATGATGCAAAGCAAAACCAAAATTGAAACGATGAAATGGCGGATCAGGGAGGCTGCTACCCTCCCCCTGTTTTTTGCATAAGTGTTGATTCTAAAAGACTTGAGGATCCCATAGTGGAACGCGATAAACACGGAAGAGGATAGCATGGAATTTTAAATGACCGAACCGTTATGCGAGGAACGGAAGAAATAAGGGCTGAAAGCCTGCCCAGGCAGGTCGAAAGGTCTGGCTGCGGGAGCGCCGCTAGGGGCGAATGAGGCCAGGGTGGAATTTGATTAGCGAACGCAGGCTGCCTTTACCCTCGACGATTTCAATCCTTTGACCTGCAGAAATACTCTGAAAAGATTGGCGAAGTCCGCTGGGCCAGTCGATCTGCAGTTCATTCATCTGCTTCTCGCGACCCAAGCCAAGATGAACAATGCGCGAATTATTACAGCCGAAACCATTGCCGCCATTGACCCACTTAAAGATTCTGCGCTGGCCGGCAATGGCGGAAACTTTTGCGCCGATGGCATCGCGATTCGAGCGTGTGCCGACCAGCCGAATCTCGAGCGAGTTGTTCCCCGAACCTAAATTGCGGTAAAGCCGGCTGGTTTCGCGCGTCCCCCAGTAGAATCCGCCAAAAGATCCGAAGAGGCTTAAGTTTCCGCTGTCGTCGTAGTCGGCGAGAGTCGTGCCATGCAACATGCCAAAATGAATGAGCCCTGCGGATTCGGCAATGTCCGTGAAGTGGCCTTTGCCATCGTTGTGAAACAAAGGCTTTGGCTCGGCCCAGTCGAGCTCAGGATTTCCCGTTCCGATGGTGATTTCGTCGAAGCCGTCGTTATCGAAGTCGCCCGCCTGCGTGGACATGCCGCCATACCAACCAATGATTCCCGCTTCCTCGGTGACATTGCGGAACGTGCCGTCACCGTTATTGCGAAATAGCAATTGACGTTGTGCGGGAACTGCAGCGCTTCTCATCTTGGCTTCGATCATATCTTTGACGGTCAAATCTCCGTCCGGGTACGTGCAGACAAATAAATCGAGATTGCCGTCGTTGTCATAATCCAAGAAGACGGGGGTATACGCGGCGATCTGCGTCCGGATACCGGCTCGCACGCTGACATCTTCAAAGTGACCGTTGCCGAGATTGCGAAACAAAAACGGACCGGCATCATAGCTGGTGGCAAGCAAATCCTGGCGGCCGTCGGCGTCATAGTCTCCCCAGGTCAGGGAAATCCAACGGGCTTTCTGCGTTAGTCCGGCCTGTTCGCCGACTTCGCGAAATTTCCCGTTGCCTTCATTGTGATAAAGGCGGATGCGGTCGCCTCCCTCCGGATCAATGATGCCAGTGGCGACGGCGAGGTCGACGCGGCCGTCGTTGTCGTAATCCGCCCAGGAAGAGCCAAAAGCATTCACGGGCACGGCCAGACCGGCGCTTTCGGTGACATCCACGAACCGTTTGCCGCCTTCGTTGTGGAACAGGAAGAGCCGCCCTCCCCCACCCCAGCCATTGCTCGTAAGAAAAATGTCCTGAAAGCCATCGTTACAGTAATCGATGAACTGAGCGGCGTAGCAACCCAGGCCCACCGGGTCAGTCAGACCCATCTTGTCGGCGACGTCTTGGAAGGTACCGTCGCCACGATTGCGAAAAAGGCAGAACGGCGCGCGCTCGGCGCCGACGATGATGTCTTCGTAACCATCGTTGTCGAAATCGCCCCAGGCGGCGCCACGTCCAAGAGCCAGCCTGAGGGTGCCGGAAGCATCCGTGACATCGCGAAAGTGGAATGCCGAGGGAGAAGACGGCGGAACTTTCAGACGGAATTCTTTGGGGATCGAACTGTCCGGCTGACCGGCGTGAAGAGTAAGGGTGCGCAGCATCCAACGATAACGGATATCGTCGGGCGTGTCGCGGCAGGCTTGAAGAGCGTAAGGAATGCCTTCGGTGTATCGCTCCTTACGGAGGTAGATGGTTGCGATCACGTAAGGAACGACTCCTGGGCGCTCCTTGACGGCGGGAATAAGCGTTTTTAGGGCTTCGTCGAAACGTCCGGCAAAAAGCGGATGTTTCGCCTCCTCATATTGTGCTAGGTCCGGGTAGCGAAGCTGGGCCGGATGAGGAATATCGTGTTGGAAATCGAGGAATCTTTCGAGCGGGTCTCGATCCGGGAACAAGCAGGGGCACCAGATTGCGGCTGCGCCGAACAGGGCGTCTTTGACGAAATCGCGGCGGTTCAAGAATATCTCTCGGGCATATAGATCGCTCAATCCTTGGGCAGAAAGATTTTAGCACTGCCAAGAAACTGACGTGGAGCCGGGGCTTCGGCACGCCGGCTCCTCAGGCTAGCAACACCGAAGGCAAACTCGTGGAGATGAACCTCCGCTCGAATAGCCTTGTCGCACCGTATTCCCTGGGCCGTTCAAGTGTGAGCGAAACGTCGTGCTGGAGAGATTCATTCTACGGCGAAGTTTGCCGCTCGCCAGGCCGTGCTTCTTCCCGAACCACAGTTCGCCAGGCAGCCGCCTCGAAATTCCCAATCTGCTGCTCAGCACCGTCCTCAAAAATGCGAAAATCCTCGGCTTTGAGGCCTTGAACTTCCGTCACATCGCAGTCCTTCGGCAAATAGGGTTGTGTGGGCGTCAGCTTGAAGAAGGTAACCACCATCTCGCGCGCGCACGGCATCTCCTCCTTGGGGGCTTGAGCCATCCGCGCTGGGTCGTAAACGAATACGGGAACCAGAACCAGATTGGTCTGGACCGTGAGGTGTCTCTGGGGCGCAGTGGCCTGGGTGGATGCAACAGGCGAGCCTTTGGTCTGTACGACCGCAGCGAGAGCCGCTGGATAGAGCAGCGCTCGCGCAGGATTTCCTTTGCGCATTTTCCTTACGATCATTGCCCACAACTTAGGGATCATGTCAGTTCTTCTTTTTGGTCTCCGTTCACGCCGAAGTGGGCGTCGCTATTCCGCACTCCATGGGCAGCTGAGCGAGAAATGCTAGTCCACCTTGCTTCAGCAGCCGTCGGTTCATCAGAGTGATCCTTTCTATTCCATGAACCCTCTGCGCATTATGGCACAATCTCGACGGGCGGCGTGTCCGGACCCTCGCGGCGATTCAAGAAGTCCTCTCGGGCGTACAGGTCGCTCGATCTTTGGTCACGTAAGCCCCTAAAGCTAACAACATGGAAGGGAAACCGAGGCGAATGGCCTACGACGTGGAGTGGGTGCCGGAGAGGGCGGCACAGCGATCGTATTCGGCTTTGGCCTTATCCGCGAGTCCCTGGTTGCGATAAACGGAAGCAAGCAAGCAATGGAGATTGGGAGCTTGCGGCGAAAGCTCAACCGCTTTTTCCAGTTCCGCTTGCGCCTCAGGGAGCCGGTGCAGCAGAGAGTAAGCCTTTCCGAGTCCTTCGTGAGCCTTAGATATGTTCGGAGCAATGGCGATGGACTGTAAGAGGTAGGGCACGGCTTTTTCCGGCTGATTCTCATTCAGGTAAAGGTGCGCGAACTCGATGAACGGCTCTGGGTCCTTCGCCGGGATTTCCGCTTGCCAGGCGATGGCGTTCTCGAAGGCCTGAATGGCTTCATTGGACCGGTCGAGGGCCTCGTAAGACAATCCCACGTTGCTTTCCGCTTCAATATTACGGGGCTCGATTCTTAAGCACTGCTCAAAAGCCTCAATGGCCTCGCGAAACTGGCCCTTACTATATTTCGTCCGCCCCAGGTAATACCAGGCTTGCGGGTCGCGAGGGTCCGCTTGGAGCGAGCGCGTCAGCCAATGGTCGGCGTCCGTGTTGTCTTTAAGCAGGATGTAATCGAGGGCGACGATCTTCAGGTCAAAGGCGCTGGGAACATGATATTTTGCTCCGGCGGTAAATTCCCCAAGCGATTCTTTAACCTTCGCCTCGCGATAGGCAACCAGGGGGCCGCTCGAATCTGCAGTGTTGTAGCGCAAGTCTTCGACGTCCTCTTTCCCCGCTTCGAGCCATCTTGCTTGGACCTCCCTGAACAGGATGAAACCCAGCAAGAAATGAGCATCCGCGGAGTCCGCGTGCGCCTGCAAATAACCTCTCGTGGCCGCTTCCGCCTGGCTCAGCTTACCTTGTTGCAAGAACATTCGCGCTGGAGCGAGCGCGGGATCGGGCGTGAGAGGCTCGCCAGGCTTAGCCGCATTCTTGGCGACCTCTGGACCGGAGTTCGCCTGAGCTGCGCCGGCTGGCGTCGTCGGAGACGTGCCTTGCTGGATTGTGCCCGAGGAGCTTTGCGCTCTTGCGGCCGTACCATAAGAGAAGCAGAGAAAGCACATAAGGCAGAAACTGCAAAGCAAAGCACCAATCCTTAAAACCCTGCCGGGCATGGCGCAGGAGGCCAGGAAGGAGAAAGCGCCCGCAGAAAGTCTGCTACGGTTCATAACTGGGAGCGTAGAGGACACGCAAAATTCTCCGCTGCAATTATAGGACGGAGGCTGCTCGGCCCTCAAAAGCGAAATATCGCGCGCAGCCGCGCGACGACGTCACAGAGCAGGGCCGGACTGATCCACCATTTCCTGCGGCCTGAAGGCCACGCGCACCGTTTGATCCCCAATCTTGCAGGAGAATTGCACTTCCTTCTCGTCGCCGGCGATTGTGGGAGCACCCGAAGAAATGCTTTTGGGAAAGAAAAAGATAGCGTCCTGAACCGTTCCCTTGGCGTTTTTTTCATAAACGACATGAGTGGGCACGATTTTTTCTTTACTCTTTTTCGTTTGAAGAGCGGCGCTGTCCTGGAAGAATTTTTCGTCATGCTGCGCAAAGGGGGTCATGTCTCCCATGCGCACGATAATCTGATACTCGCTCTGGGGCTCAACGGCGTATTTGTCAACGTCCACCTGTCGGCCGTGCAGAGCGGCCTCGCGCGCCGTGGCCGCGCGCATCACGCGGGAGGATTGCCAGTAAATCTGGACGTTCAGCTCCCGCAACGACTCCTCGCCGGCGCGGACAGTATTATCACTTGTGCCCGGGGCGGGCATTTGTCTGACGCCGCCGTTGATCTGGGGGTCCGGTGCAACGTCCTTCTCTGCAACGGGAAGCCACGAGCGCTGGATCGGAGTTACGCGCACCCAGGGTGATTCGGTGAGGATGGTTTGAAGGTCCTTTTCGTCCCATTGCTGGTACGACTTGGCCTTCCAGGGCTTGTCTCCTGCGCAAAGGAGCGTGGCTCCAAGAAGCAGACCGAGGAGCACACCAAATTGTTTTGAGATAGTATTCCCAGGGAGAAACTCGGTTTTCGCGTTCATCGCAGCCTCCACAAAGCAAAACCGGGACCCAGAGGGCCCCGGTTTTTTGGAATTATGCTCGCTGCTGTGGACAGCGTCAAGATGCGGAATCTGAAATTCACAACCTTCGGGCTCCCCCGATTAGAAGTTGACCTTGAATTCGGCCTGCCCTCTCCTGGGTGAGTTGCCCTGACAATTTTGTCCAGCGAAATTGGCATGACCAAAAGTGGAAGCTGCCTGGAAGGGCGGTTGATCATAAACGTTGCCCTCCCAGCATTGAATGCCAGCACCGTTGGGCGGGGTGTTATTCAGTAACATTCGATTCAACACGTTAAAGAACTGAATGGTCAACTCGCCACTGAACCGCTCGCTAAAGAAAAACTTCTTTGAAAGCGACATATCTTCATCGTAATAAGCCGGCGCACGGATTGTGTTATAGAGAGGCGCCCCATTTCCAATGGTCCAGTCCCCCGGCGGAGCGAAGGCCGAGGTGTTAATGAGCGGCAGTCCTTTGTAATAGTTGGTCCAGTTGAAGCCGAAATTCGCCGAAACACGGTTTGGCCGGTTGCCCACGAAGATGTTGCCGATTACAGGGTCGCAGTTAAACTGGTCGAGGCACGCCCTCACGGGGAGCGGCGTCCCACTCTCGTAGTAGTTGACCATGGCAAGCTTCCAGCCACCGGTCAAGTTCTTCATCGCTGTGCCACCGTGGTTCAAGTACTTCTTTCCGGGACCAATGGGTAGTTCATACACACCGGCAATGGTGAGCACGTGGGTCTGGTCGTTATTACCTACCGACCACTCCGCCCCCGGGTTAGCTGGGTTTAGGCCTCTGAAATTGAACGTGGAGAAGCCACTATCTGTATTTGTCAAATATCTCGAGAGCGTATAGGACACCAAATAGGTTAAGCCGCTTCCTGTGCGCTTCTGGAGGCTCACCTGAAGCGCGTTGTATTTGTCCGCTCCGGAAGTGTCAAAGTTGTTGGTGACAAAGGGCATGTGCGGATAAGGAAGTTCTGCCACGAAAAGCGGGGTGCTGGTGCCTTGCTCCTGGCAGAAGTTATTGTAGGGGGTAAAGTACGTAACGGGTCCCCCTGGGTTCCCGCACGTACCTGTAGGATAGGTAACCTGACCGAATGTTCCCTGATTCATCATAAACGTCTGCGCAGCCGACGAACTCCAAGCCTGGGCGAGGACGCAATCGGTGGTTTTGGTGACCGTAGGGCCCTGCGGGCAAACCGATGTTATAAGGCTGTACGGAAGCGATTGTTTTCCAGACTGCAACGTAGCGGGCAAGTGGATGTCGTGGGTGTGCACGCCGGAAACCGAAAGGAACATGTTCCAGGGCAGCTCCCGCTGAACGCCGATGACAAATTGCTCATCGTAGGCTTGGTTGACGTGCCTGGGCAACTCGTGAACCTGCGCGAAGCCCAGAATCGATGTGCCATTGAAAAATGCCGGGCTGAACGGAAGCGATGGCAGCGCAGGGAGTGGATTCGTATCCCATTGGCCCAAGCCCGGAATCTGGCGGCTTGGCTGGCCAATCGAGACAACACCGTTTAGGTTATTCCCGTAGTTTACCGCGACTTTATTGACGCCGTACTCGAAGGAACCCGTATCCAGCCAATACCAAGATACGCCGCCAAGCACGACAGTCTTGCTGTTCAACTGATAAGTAGCGCCTATACGAGGGCTGAAGTGGTGCCAATTCATGTCTTGCTGACTCCAAGCACTACACCCCGTGCATGTCCCCAGCTTCGCCATAGCACCCAAAAGCGGCTGGCCGGTTTTGGGGTTGATCTCAGCGGTGTTAACCGCATTAGGATCGAAGAATGTGAGCTGGTTGGTGCTGAAATCGTTCCTGAAGGGAAATGCCAGATCCCACCGCACGCCCCAGTTGACCTTAAGCCGAGGGCTAACCTGCATATCATCCTGGAAATAGGGTGCTACGTAGGTGTTGCTCAAGTTCGTATTACCCGCACCCCCCCTGGCCCCGATAGTAGCGTCTCCAAGCAAGAAGCTTGCGAAACCATTCCCAGTATTCGAGCCGGGTGTGGCCTCGGTGGGGTCGGCCGTTATGTCAGAGGTGAAAACTATCAACCCCGCGGCTCCCGGCTGTCCCCCGGATCCGCCAGCCTCGAAGTCATCCTGGTGCGTCTTTCGGATGTCCACACCGATATTCATGGTGTGCCGACCCTTTAGATACAGTAAGTTAGCGAGGTATGAGTAGCCTGCTTTGTGATTGATGGTAGACGACAGGCCGTTTCCGGGTCCCCAGCTTTGTGGCTCCCATCCTCCGCCCTCAAAATTAATGCTTGGAAAAACATTGGGCTGCCCTGATAGACCCGAGGGCAAAGCGCCTGCGAAACTGCCGGAGAGCAGATGTGTCGGGAGAAAGTCATTGCCCTGCCAAACATATAGGAACCCGCCGGTTAAATTGAGCCTCGAACTGATCGCGTTAGAGTAAGTGATGTCCACGCCCCGCCCCAAAACGGTGTTAATGAACTGGTTGTTCAGAGGACTATTCACCCAGTCGGGGTTGGACGGCTGTGGATACTTTTGTCGCCAGTAAAGGCCATGGAGGGCCTGCTTCGAGGTCCAGTTGTGGTCGATATTGACGCTGAGAGCCGTCTGCAGGTTTAGGGGAACGCTCGTGGGGGTGTAGTTGCTGACTACGGCAGAATTGGTTGGCGCCGGGAGAGGGAACTGCTTTAGCAAGTTTGCGGATACTTGACTGAAACAACTGGTCGGAATCTTGTTGCCGGGCCACTGAGTTCCTGGGCTGCCCGGGCCACCGGCAGGCACGGAGCAACCTGCAGGTATAAGGGAGGGGTTAGTCTTCCAAGCAACAGGAACGAAGATAGGTATGGGGGCATTGTTATTATCTGGGTTGACTAAGCCGCTGAAATCACCTGAGAGTTCCGCCGCCGTGGGAAGCGTGATGGGAAGTTGCCCAACGGACTTCCGGTATCGGTCATAACTGAAGAACCAGAACGTCTTGTTTCGCCCGTCGTAGACTTTCGGTATGAACACTGGTCCACCGATAGAGCCCCCCCAATCGCTTTCGATGTCCTGGTTTGGCTGGTCAACCTTCCCAGCTCCGTTTGCATTTACATCAAAAAAGGCGCCAGGAGCCCCGAGGTACTTGTCATCTCGAAAAAGAAAAAAACCGTCGCCGTGAATCGCGTTGGTTCCTGATTTGGTGTGATACTGCTCGACGCCCTGCCCCAAGCCATACTGCGCCGAAAACGTGCCCGTCAGAATATCCGCATCTTTGATCGAGTCGTAAGGGGGCTGATTCCAAAATGTGAAGCCAGCAGTCTCTGAGAAGGCCTCGGGGACGCCATTGAACATAACTTCGGTTTGCTGGTCCACACCGCCATTGATCCGGTGGCTGAATCCATTGCCCGTAACGCCAGGAACCAAGAAGATAAAATTGTCAATCTGACGATTACTTCCGCTAATTAATTGCGGTAGGTCTTGCGTGAGCGTCTCATTGATTGTTGTGCCGATTTCAGGCTGCTCCGTCTGCAACGCGACCGCCGGCGCTATGACTTCCACGGTTTCCGTAACAGTCCCCGGATCGAGGGTTGCGTTAACCGTGGACGTTGCACCGCCAACAACAGTCACGTTCCTGCTAACGAAGGTCTTGAATCCGGTTTTCTCGATCTTAACGGCATACGTGCCCGGGATGAGGTCAATGATGAGGTAAGTGCCCGCAGATGTAGTAGTGGTCGTTTGGGACACGTTCGTGTCGACGTTGGTCACTGTGACCTTCGCATCGGGAACTACCGCGCCAGCTTGGTCAGTCACTTCGCCGTTAATCCTGCTGACCGCTTGCGCGTGCGAATTGATCGGCAGGGACAGCGACAGGCCGAACAGCATGACGCATGCTAGCCAGTAGCGCGAAGCAAGGCGGGAAATGGGATTGCGGAACTTGGAGAAAATCTTCATCACTCGCCCCCTCAATGAGGTCAAAAAACGGTGCATGGGACTGAATCCAGATGCTGAAAAATAAAATCCCCCACCAAAGAATGAGATGGACACCCGTCACGGTATCCCCAAACTTGCGCGCAGTCTTAGGGAGGTAGGGGAGGGAGTCAATGCACTCGTATGTCATCTTCACGTTCCCGCGTAATTCGATGACAACAAATAGAATAAGCAAGAGTATTCCCTGTCCCGTGTAACAGCTACATTGGAGTTACAAGACCTGGGCGCAAGGGCGAAACGAGCTGACCAGCAGCGTTTTGAGGCCAGCTATCGGGAAACGGTCGACGCAGCGGCTTTGCCTTCAACAATTTGGACGATGCAGTCGATGCAAAGGAGGGTGACTTCTTCCCTGAGGCCGCTGGGCCAGACGATTTCGATTTTGTCGACTTTGGAGGAGGAGCCGAGGCCGAAGTGGAGGCGGAGGTCGGAGGTGGAAGCGTAGCTGCCGCCGCTAAAGACGTCGGCGCGCTGGCGAACGCCGCCAGAGGTGAGGAAGACTTTGGCGCCGATGGCGTCGCGGGAACACCTAAAGGAGTTACCTTCAGGGGCCGAAGCCCCACTGCAACCGGTGGCGTGTGCACGGGAGCTTAAGCTTCCGCTTCCTGAACGCGGGCGATTGCCGGATGAAGCGGCCGCAGGGCTAACGCCCTGCGCTACAGAATCCGAAGAGGAAGGGACAGGCAAGAATGCCTGTCCTACGAGTCTTAGAGTGACCCAGTGGTTGGAATTGCGGACAACGTTGTGTAGAAGCGTGGGTGCGGAATCGAGGTTATTGAGGACGACGTCAATTTGGCCGTCATTAAAGAGGTCGCCGAAGGCGGCACCGCGCGCACAAACGACTGAAGCAAGGCCGCTGCTGGTGGCGGGCGGAACTTCCTGAAATTTGGCGCCATCGAGATTGCGGAAAAGCTGCGGACGCTGCCTCCACGTGGTGCCCCAGTCGCGCTTGTCGGCGATGGGATAGACATGTCCGTTGGCGATGAAAAGATCGAGCAGGCCGTCATTGTCGTAATCGAGAAAACCGGTGCCCCAGCCCAGGAACGGAATGGTCGGGCTGCCGAGGCCGGCTTTGAAGGAAACATCGGTGAAGCTCGAGTCGCCGTCGTTGCGATAAAGAGTTTTGTAATCGTCAGAGAATGTAGTGATGAAGAGATCCAGGCGGCCGTCGCGATTGTAGTCGCCTAGGGCAATGCCCATGGAGGCTTGGGCACGACCCTCTTCGTTGAGCGCAAAGCCGCTCATGTAGCTAATGTCCTCGAAGGTGCCGTCGTGGCGATTGCGGTAGAGATAATTCGGAGTTGAATCATTGGCGACGATGAGGTCGGGCCAGCCGTCGTCGTCGATGTCGGCGAAGACCGAAGCGAAACCGTAGCGGCCTTCGTGATCAGAGACGCCAGCTTTGAGGCTGACGTCGGTGAAGGTGCCGTCACCATTGTTGTGAAAGAGATGGTCGCCTTCGCCAAGAAGGCCCATAGGACCGCAGAAAACGTTGACGCCGCGGTATTGGCAGGCGCCTTCGGGGACGCCGCCCTTCCCTGCCAGGGTGGGATGGTCGAGATCGTAGTGGACGTAGCCAGGAACGAAGAGGTCGAGCAGGCCGTCGCGGTCGTAATCGCCCCAGGTTGCGCCGGTGGACCAGCCGTTGAACGCGACGCCGGATTTTTCGGCGACGTCGGTGAACGTGCCGTCGTGGTTGTTGTGGTAGAGACGATTTTTGCCGTAGTTGGAGACGTAAATGTCGGGCCAGCCGTCGTTGTCGTAATCGGCGACGGCGACGCCGAAGCCCCAGCGATCATTGGAGACGCCGGCTTTATCAGTGACGTCGGTGAATGTGCCATCGTGATTGTTGTGGAAGAGCATGGCGCGCGGCGCGGGCTCGGCCCCTTTGACGGCGGCGACCGCGGAGCCGTTGAGGAGATAGATGTCGAGCCAGCCGTCGTTGTCGTAGTCGAGAAGAGCGACGCCGGAGCCGGGAGCGTCGATGATGGTGGATTTTTCCGGGGAGCCGGAACGATGGTGAAACTTGTCGAGGCCGGCTTGGTGGGTGATGTCGACGAAGACCACGGCAGCGCCATCGACGAAGCCGCCAGCGGTGATGGGGCGGGAGTGGGAATCCTTAATGGGGGCGTGAATACCGCCCGTGGCCATTCCGGAGGGCCGGGGAATCGGAATGTTTTGCGGCTTGTCGGGAGCAGTTTGTGTGGATTGCCGGCTGAGAGCAAATTGCGCGAGGGCTAAGGCGCCGAGAGCAATGATTGTGAGTAGAAATGGAGGCGTCGAGCGGCGCGGCGTGCCAGCTGAGCTCATCTTGGAGAGGCTCCCGCTGCGGAAGGCGAGCCGGACGAAGGTTCGTCGACTTGGAGGATTTGATCGCCGCGGACGTTCTTCAGAGTTTGTAAGAGGGCGCTAGGCCAGCGGATTTCGATGGACTGGGCGGAGGATTCCGAGCCGAGACCGAAGTGGACGCGCTTGTCGCTCGAGGAAAGGTAGCTGCCAGCGGTGGAAACGGTGGCGCATTGCTGGCCTTTGGCGGTGACGAGTTTCACTTCGGCGCCGATGGCGTCGCGATTGCTTATGTGGCCCACAAGCTTCAGCGTGAGCCAGTGATTTTGCGTGGGAGTTTCGTTGTGCAGAATGTGGGCCGGACCGTCGTTAGTGGAGACGACGGCATCGAGGCGACCGTCATTGTCGATGTCGCCGATGGCCATGCCGCGGCCGAGCCAGGGTTGGCTGAAGACGGCACCGGAGGCAGAAGAAACGTCGATGAAGTCTTTGCCGGAATTGCGGAGGAGAAGCATAGGCTCGCGATAGTGGAGATTGGGATAGCTGAGCTCGACGGTGTCGAGATCGTGGCCCTGAGCGATGAGAAGGTCTTTCCAACCATCGTTATCGTAGTCGAGGAAACGGACACCCCATCCAGAGTGCGGCATGGTGAGGCGGGCGACGCCGGAAGTGAAACTGGAGTAAGTGAAACTGGAGTCGCGGTTGTTTTGGTAAAGAGCGTAGCGCTGGTTGGCCAGGTCGGTGATGACCAGATCGGGCCAGCCATCGTTATTGTAATCGGCGAAATCCACGCCCATTCCGGCGTAAGTGCGGCCGTCGCCGTCAACGGCAACTTCGGAAAGCAGGCCCGTTTCTTCGAAGGTGCCGTCGCCTTTGTTGTGATAGAGGAATTCGACCATGGAGTCGTTGGCGACGAAAAGGTCGATGTGGCCGTCGCGGTCGTAATCCGCGAGAGCGATACCCAAGCTTTTGCCAGGCTTCGCGAGGCCGATTTTTTGCGAGACTTCGGTGAAGTGGCCGTTGCCATCGTTGTGGTAAACCAGCGGAGAAATGGGCTGAAAAACGTCCGGGTGGCAATAGGCGCGGTAGCCTTCTTTGTGTTCGCCGCACCAAATGTCATCGAAATCCCACTGGAGATAACGGAGAGCGACGAGGTCGAGCAAGCCGTCCTTGTCTAAATCGACCCAGGCGGCGCTGGTGGACCAGCCGGAGCCAGCGACACCGGCTTTTTCGGTGACGTCGGTGAAGGTGCCGTCGCCATTGTTGTGATAAAGCTTGTTGCCGCCGTAGGCGGTTACGTAGAGATCCTCGAAGCCGTCATTGTCGAAGTCACCGACAGCAACGCCCATTCCATAGCCGACGCCTTGAAGGCCAGCTTTCTCGGTCACGTCTTCAAACGTGCCATCCGACTTCTGGTGGTAGAGACGGTTCCAGTAATCTGGGCCGGATTTTTGCGGGATGGCCCCTTTGGGGGTGGGATCCTGGACAGCAGCGCCGTTGACTAGGAAGATGTCGAGGCGGCCATCGTTGTCGTAGTCAAAAAGGGCAACGCCGCCGCCCATAGTTTCCAGTAAATAGTGCTTGGGGGTGTGCGAAGAGAGGTAATGGAAACGGACTCCGAGGGCGGAAGTGACGTCGACAAATTTCCCGGGAACGGACTTCTGCGCTTCGGGGGCCGAACCCGCCTGTTGAGCAGCAACCGCTCCAAGCAAAGACGTGAGAAGGAAAACCCCCAAGAGAAGACGCATACCGAATTGATATTACAGCAAGTGGGCTTCTGAGCCTCATTGCAGCCGCAGCGTGCTTCCTTTTTTGGGGGAAGGGCAATGCATAACTTCCGAGGGGTGAATAGGTTGGGCGGGAACGTGCAAATGACATGAAGGTGGATTGACAGGCCTGGAGCAGTTTGGGAAATGTGCGGGAGGGCGATAGAGGAGGGGTGTGTGCCATTGTTCCTGGGTGGGTTCTTTTGGCGCAATGAATCGGGTTGTGGCGCGAACCTGTAATTTGCTAAGAATTTGCGGCCATCATTCTACGCAAAAAAGGGTGCAACCATGACAAAGCTCCCCGGGGTAATAGTCGCTGGCTTCTTTTTCGTGGCAGGAATCAGCGGAGCGCAACAAAACAAAGCGCCCGATCCCTACCAGCCGGTTGTGGACAGACTGCAATCGTTGGAAACGATGCAGATTCCCGAATGGCCGTACCACGAGGACATGGCGCATCCGGAAGATCCCAGCGTCAATGAAGGGGGCTGGCCGGCGCTGAAAGTGCGGGAAGAATGGAAGACGGGAGCACGGGTATTTCGCCGAACGATCGAAATTCCCGAAAACATCAATGGCTATGCCGTGCGCGGAACGCGGGTCAAGCTGGAGCTGTTTTTCGGCAGCAACGACTCAATCACGATCAGCGTGTTTTCGAACGGGTCGCTCGTTGAGCGCACCGACGAAGATACGCAGCAGCCCATCCTGCTGATGGAGAACGCGCAGCCAAGGCAAAAATTCGTGATCGCTGTACGGGTGAACGCCGGAGACAAGGGCGCAGCGATTTACCGCAGCCAGTTGCAGCTAGAAGCCGCCGCGAACCGGCCGGATCCCAATATCCTTCGGGAAGAGATCCTGGCTACACAACCCATGGTGGAGGCGTTCTCCGACGGCAAAGCAGAACGCGAAGCGCAGCTTGACGCCGGGGTGAAAGCTATCGACTTTACGGCGCTCGACCGCGGTGACCAAGCGGCCTTCGATGCCTCTTTGCAGCAGGCACAGGCAAAATTGAAAGCGCTTGATCCCTGGCTGAAACAATTCACGATTCGGGCGGCGGGCAATTCACACATTGACATGGCGTGGCTTTGGCCCTGGACAGAAACGGTGGAAGTAGTGCGAAACACGTTCCGAAGTGCGCTGGACCTCATGCGTGAATACCCGGATTTCAAATTCACGATGTCTTCGGCGCGCACGTATGTGTGGATGGAAGAGAAATACCCCGATCTTTTCAAGGAGATCGAGCAGCGCGTTCGCGAGGGGCGATGGGAGGTCATCGGCGGCATGTGGGTCGAGCCTGACCTCAATATGCCGGGCGGCGAATCGCTCGTGAGGCAAATTCTTGTCGGGAAGAATTATTTCCACGATAGGTTCGGAGTGGACGTCAAGATCGGCTGGAACCCCGATTCGTTCGGCTACAGCTGGCAATTGCCGCAGATCTACAAGAAATCGGGCATGGATTATTTCGTGACGCAAAAATTGATGTGGGCGCACGAGTTCACCACGTTTCCCTACAAACTGTTCTGGTGGGAATCGCCGGACGGCAGCCGGATTCTGACTTACTTTCCGCACGACTACGCGGCAGGAATCGATCCGCCGCAATTGGGCAAGGATTTGTCGGTCTGGATCCCCTCGATCTACGGCACAGACCCTAAACAACACTCGGAGATGCTGCACCTTTATGGCGTCGGCGACCATGGCGGAGGGCCCACGCGAACCATGCTGGACAACGCCGAGCGGTGGATGAAACCGGATGTGGTCTTTCCCAACTTGCGCCTTACCACGGCGAAATCGTTTTTCGACGACTTGGGGCCGAAACTGCCGACGATGAAGGTGCCAACCTGGCGCGATGAACTTTACTTCGAGTACCACCGCGGTGTGATGACCACGCAGGCAGAAACGAAACGGCGGATTCGAACGACCGAGGAAGTGCTCTTAAATGCGGAAAAATTCGCGACGCTAGCCACGCTTCATGGCCGGAAATATCCAACGGAAGATCTGGAGCGCGGCTGGAAAGACCTTTTGTTCGACGATTTCCACGATATCTTGCCAGGCTCCGGAATTGCGGTGAATTATCTCGACGCCAAACGCAACCTGGAAGATGTGCAACGCGTGGGAAATGGAATCATTGACGGCTCGCTGTCGGAAATTGCCGCACACATCCGCTCGAACGGTCCGGGAACGCCGGTGGCGGTGTTCAATTCGCTGTCGTGGCCGCGCAACGAAGTGGTAGAGGCGGAAGTGCAGCTGCCCGGAGCGGCGGCGGTTGTTGAAGTGGTCGACGCGGCAGGAAAGGTCGTGCCATCGCAAGTTGTCTCGAATGATGCTGTAACCCACCGCGCCCATTTGCTGCTGAAGGCCAGCGTGCCGAGTCTTGGCTATCGCACTTACTATGTTCGCGGAACTGCCAAACCGTCTGCCGCATCTTCTGAACTCAAAGCCACCGGTGACAGTCTCGAGAACGATTTCGTGCGGCTGAAGGTAGACCCGCAAACCGGATGCATGACAAGTCTCTTTGACAAGCGCAGCAAAAGCGAGTCGTTGGCGCCTTCGGAAACGGATACGGGCGGGCCCAAACAATCGGTGTGCGGGAATCTCCTGCAAACCTTTCGCGACAAGCCCAAGCAGTGGGATGCCTGGAACATCGACGCCGATTTTGAAAAAGAGCATTGGGACCTAGACCACGCCGATGAAGTCAAGCTCGTGGAAAGCGGCCCGTTGCGCGCGGTACTGCGGGTAAAGAATCATTTTCAGAACTCGACGTTCGTTCGGGACATTACCCTGACGGCAGGCTCGCCGCGCGTGGATGTGCACATGACTGCGGACTGGCGCGAAAAACACATCCTGCTGAAAGTGGCCGTGCCTTCTAGCGCGCACAATGACAAAGCCACTTTTGAAATCCCCTACGGCTCCATCGAGCGGCCAACGACACGCAACACGCCTGCAGAAAAGGGGAAATTCGAAGTGCCAGCGCTGCAATGGGCGGATCTCTCCGACGCTACGCACGGAGTGAGCCTGCTTAACGATTGCAAGTATGGCAACGATGCCAAGGGCAACGTTCTGCGGCTTTCGCTGCTGCGTTCGCCGGAATGGCCCGATCCACACGCCGATGAAGGGCGCCACGAATTCACCTATTCGCTCTATCCGCACGGAGGGAGCTGGCGCGAGGCCCTGACAGTGCGACAGGGCTATGAACTCAACTACCGGCTGCTGACACGGCAGATTGGAAAGCATGACGGTGGCCTCAAGGACGAACTCTCTTTTCTTGGAGTTGGGCAGGACAACGTCGTGGTCACGGCGATGAAACGAGCCGAGAAGGAAGATGCGGTGATTCTGCGGTTTTACGAATGGGCCGGGAAAGAATCGGATGTGAAGCTCAGCCTGCCGACGGGCGCAGACGATGCATCCGAGACCGATTTGATGGAAAGGTCCATCGGCAAACTATCGGTTGGTAACGGCTCCGTCAGCGTTCACACGAAGCCGTACGAAATCAAGACCGTGCAGGTGCATTTTGCCGGGAAATCCTGATGGCGCTCCTCGCTTGTCAAACTACCTGGTTGCGAGCACTTCCTGGCCCACTTTTCTAGCTTGTCTGGCTTGTTTGGCTTCGAGGCTGCCGGCGGCGGTGAGGTCTTGTGCGCCGAAGCCGACGCCGATTTTTTTGAGGAAGGCGGTGGGAGGCTCGCCGCCGGCGAAGATCCAAACATAATCGTTGGGAAGTTCCTGGGT
>Ga0209686_1000052_pt1 | contig 50240 bp, 37 predicted proteins | sample GraSoiAngelo_126_FD_185883 | JGI IMG/M metagenome (GOLD analysis project Ga0209686, IMG submission 185883) | Grasslands soil microbial communities from the Angelo Coastal Reserve, California, USA - 14_0927_09_20cm (SPAdes) (version 2) | ecosystem: Environmental > Terrestrial > Soil > Grasslands ...
CACCGTCGCCGGATTGTGTCCGGCGTGTACATCTTCACCGCCGGTTACGTAAGCGCCGCGCAAACGATTGCCAGGATGCGCTGGATCTTCAGCCGGAACATCATCATTCACGTGGACATAATGATGGTTGAGATAGATCGCGAGCTGGAAATTATCCGTCACGCCATATTCGAACTCCTCACGAAAATCGATAACGCTATAGCTACCATGCTCCTTTTCCCAACGAGTGGTAATCCATTGTTCACATTCGCCATGACCTTTCGGAGTCAGGTCAGTCGTGTAAGTCCACGAAAAGATCGCTTCGTGCCCGTGCGACGTGGAAACAGCAACCAAAAGAGCAGCGACAAAAGTTAATCCGAATTTCATTGCGACGATGCATAACACGCAACGATAAATGTTGCTGCCGGAGGTTTGCCAATTTTTGACGCTGAATTGCAGCGCAATTCAAGGTGCGCCACAGCAATGCGCCGCTAATGGGAATTCCGCGAGTCTTTCTCGACGTACCTCGCCAGGATCCACAAGAGATCCGAAAGGCGATTTAGGTAGCGCAAAATCTCGATGTTAAACTCCGAGTCACTGGTGCTCAAACCGGCGATGTGCCGCTCGGCGCGGCGGCACGTTACGCGAGCAAAATCAAGAGCGGCAGACATCAATGTTGCCCCGGGAATCACCCAGTCCTTCGGATAAAGCGAATCGTCTTTCTCGAGACCGACAATCACGGCGGTGACCCGGTCGACCATCGCTGCTGTGGTAAGTTGAAAACCATCTTTGACGAAACGCTCCCGATCCTTTTGCGCCGTTGCCAGTTCTCCCATGAGAACGATTAAGTCTTTTTGTACGGCGAGAATTTCTTCTGAAATAAATTTGTCAGTCGAAACGGACCTGGCTAAACCTAGGGCTGCAGTCAGTTCATCGACACAGCCATACGCGTCGACGCGTGAATCACCCTTCGATACGCGATGGCCGTACATCAGAGACGTTTCGCCTTTATCGCCCGTTTTGGTGACGATCGACATGGCGATTCTAGGTGGAGTATTGGAGCGATAGAGTAAGAGAGTAAGGGGATTTGTTGTCGCCCATTACTTCATTACTCCGCTGCTCCCAGAGCTTACCCGATGGCCGGCTGTGGCTCGGCTTCTTCCATCACCGGTGCACCAATTGGCTCACCTTTTTCTACCAACTTGATCTCGCGGTGCTCGGGGAAACCGGTACCGGCGGGGATCAAGTGACCCATGATCACATTTTCCTTGAAACCGCGCAGCCTATCCACCTTACCCAGTGTAGCCGCTTCTGTAAGAACACGAGTCGTATCCTGGAATGAAGCAGCAGAGATAAAGCTGTCCGTCTCGAGTGAAGCCTTCGTGATGCCGAGTAAGACGGGAACGGCTTCTGCCGGCTTACCACCCTTCTCGACGACCTTCTTGTTTTCCTCCTCGAAATCGAGCTTGTCGACCTGATCGCCCCAGAGCAACGATGTATCGCCAGGATCGGTAATCTTCACTTTTCGCAACATTTGACGCACGATGATTTCGATGTGCTTGTCGTTAATCTCCACACCCTGCAACCGATATACCTCTTGCACTTCATTGACGAGGTGCTCTTGCAAATCCTGCGGTCCGCAGACCTCGAGGATTTCATGGGGAACAACGGGTCCCTCGGTAAGTTGCTGACCCTTCTTTACGAAATCGCCCTTAAATACGATAATGTGTTTGTTAAGCGGGATTAGGTGTTCTTCCTCCGCTCCGGTGTCGGGATCCTTCAAAATCAAGCGTCGCTTTCCGCGGACGGTGCCGCCCATCTCAACAACTCCGTCGATTTTTGCAATCTCCGCCGCATCTTTTGGCCGACGCGCTTCGAATAATTCCGCCACACGCGGCAGACCTCCAGTAATATCTTTGGTCTTTGCTACCTTCCGGGGCGTCTTGGCCAGTAGCGCGCCACCACGCACCTTTTGGCCTTCTTCCACGATCACGTGGGCGCCAGCCGGGATGGAATAACTCGCGAGTACCTCCTTCTTGTCATCCACGATAACGATTTGTGGATGCAAATCCTCTTTGTGCTCAATAATAACGGTGCCCATCAGGCCGGTCGCCTCATCGACGTCGCGTTTGATCGTGACACCGGCGATCATATCGCGGAATTCGATCTTGCCACCTTTGTCGGTGAGAATAGGCACATTGTATGGATCCCATTGAACGAAGGTTTCGCCCTTCTTAACCGAGCCTCCGTCACCTTTGGAGATCATTGATCCGATCACCACGTTGTAACGCTCGAGTTCGCGGCCTTCTTCGTTGTGCACACTGATCGAACCGTTCTTGTTCAAAGCGATCCAACTGCCGTCGAGCGCCTGCACTGTCCGCAAGTCGTTGAAGCGGACGGTGCCGTCGTTTTTGGCCTTGATGATTGGTTGCTTGAAGGTCTGGCTGGCGGTGCCGCCGATGTGGAACGTGCGCATCGTTAATTGTGTTCCCGGCTCGCCAATCGATTGGGCTGCGATAATCCCTACCGCTTCGCCAAGCTTAACGAATTGGCCCGTAGCCAGATTGCGCCCATAGCACATTGCGCAGACGCCCCGGCCACACTCACAGGTAAGAACCGAACGAATCTTCAAGCTCTCGACGCCCACTCGCTGAAGATCCGCAGCGATCTTTTCATCGATCAACTGATTCGCTTTGACGATCTTCTTCTTTTTGTCCACCGGATCAGCGATCGTTTCGCAGCTTACGCGTCCGATAATGCGCTGACCAAGATCGACTACTTCTTCGTCGCCCTCGTAAATTGAGCGCACTACGATGCCGTTTACAGTGCCGCAGTCCTGTTCATTGATAATGACGTCCTGTGCAGCGTCGACCAGTTTGCGCGTTAGATAGCCGGAGTCAGCCGTCTTTAGCGCGGTGTCAGCAAGACCCTTGCGAGCACCGTGTGTAGAAATGAAATACTCGAGCACGCTCAGCCCTTCGCGGAAGTTCGATGTGATCGGTCGCTCAATGATTTCACCTGAAGGTTTGGCCATCAAACCGCGCATACCTGCGAGCTGACGGACCTGCTGGCGGTTGCCACGTGAACCGGAATCGACCATCAAGAAAACAGGATTCAACTCCTTGCGGCCGTCATTGTGTTCCAGAGTGCGGAACATAGCACTGGAAATTTCGTCACCGGCGTGCGTCCAGATATCGATAATCTTATTGTAGCGCTCGCCATCGGTGATGATGCCTTTGCGATATTGCTGATCAACCTGTCGAATCTGCTTATAGGCGTTTTCCAGCTCGGTCTCTTTTTCTTTCGGAATGATCATGTCCGAAATCCCAATGGAGATGCCAGCTTTGGTGGCCTCGGCAAAGCCGAGCTCTTTTAATTTGTCCAGCGTCGCGACAGTTTCGGCTGGTCCTGCAATTTGATAACAGCGCCAGATGATGTCGCTAAGTTGCTTCTTGCCGGCGGGTCTGTTGAAAAATCCAAGCTGCTTGGGCCAAATCTCATTAAAAACGACGCGACCCGAGGTGGTTTCGATCGTTTTGGCTTCAGCATTTCCATAGATTGTTTGCTTACCGAAATCCGGGTTCTTAATCCGGATACGGTCATGTGCGCGAATGCTTCCTTCTGCCATTGCGAATTCTACCTCGGCCGCATCGCCGAAGAGCGGGAGCCGCTGGCCATCTTTAGCGCCGCGAGGGTTCTGGGTGAGGTAGTAACAACCGAGGGTGATATCCTGGGAAGGCGTCGTAATGGGTTTGCCACTGGATGGGGAAAAAATGTTATTCGGCGCGAGCATTAGCATGCGTGCTTCCATCTGGGCCTCCACCGAGAGCGGTACATGCACTGCCATCTGGTCCCCGTCGAAGTCCGCATTGTAAGCTGTGCAAACCAAGGGGTGAATGCGAATGGCTTCGCCTTCGATCAATTGCGGTTCAAAAGCCTGAATGGACAATCGATGTAGAGTGGGCGCGCGATTGAGCAGCACCGGATGACCTTTGGTCACTTCATCGAGAATGTCCCATACCTCGGGCGTCTGACGCTCGATCATCTTTTTCGCGCTGCGCACCGTGTGCACGTAGCCCAAATCTTTCAGCCGCCGGATAATAAACGGCTCGAAAAGCACCAGCGCCATCTTCTTCGGCAATCCGCACTGATGCAGCTTTAGCTCTGGGCCGATCACAATTACGGAGCGGCCTGAGTAATCGACGCGTTTGCCAAGCAAATTTTGACGGAAACGCCCACCCTTGCCCTTGAGCATGTCGCTCAGGGACTTCAGAGGCCGATTCCCGGCGCCGGTTACAGCGCGACCGTGTCTGCCATTGTCGAACAAAGCGTCCACCGCTTCCTGCAACATCCGCTTTTCATTCCGAATGATGACGTCCGGCGTCTTAAGCATGAGCAGGTTTTTCAGCCGGTTATTACGATTAATAACCCGGCGATAAAGATCGTTCAGGTCTGAGGTGGCAAACCGTCCGCCCTCGAGGGGAACCAAAGGGCGCAGATCCGGCGGAATAACCGGCAATACATCCAGAATCATCCATTCCGGACGCGCATGCGAATTTTGGAAGCCCTGGATGAGCTTGAGGCGCTTCGCGAGTTTCTTGCGAATCTGTTTGCTCTTTGTGGCGCCCATTGCCTTCTCAAGCTCTTTGTTGAGCTTGTTGAGATCGATCTCGGCCAGAAGTTTTCTGATCGCTTCCGCACCCATGCCCGCGACGAAATCTTCGCCGTACTGCTCCTGCGCCTCGCGGTATTCGACTTCGTTAAGCAGTTGTGTTTTCTGTAGTGGCGTCTTGCCCGGATCGATGACGATGTAATCCTCGTAATAGATGATTCGTTCGAGCTGCCGGGCGCTCATATCCAGCATGAGCCCGATTCGCGAGGGCATGCATTTGTAAAACCAGATGTGCGAGACGGGTACGGCCAATTCGATATGGCCCATCCGTTCACGGCGGACCCGAGCCAAAGTAACTTCGACGCCGCACCGGTCGCAGATGACGCCCTTATGCTTGATACGCTTGTATTTTCCGCATGAGCATTCCCAGTCGCGCGTCGGACCAAAAATGCGTTCGCAGAAAAGGCCTCCCTTTTCCGGTTTGAAAGTCCGATAATTGATTGTCTCAGGATTTTTGACTTCGCCTTTGCTCCACGAGCGCATCGTGTCACTCGACGCCACGCCAATCGCGACTTGATCAAAACCCACGGGCCGCTCTTCGCCCACTAACTCACGCCAGGAATGTTCGTTCATGTTTTTTTCCAAATAATTTACAATTTAAAAATTAGGCGACGCTCTCCAGAAACGTAGGCGGTTGGCCGCCGACCTTCACGTCGAGGCCCAGGCTCTGCATTTCTTTGATTAGAACGTTGAAAGATTCAGGTGTACCCGCTTCGAGCGAATTATCACCCTTGACGATCGACTCATAAATCCGGGTCCGCCCCTGCACGTCATCGGATTTAACGGTGAGCAGTTCCTGCAAAGTATAGGCCGCTCCGTAAGCTTCCAGCGCCCACACCTCCATTTCACCAAAACGCTGGCCACCGTATTGCGCCTTGCCGCCGAGCGGCTGTTGAGTGACGAGTGAGTACGGGCCTACCGCGCGAGCGTGAATCTTGTCCGCCACCAAGTGGCCGAGCTTCATCATATAGATGTAGCCAACCACCACTTCCTGATCGAAAGGATCGCCGGTGCGTCCGTCGAAAAGCTTTGCCTTGCCGCTTTCCTGCACCCAGGTAAATCCCTCCTTCTTCCGGGCATCATGCAAATATTCGCGAATCTGTTTTTCTTTGATTCCATCGAACACCGGGGTGGCGACCTTAAATCCGAGTGCCCTCGCGGCAACTCCCAGGTGTGTTTCGAGAACTTGTCCCACATTCATGCGGCTGGGCACGCCTAAGGGATTAAGCACAATTTCAACCGGCGTTCCGTCTGCCAGAAAAGGCATGTCCTCTTCGGGCACAATGCGGGCGACAACACCCTTGTTTCCGTGGCGCCCCGCCATCTTGTCACCGACGCTCAGTTTGCGTTTGCTCGCGATATAGACCTTGACCTGTTTGATGATTCCGGGATCGATATCGTCACCGCTTTCTACCCGGTCCATGGCGCGATCGCGTTCGAGCTCGAGCTCGGCGAACTTGTGTTCATATGCGCCGATGATTTCCCGGATCTTATTGCGGATCGGGCTCGGATCGATCTCGATGTGATCGTGCGCTGTCGCCAGCTTTCGCAACAGGGTCTTGGTAATCTTCCGATTGGCTGGAATAATGATCTCGCCGTTCTTGGCGTTGACGACGTCGAGAGGAACTTTTTCGCCGAGTAGGACATTCGAAAGCGAGTCAGTCAACTGTTCGACGAGCGTCTCTTTCTTGCGCTTATGTTCTTCACTAATGGTTTTGAGTTGTCGTCTGGTTTCCGCCGGCGTGAGTTTTTCGCGCGAAACTTCGCGGCGGGAGGAGACCTTTACGTCCATCACAATTCCATACGTGCCTGAGGGAACAGTGAGCGACGTGTCCTTCACGTCCGCTGCTTTCTCGCCAAAAATTGCACGCAGCAGGCGTTCTTCCGGCGCCAATTCGGTTTCGCTCTTCGGGGTGATCTTGCCGACCAGAATGTCGCCCGGCTTCACTTCCGCGCCGACCCGTACAACCCCATCGGGTCCGAGGTTGCGCAGAGCTTCTTCGCTGACGTTCGGAATATCGCGCGTGATTTCTTCGGGTCCGAGCTTGGTATCTCGCGCGCCGATCTCGAATTCATCGATGTGGATGGAGGTGTAAACATCCTCCTTGACCACTTTTTCTGAAATCATGATGGCGTCTTCGAAGTTGTATCCATTCCAGGGCATGAACGCGACGAGCACATTGCGTCCCAGAGCCAGCTCGCCTTGATCGGTGTTTGGACCATCGGCGATGACTTGACCCCGTTTCACGTGCTGACCTTTGTGCACAATCGGCTTCTGATTCACGCACGTGCCGGCATTGGACCGCATGAATTTGCGGAGTTCATAAACGTGAATCCCAGCCTCCGGATCAGTCTTGAGCTTCTTCTTGCTCTCGGGAAGATGACCATCTTTCGTGACCACGATTTGGTCTGCCGTAACCGAAGCGACCTTTCCGCTGTCGGTTGCCAGGACAACCGCATGAGAATCTCGCGCCACTTTGTCTTCCAAACCTGTGCCCACCAGCGGCGCCTCGGAAACCACGAGAGGTACGCCCTGGCGTTGCATGTTAGAGCCCATCAACGCCCGGTTTGCGTCATCGTGTTCGAGGAATGGGATCAGGCCGGCCGCCACCGATACAAGCTGTTTCGGCGAGACGTCCATGTAGTTCACCTTGGAGGGATCGACTTCCAGAAAGTCGCCACGGTAACGCACCGATACCTTTTCGCCTGTGAAATGTCCGCGTCCGTCAACAGCCGCATTGGCTTGCGCAACCAGGAAATTCTCCTCGCGATCAGCAGTAAGATATTCGATCTGATCGGTCACGCGGCCCTTTTCCACTTTACGATAAGGCGTTTCGATAAAGCCGAACTCATTGATGCGCGCAAAGGTGCTCATCGAACTAATCAGACCGATGTTTGGACCTTCCGGTGTTTCAATGGGACAAATGCGCCCGTAATGGGATGGATGAACATCGCGCACCTCGAACCCGGCACGCTCCCGGCTGAGACCACCAGGCCCAAGAGCCGACAAACGGCGCTTGTGTGTTAACTCTGCGAGCGGATTCGTTTGATCCATGAACTGCGAAAGCTGGGACCGGCCAAAGAAATCGCGGATGACCGCACTGAGCGCCTTTGGATTGATAAGCTTTTGCGGGGTCATGCCGTCCACATTGATGTCGAACAGAGTCATTCGCTCCTTGACCAGCCGCTCGGTGCGAGCAAGACCAACACGGCACTGGTTCGCCAATAATTCACCGACGGTACGCACGCGACGGCTACCCAGGTGATCAATATCATCAAGGGTACCTTCGCCCCGTCGCAGATTGATCAGGTATTTGATCGCAGCGATAAAATCTTTGTCTGTTAGGATCCGTTCGGTAGCATCAACGTTGATCCCGAGTTTTTGATTGATCTTGTAACGGCCCACCCGCCCGAGGTCGTATTTCTTTGGATCAAAGAAGAGCCTTTTCAGCAAAGCACGCGCATTGGCCACAGTCGGCGGGTCGCCAGGGCGAAGACGGCGGTAAATGTCCTTGAGCGCTTCTTCCTGGTCGTGCGCCGGATCTTTTCGAAGCGCCTTCACGATGGTGTCATCGTTAGAGATGTCGATCACTTTCACCTCGTGAATCTTAAGCGCCATGATCTGGCGAACGGTCGCCAGGGTAAGCGGTTCGAACGCGCGCGCCACAGTCACCTCGCCGTCGCGGATCTCCGCAGTCAGCACTTTGGTGGCGAGCTTCTCTTCGTCGAGTTTCTCGCTTAGCTTCAGCGTCTCGATGTTGTAAAAAAGCTTGATGACATCTTCGTCAGATCCGTAGCCCAGAGCGCGCAGGAACGTCGTGGCAAGAAACTTCCGGCGCCGCTTGCGTCGGTCGAGATAAATGTAAAGGAGATCAGCTGTATCAAATTGGACCTCAATCCAGGACCCCCGATCCGGAATGATCCGGAAGCTGTAAAGCACCTTGCCGTTTACGTGGATAGTAGATTCAAAGGCAATCCCCGGAGAGCGATGCAACTGGCTTACTACTACGCGCTCTGCGCCGTTTATGACGAAAGTCCCTTGGGGCGTCATCAGGGGGATTTCACCCATATAGACTTTCTCTTCCTTCGTGCCTTTTTCTTCGCGCAATTGGAACGTGACATGCAACGGCGCGCTGTAGGTCTGTCCTTCTCGCTGCGCCTCCAACGCGCTTAACTTGGGCTCCCCGATCTCATAGTGGCTAAAATCGAGCACCGCTTTTTCGTCATAGCTCTCGATCGGAAAGACCTCCTTGAAAACAGCCTGGAGTCCCTGATTTTTTCGCTTTGAAAAAGGAGTGTCCTTCTGAAGAAAATCAACGTACGAATTGGCCTGAACCTCAATTAGATTCGGCGGTTCGATCCCTTCCTTGATGCTTCCAAAGTAAATACGTTCCGACATAAATCACTAGCCAAAAGTTAGGCCTCGCTACGTCCACGCACCAATCGTGGACGAAACGGGCAAGGTTTAGGGGCTCAGCAACGAGCGAAGGGCACAAAAATGCACGCAAAACGCCGGTCTGTCAAATTGACCACCGTTCAGCTGCTATTCTTGTGCTTTGCCGTTGAGCGCCGGGTTAAAAATAAGTTCTGCCTGCTTCTAGCAGGAAAGGAAAGTAGCCTAAAATTTCTGCTCCGCAAGGAAAATGTGCCACGGGTGGTCTGGACTCATCCTTTGAATTATGGAGGGCGACAAACAACCGCGACTTGGCGACTCGTCGCTATTTGATTTCGACTTTTGCACCAGCGGCCTCGATCTTCTTCTTGATCTCTTCCGCCTCCTCCTTTGTCACGCCTTCCTTGATTGTCTTTGGGGCGCCCTCGACGAGCGCCTTTGCTTCAGCCAAGCCTAGTCCAGGCACCGCGCCGCGAACTTCCTTAATCACAGCAATCTTGTTCGCGCCCATTTCCTTCAAGATCACGTCGAACGTGGTTTTCTCTTCCGCTGCCGGAGCTGCCGCTCCGCCAGTTGCACCGCCGGCGGCTGAGCCCGCAGCCACTGCCACTGGCGCAGCTGCGCTTACACCCCACTTTTCTTCCAGTTGTTTGACCAACCCAGCAATCTCCAGCACCGATAGGTTGCTGAGTTGCTCCACCAATTTATCTGTGTCTGCCATTTTTATTTCCTCCAATTGCCGCTTCCGAAAGCTTTCGGAAAATTAAGGCCAATAGCCATTGGCCCGGACAGTTTTCGTTTCACTTCCCGACCCGCCATCGCGAGCGGAAAAACTGTTTTACGCCGTCGCTTGCGCGGCCGCGCCCTCCTTTTCCGCCTTTGCGTTCAATAGCCGCGCAAATGCGGAGCCCGGTTCGTTCAGTAATCGCACGAAGCGCGTTGCGGGAGACAACAACAGTCCCAGCAATTGCGCCTGCATAACTTCGCGCGCTGGCAGGTCCGCCAGCGTTTCCAATTCTGCAGCGGAAAGAACCGCCCGATCGACAAAGCCAATCTTCAGCGCGGCGACCTTGAATTCGGCCGCGAATGTCTTGAAAATTTTTGCAACTGGCGCTACATCTTTGTCGCCTGTAACAACCGCTGTTTGACCAGTCAGCGTCTCGTTTGCTTCCGGAAAACCGGAATCGGTCATGGCACGTTTGAGGAAATTGTTCTTCACAACGTGCACTTCCGCGCCGGCTGGCGCTAGTCGGTTCCGCAACTCGCTAAAATCGCCAACTTTCATTCGCTGATAGTCGGTTACGAGCACGAACGGAGAGCGTTTTAGCTTCTCGGTAAGATCCAAAACAACGCTGGCTTTTTCTGGTCTCATTCTATTTCGATATTGTGTCTTCTAGACTACACGCTCAAATACGGCGCGGGATCAACGGGAACTCCGGGGGACATGGTCGCACTGATTGTCACGCCTTCAAGGTACCGCCCTTTCGCGCTGGCGGGACGAGCCCGAACCACTGCCTCAATCACCGCGTTTCCGTTTTCCACGAGCGCATTTTCCTCGAATGAAAATCGTCCAACCGGCACCGCCACGTTGCCATTCTTATCCAGCTTAAACTCCACGCGACCGGCTTTCACTTCCCGCACCGCTTTGGCTGTATCGTCTGTGACCGTTCCAGTCCGCGGATTCGGCATCAGTCCGCGCGGTCCAAGGACCTTCCCCAATTTCCGCACCTCTGCCATCGCTGCCGGCGTTGCGATTGCGACGTCAAAATCCTGAAAACCTTCCTGGCACTTCTGAATTAGATCCTTCATCCCAATAAACTCCGCGCCTGCTTCCCTAGCTGCCTGTGCAGACTCGCCCTCGGCAAAAACCAGTACACGAACCTGTTTGCCGCTGCCATGCGGAAGGGGACAGGTCCCGCGGACCATCTGATCGGATTGCTTGGGATCAACACCAAGCCGGAATGAGACTGTCACGGTCTGATCAAACTTAGTCGGCGGGAATTTTTTCAGCGTCGAGACGGCGTCGGGGAGACTGTAAGCTTTCGCGCGATCTACCTGTTGCGCTGCTGCGCGATAACGTTTGCTTCGATTTCTTTGCATGTCGGTGTGCAGTTCTATCGCCCCGGCCTCTTGTGAGGAAAACACGGGGCTCCTGCCAAAATATTAAGCCGCTCAGTCCAGCGGCGGGGCGTCCAACTTAGCGGCTATCTTTTCCTTGTCAAAATCAAGTTTAGTGCCGTCGACTCCAACACGGCTAGTCCGCTGGCTCTCCAACTTCTGCGGGCTCGGTTATCTTGGTAGCGTGTTGAATAATCGGCCCGTTCCTAATGATTTTTCCCTCTTTCATCACGAAGAACACTCGCTCTGTTGCGGTAATATCGGTAAGCGGATCGCCCGGCATCGCAATGATGTCAGCGAGTTTTCCCTTTTCCAAGGCGCCGGTTTTTTGCGCGATGCCGAAGAGCTCGGCATCACTTGCTGTGGCAGATTTTAATGCATCGGTTGGCGTCATTCCGAGATCAACCATCAGCTTAAACTCTTTGGCGTTCTGACCGTGTGGAAAAACGGCGGCATCAGTGCCGAAAGAAATTCTCACTCCTAATTTTACCGCGTTGCGAAACATGTCCGAGCGGGCAGCTGCTGCAGCTTTCGCTTTGGCCTGCAATGCTGGTGGATAATTCTCCAGCTTGCTCATGATCCATTCGGTGGCCATAAGCGTTGGCGTCAGGAAGACGCCCTTGTTTTTCATCCGGGTGAGTGTTTCCGGTTTCATAAATGAGCCGTGTTCAATGGAATCAACGCCAGCCTCGATCGCTTCCCGGGCAGCCTGGTCGCCATGACAATGCACTGCCACTTTTTTGCGCAAACGATGAGATTCGTCAACGACTGCCGCCATCTCAGCCGGCGTCAATTGTGGGGTGTCCACTTCGTCTGTTAAAGAAAGCACACCGCCTGAAACTGCAGCCTTAATCACGTCGGCGCCATTTTTGACTTCGAACCGCACTGCTTTTCGCGCGTCGTCCGGACTATCGATAATTCCATCCGTGTAATCCGGCTCACGCCCAAAAAGAAAATCACGGAATCCGCTGGTCGGATCGAAGTGACCGCCGGTGGCGCCGATTCCCTTAGTCGCAACCAACATGCGCGGGCCAACGACTACTCCTTTGTTAATCGAATTGCGCAGGGCAACATCGACAAACTCGCGGCTGCCCACGAATCGGCTTCCGAGATCGCGCACGGTCGTGAAACCTGCTTCGACAGTAGCGCGCGCGTGCGCCGTGGCAATGATCGCCTGCTCGGAGACGTTGAGATCGAGCTCTCCCAGTCGGCGCACATTGTAATCGCCGGAGTAATCCAGAGTCAGATGTGTATGTGCGTCCATGAATCCCGGCGCGAGCGTCGCATCGCCCAGATCGATCACCTGCGCGTCGGCTGGAACAGCCAGATTGCTACCAGCATCGACAACCTTATCGTCTCGAACGATGACGACGCCATTTGGAACGAGTGATTTCGATTTTCCATCGAACAATCGCGCGGCTTTCAGCGCAATCACATTGTCAGCCGCTCGAACTGGAATCGCCCCTATGGCAAATGCCAGAATTGCCAGAACAAGGCGCAACCATCGATCACAAGCCAGGACGTTCATCCCCGCGCATATAAAAGGTTCGCGCCAACAAAGCAAGAGGACGCCGGGAAAATGACCCAGCCTGAATGACGAACGACGCTTAAATCAGTGAATGATGAAACGAAACTGCGCTACGGTTTCCGCGCTTTCGCCGCACTTTCGGTGAGTCCCTGCCTCGCCAAGGCGAGATCCGGCTTAAGCGCGAGCGCCTGTTCGAAAGCAGCAATGGCGCGCTCATGTTGACCAAATAAAGCCAGATAGCGTCCGCGATTAATCAGCATCTTCGTGTAGGCGGGTATTACTTTAACGTTTACTGGATCGCCTTTGTCGAATCGCAGTGGCCCGTCGACGAGGCCGCGGATTTGTAGATGCACATCAGGCGAATCATGAAAGCCCTGATTATCCGCGAGATTAAACACAAGCCCTTGCGGAACGAGTTGATATTTTTGACTAAGCCATTTGGTCAGCTCGCCGTTGACTGAGTCGGAGGAAAGCAAGTCGTTCGTCATGTAAACCGGAGCAACCCTGCTTTCGTTCATCACCATTGATTGAATCATCTCTAAAAATGCTGCGCTGATTCTTTGAGTCAGCGCCGGGCTCCTGGCAAAAACTCCGGGATCGCGCTCCCATTCTTTGAGGTTTTCAACAAATGCTGCGATCTTGTCGCGCGACCGCTCGACCAAAGCGGGATAAGCATGACTTAGGTAATCGAAATACCACGAGCGACGCAGGAGATTGATATCCACAACCTTAACGTCTCGCCGCCGTTGTTCTATCTCCTGCGCATAGAACATGGGAGAGACAACCTGCCAATCGAGCGTGAGCAAGAGGCTGTTGGGCGCGATCGTGCTCAACAGATTTTCGACGTAATCATGGGCGATAAAATATTGCCTGCGATTATTAAAAGGCCAGTTAGCAGCGAGAGTAATCGCGCACACAAGCAAAACAACGACTGCAACCGCTACAGATAGCCTCCCGGCCGGCGCGGGCTTGGAAACGGCCCGTCCAATCATCCATCGAATGCCAAGACCAGCGGCAACCGCGATCGAAATAAATGCGGGTAGATAGTACGCATCCTTGTCCTCCGCAATTTCGTAGCTGAGTGCGTAGGCCAAATCGGCGATGATAACCATCAGGAGAAACCAGAAAGTCGTACGGTCCCGCTTGAAAGCGTCAACGAAACCCGCGAAAGCCAGAACCAGCGACAACGGAAGCCACGGAAAACCGAATTCGCGGAGCGACATTCTGCAGAATTCAGCAAACTGTTCTCCCATTATCTCCGGCTTAAAGGAGAAATAGATCTGATACTGTCTGCCCGTGAGGTGCCACCATATTTCCTGCAGCGAACGCGGATGGCCCCAGTTAATGACAGGCGAGCGCGACGCTGCGAGAGGGAGGTAGGCATAAACGGCGATGAGTGCGCCAATTGAAATCAACGCGGCATAAATCAATCGTCTGCCGGTGAAGAACCTCACGCCCTGCGTTCGATAAACAATGACTGCTATGGCAGGAAGGGTTAGTGCCACGGTAACGTGATGAACGCCTAGCGCTAGTCCGAAGACCAGCGCAGCCGCATAAAGGTAAGCGTCATAGCTTGTAATCTGCGAAGTGATTTCGCCGGCATTGATCGCCGTGCCGATGTGCATCTTGTCTGCGACGATATGTCGCCGCCATCGAAGCATTAGAAAGAAGATAACGAGGATGAGCAGCGTATTCAGACCATAGACCTCGGTGATCGTCGCGTACGACCAAAGCGTGCGTGAGAAGGCCATGAGCAAACCCGCGCCCACCGCTGGTACAGCAAACAACAGGCGGGCAGGCCCCGATTCTTCAGCTGTTTTACTCTGCTGCCCGACTTTCTTTCGTCGCTTCGACATGGCGAGATATGACGCAGTAATGGTCAGTTCTGCCACCGTAAGCGTGAGCATCGCGCAAGCGAGCGCCGCAAAAAGCGCGGACGAAAAGTTAATCCGCACCGCAATGTTTCCAAAAGGCATAAGCGATGCGAGATGGGCGAGAATGATCCACAACGGAACGCCCGGCGGATGTGCGATTCCCAGGCCGCGGGCAACTACGATTAGCTCTCCGCTGTCAGTCAGAGTAACCGTCGGCGCGAGTGTCCAGCTATAAAGAAGGAGCGCGATCAAAAAGACGATGCCGGCACAGAATAGCTCGGCTCGGGAAAGAGAAATTGTTCGAGCATTTATTTGCGTATTCGCCTTTGACGCCCGCGCGCGGCTCGTAACCTTCTCTCGAGTTTTCGCTTTATGAGGTTGCATATTCTTTCGAAGGCTCGCGGGCCATCGCCTATCGTCTCGCAAACTCGCCTTCCTGCAAACGATGGCCTGTTGTTTGCACCTCCCCCCATGGCCAGCCAAAGCAGAAGTCAGCCGCAATTAACGGTCTTGCCTTCCCGCTACTCCTCGCTTGAATCCGACAAGGTGAAACTCCGAACTTCTTCGCTAGCCATGATTATTTCGTGGGCATCGATCCTGGCTACAACACTGTGCGCGCCTTTTGCCGCAATGATCGTCGCGCAAACCCCAAGTCCAAGACCATCGCCGTCGCAACCGCCGGCCGACTACGATCTTCGCTGGGGCGTGAAAATTCCCATGCGGGACAAGGTCGAACTGAACGCAACGTTGTATCTGCCGAAAACGCCGGACGGATCATTACCGAAGACGCCGGTGATCTTCACACTCACGCCTTACATCTCAGATACGTACCACGCACGCGGCGCTTACTTCGCATCGCATGGATACGCATTCGCGCTTGTCGATGTTCGCGGTCGCGGAAATTCCGGCGGCGAGTTCGAACCGTTTGCAAACGATCCGCGCGACGGCTACGACGTCGTTGAGTGGCTTGCCAAGCAACCGTTTTGCGATGGCAAGGTTGCAATGTGGGGCGGTTCCTACGCAGGATTCGATCAGTGGGCGACGGCGAAGGAATTCCCGCCACATTTGGCGACGATCGTTCCCGCTGCAGCTGCTCATCCGGGACTTGATTATCCTTCGACCCAAAACGTGGGTCTAACGTACGACATGCAATGGTACACGCTCACCAGTGGGCACGCTGCGCAAGACAATCTTTTTGCTGATCAAAAATTCTGGCGCACAAAATTCCTGGATGCCTACAAGAAACACATCCCGTTTAAATCGCTCGATTCGTTTGTCGGAAATCCCTCGCTTAATTTTCAACGCATCCTCAAACACCCCGTAATCGATGCGTACTACGACGCGATGGTACCGACCCGCGAGCAGTTTCAGAAGATTACGCTGCCAATTCTAACAATTACCGCCCAATACGATGGCGATGAATTGGGCGCCCTATCCTATTACCGGGATCATCTGGCAAATGCCTCTCCAGAAGCGCGCGCAAAACATTTTCTAGTCATTGGCCCATGGGACCACGCGGGCACACGTACGCCTACGGATGAGGTCGCGGGCATAAAGTTCGGACCTGCGGCCGTTATCGATCTTAACGATCTCCATCGGCAATGGTATGACTGGACGATGAAAAGCGGCCCCAGGCCGGAATTTCTCAAGAACCAGGTCGCTTACTACTTGCTCGCGCCGGGAAACAGTGGCGCAAATGGAGAATGGAAATACGCTGAGAGTTTCGAAACCCTCGTCGCGAACCCTCAAAGTTTTTATCTTGATTCCAAAAACGGGGATGCGAATGGCGTCTTTCGTTCCAGCTCGCTTACGGAAAAGCGAGCCAATGAGGGTTCGGACACATTCATTTACGATCCGCTGGATACCACGCGCGGCGAAACAGTTGATGGGATCGATCCGAAAGAAAAAACGGCAGGCATCGATCAAACCTATGCGTCGAGCATTGGCAAGGATGGTCTGGTGTACCACACGGAGCCGCTGCCTAAGGAAACGCCGCTCATAGGCTGCCCAGCGGTAACGTTATGGGTATCAATCGACACGCCCGATGTCGATCTCTCCGCTCATCTCTTCGAAATCCAGCCCGATGGGACGAGCATCGCGCTTTGGAGCGATATTCGCCGGTTGCGTTATCGTGAATCATTGCGCGAACAGAAGCTGGTGAAGCCAGGCGAAATCGTACACTGCGATTTTAATCCCGGCCTGTTCGTAGCTCGTCGTTTGATGAAAGGCAGTCGGCTGCGGCTTGTCATTTCTTCGCCTAATTCCATTCACCTGGAGAAGAATTACTGTTCGGGCGGAGTCGTCGCGGAAGAAACGGCTAAGGACGCGCACACCTGCCACGTGCAGGTGTATCATGACGCGACCCATCCCAGCACGATTCAACTTCCGCTTCGATGATGCGCTGCGTTCTTACAATTTTGGTCCTGACGGGCATGTCTTTGCTGCTTGGGGCACCGGCCCGAGGCGCTTCGGAAATTGTGATCGCAATTCGTTATCTGCAACCGGAGGGGACGAGCCACTCCCATCTCTATCTGTTTCGTGAGGACGGAAAACTGGTGCGGCAATTAACGAATGATAGCTCTGGACAAGACTCCGCTCCGATTTTTGCGCCTGATGGCAGCAACATTGTCTTCACACGCGAAAAATCCAATAACAGTCGCGAATTTTGGAGCATTGATCCACTCGGCAAAGCGTTGAAAAAAATCGAGATTGCGCCGGATTGGTATGTCGCTGCAAAAAGCTCGCCGTATTTCACTAACGCCGAGCCTGAGGAGTCGACGTCTCTCACTCCATCAGCTTCGCCTGAGGAATCTGTATCCCCCACCGTAACGCCAATACCCACTTACAAATCGCCTGATGGTTCTGTCGAATTGATCTTACGCGAAGATCCAAACGACGAAGATGATCAGATCGACGGGCCGGGGCATGGAAAACATTACCTGCTCCGCGATTTAAAAACCGGAGCAGAGACTGAATTTGAAAAGCTGCCCGGGTTTTACGGAGTCTATGGTTTGCTGCACGACAGACACGATAAAGGCCAACATTTTGTATTCGATGGACCGTTGCACCTCGCATTCTTCGATTTGCACTTGAACAGCACTGATGGTGACACGGTTTTTGCACTCGACCTAACGGCCCCGCGGCTCGTCCGGCTATCACCTAACTGGGCTACTCCAATTCCGCTGCCTGGCGAAGCAGCTTTTCTTACATTTACAGAGAATCGTTATGTTCCCATCGCCGGCAGCAAGAAGACGGCAAACTGCTCTTACATGGAACACTGGGACGAAAAACTGAACAAGATTCGTTATGCACGCGAAAAATCCGCCGCGCTCTGTTACGGCGCGTCGATGTATCGGCCCGGCAAAAATCCTGGCGTGATCACCCTGCGGCGGGGCGCTGATTAATTGGCCATGAAGAAAAGTTGGGCGGGAGTTCTTCTCTTTGCGCTGTTGTTAATCAATGCTTCGGCTGAAACCGAGTCACTGGACAAATTAGCGAACGATTTCTGGGCATGGCGCGCGAAATACGCGCCGTTTACTGACGATGACGTGAACCGAATCGAGCGGCCAGGAGGAGTTCGCCATTGGTCGCGATCCAGCATCGATAGCCAGCGAAAAGATCTGGCTGAATTCGAAACGCGCTGGAAAAAACTGGATGCAAACACTTGGCCGATCCCGCAACAGGTTGACTATCGCCTGATCGGTTCAGCCCTGGCGCGGGTTCGCTGGGAACTCGACATTAATCCGCGCTGGAAACGCGACCCGAATTTTTATGTCGCGCAGACGCTCACGCCCGTGGCCGAAGCGCTCACTGTGCCAGGACCATATGATGCAGCGCGTAGTCGCGAAATTCTCACCCGCATTGGAAATATTCCTTCGATCCTGCAGCAAGGCGTCGTCAACCTGGATAAGCCGCCAGCGCCGTTTGCCACAGTAGCAATTCAAGCGCTGGAAAATATGAGGCCGCGTCTGCGCCAAATGGCGACGGGATTACTGAAATCGACGACTCTCAAGGAACAGGAGTTGAACAGCGTAATTGATCGCGCGGCGGATGCGCTTGACCTTTTTCGCGAAAAACTTCGCGAAATGTTGCCGTCGCTGCCGAACGAGACCGCCCTTGGACGCGACGCCTACGTTTTCTTTCTCAAGAATGTCGCGCTAATCCCTTATTCGCCTGAAGAACTTCTGGCGATGGGCAAACAGGAATGGAATCGTGCCGTCGCTTTCGAGGCATTCGAGAAAAATCGCAACAAGAATGTGCCGCCCCTTAAAATCGCTGACAACGTTGACGATTGGATCAAGGATGCGGCAACGAAAGAACTTCAAATCAGAAGATTTCTCGAGGAAAGCGGTATCCTCACTGTCCCCAATTGGGTTGGGCATTACACGTTCCGACCGATGCCAGAATATCTGAGCGCGTTGCAAGGTTTCGGCGAGACGGACGACTTCACTTCGCAATCGCGGTTGAGCGAGAATTGCATCCGTTATGTGACCAAGCCTTCAGGGAAGCTAGGTTACTTCTGGCAGGCAACGGCGGAAGACCCGCGGCCAATAACCGTTCATGAAGGAATTCCCGGCCATTATTTTCAGCTGTGTCTTTCATGGAAACATGATGACCCGATCCGGCGGCATTACTACGACTCGGGGGCAAACGAAGGCATCGGCTTTTATGCTGAAGAAATGATGTTACGCGCTGGCCTCTTCGACGACAGCCCGCAGACGCGCGAGATCATTTGCAATTTTATGCGACTCCGCGCGTTGCGCGTGGAAGTGGATGTAAAACTCGCGCTCGGCGAATTCACGCTCGACCAAGCCGCTAAATATTTACAGGAGAAAGTCCCAATGGATGAACAGACGGCGCGTCAGGAAGCAATCGCCTTCGCAACCGGCCCCGGACAGGCCATTACCTATCAGATCGGCAAATTGCAGATCATAAAATTCCTCGCCGACGAGCGGATGCAACAGGGCGAAAAATTTAATCTCCGCTCTTTCCACGATTTCCTATGGAAAAACGGCAATGTACCAATTGCGCTGCAGGAGTGGGAACTTCTCGGCGACGCAAGCAGTCTTCCGAAGTAGCGGCTGATCTAATCGACGATTTCGAGGCCCATTTGGCGGGCGGTGCCGGCGATGATACGGAAGGCGGCTTCGTCGTTGCGCGCGTTTAAGTCTTTGCCCTTTGTTTTCACGATGTCCATAACCTGCTTGCGCGTGACTTTGCCGACCTTGGTTTTGTTAGGCTCTTTGGAACCGGCGGCGATGTTGGCCGCCTTCTTCAACAAGATCGCGGCGGGCGGACTTTTGGTGATGAACGTGAACGATTTGTCTTTGTAAACAGTGATAACGACCGGAAGAATGTCGCCGGCTTGCTTTTGGGTGGCGGCGTTAAATTCCTTGCAGAATGCCATGATGTTGACGCCGCGCGGGCCGAGCGCAGTTCCAACCGGCGGTGCAGGGTTAGCCTGGCCTGCGGGAATCTGGAGTTTGATCTCTGCTACTTTTTCTTTTGCCATTTCGAAAAGTTGTTAGTTGAGAGTTGATTGCTGATAGCTGTGGATCTTAGCCGCGTTCCACTTGCCAGTATTCCAATTCCACCGGAGTTGCGCGACCGAAAATGGTGACGGAGACACGGAGTTTGCCGCGCTCAGGATCGATTTCCTCGACGATGCCGGTCTGGTTTTGGAATGGGCCGTCGGCGACTTTCACCGATTCGCCAACCTCAAAGCTGACTTTCGGTTTCACCTTTTCTTCGCGCTCTTTCATTTGAGCGAGCATGCTGTCTACCTCTGATTGCCGCATTGGAATCGGTTTGTCCTTGGTGCCGGCAAATCCAATCACGCCGGGTGTGTCGCGAATGAAATACCAGGTGCGCCCGACCAGTTGATTGTTCTCGTCGAGCAAATGCATGTTAACAATCAGATAGCCGGGAAAAAATTTCCGTGTGGTCTCGCTCTTCTTGCCTTTCTTGATTTCCGATACGCGTTCGGTTGGAACGAGCACTTCGTAAATCAAGTCGCCCATTTCTTCCGTTTTGACGCGCTTCAAGATGTTCTCGCGCACCTTGTTTTCCTGACCGGAAAGCACATGCACGACGAACCATTGATCTTTCCCTGCGAGCGTTTGTGCCATAATCAGTGCAACCGTGTGAAAAAGTGGACGACGTTCACCAAAACGAGATCGAAAAGCGCGACATATCCACCGAGCAATAACATTGCGATAGCGACCACAACAGTCGAATCACTCAGTTCTTTGTAACGGCGGAATCCTTTCTCTTTCGGGTCCCAAGGCCAGGAGCATTTCTGCAGCTCGACCTTCACTTCGCTGAAGAAGTTTTTAACTTTGGTGATCATCTAAATCAAAACAACATCCAACATCCAATGCCCAACGTCCAACTTACGCAGCTACTGCCGTTTCGAATTCAGAGTTCGATATTGAAACGTTAGGCATTCGCGGTCTGTTTAACCACGCCAGGAGGGACTCGAACCCCCAACCGACGGTTTTGGAGACCGCTACTCTACCAATTGAGCTACTGGCGTTCTTAATCTTCCTCTTCCGCTTCCTCTTAATCTTCTCTTCCTTCGTCATCCGTTCAAGAAAGCAGAGTGAGAGGTAGAGGAAGAATTTTAATCCAGAATATCGCTCACGCGACCGGCGCCGACCGTCTTGCCGCCTTCACGAATTGCGAAGCGAATCGTTTTCTCCATCGCGATTGGCGTGATCAACTCGACTTCGATTGAGATGTTGTCGCCGGGCATGACCATTTCCACGCCTTCAGGCAATTTAACGGTGCCAGTCACGTCCGTCGTACGGAAATAAAACTGCGGCCGGTAATTGGTGAAGAATGGGGTGTGACGTCCGCCTTCCTCTTTACTCAGCACATAGACTTCCGCTTTGAATTTCTTATGAGGCGTAATCGAACCAGGCTTCGAAATCACCTGACCACGCTCGACCTCTTCCTTCTTTAAGCCGCGCAACAGAACGCCGACGTTATCACCCGCACGCGCTTCATCGAGAAGTTTGCGGAACATTTCGATGTCAGTCGCAACAGTTTTTGCGGTAGGACGAATTCCCACTAGCTCGACTTCTCCCATTTTCTTGAGAATACCGCGCTCCACACGCCCCGTTGCGACAGTGCCGCGGCCTTCAATATTGAACACGTCCTCGATCGGCATCAGGAACGGCTGATCGATCGGCCGCTCCGGCACGGGGATGTAATCGTCAATAGCTTCGACGAGGGCGAGCACCTGCTTTTCCGCGTCGGCGTCGCCATTAAGTGCTTTGAGGGCGCTGCCTTTAACAATCGGGATTTTATCTCCCGGAAATTCATACTGCGTCAGGAGATCGCGCACTTCCATCTCCACGAGATCGAGAAGCTCCGGATCATCGACCATATCGACCTTGTTCAGGAACACGACAATCGAGGGTACGCCAACTTGACGCGCCAGCAGGATGTGTTCGCGCGTTTGTGGCATGGGGCCGTCCGCGGCCGAGACGACCAGGATGGCGCCATCCATTTGCGCCGCGCCGGTGATCATGTTTTTGACGTAATCGGCGTGGCCGGGGCAATCCACGTGAGCGTAGTGACGTTTGTCGCTCGAGTACTCCACGTGTGCCGTGTTAATTGTAATGCCACGCTCTTTTTCTTCCGGAGCGTTGTCGATTGACTCGTATGCGCGTACTTCGGCCATGCCTTTCTTCGACAGCACCATCGTAATCGCTGCCGTCAGGGTTGTTTTGCCGTGGTCTACGTGACCGATGGTGCCGACGTTCACGTGCGGCTTGTCGCGTTTAAATGCTTCCTTAGCCATTTCAATTCTCCTGGTTAACTTAAACTACCTTATTTTCTGTATTGTCTGCTACCGGTTCTCAGGCTGCTCTGGAGCCCATGACCGGGATTGAACCGGTGACCTCGTCCTTACCAAGGACGTGCTCTACCAACTGAGCTACATGGGCTGTTCTTCGCCAACCCAGCGCCTCCGCGGCAACCCGGTTTCGCCTCCTACCAGAGATTCAAAAGTCCCAAAGCCGCGTCAAATTTGCAATTTGAACGACCATGGGACCGCCTCGTTCCAGCAAAAAGCGTCCGCAAGCTAACCGCGCTCATTGTCGTGTCAAAGAAATTTCTTGTTGGAAACGGCGCATTTCGCAGGAGGCTGTAGAGTGCGCTGTCCTCAGTGCATCCAGTCAATACCAGCAACAACGGTTCCGCTGAAGACAGCGGATATTAGACCGCCTGCAAACCCTACCGGATCTCACCGGATTCTGCCGCTGGTCTCTTCAGCCTTTCCTCGTGTGACGAATCGCATGATGACTGCGATTATGATGAGCACCGCAATGGCGATCCCAACATTCAGCGGCGTCATCAAACCCGGCCCGGGCGTTGGAGTGGGAGTGGCCGAAGGTGGAGGCGGTGCATTTTTTGCCGCCAGCATTCCCTGCACATATTGTAAACGTTGAACAGTGTCATAGTCTTCTGGCTTTAGTTTTAGCGCCGCCTGGTAATCGGCGATGGCCTTCTCATACTGCTGCAAGGAAGTGTACGTCGCGCCTCGTTTCACTAAGTGCTCGGCATCGTTTGGGTCCTTCTCGATCAACAGCGTGTAGTCCGCTACGGCCACGTCGTAGTTTTTCAGGTTCCGGTTTGCCCAGGCGCGACGATCATAATTTTGTGGGTCATCTGGTTGTTTCTGAATTGCAGTGGTGAAGTCCGCGACCGCTTTGTCCCATTGGTTGAGACCGATCTCAGCAAAACCGCGAAATTTATAGGTGTACGCGTCATCTGGTTTGAGTTCGATTGCCTTATCGAAATCTGGCAGCGCTGCATCGAACTGATTTTGCATTACGGCAGTCATGCCTCGCTCGCGATAGGCGACTTCATCCTTTGGAGCGACTTCGATTGCCTTTGAAAAATCAGCGTACGCGTCGGGAAGCCGAGGAGGATTGCTGGCACGATACGCCGTGCCCCGGTTAGTGTAGCCGCGCGGATCTTTCGGATTCGCTTCAATCGCCTTTGTAAATTCGGCAACGGCAGCGTCGAAATTTTTTTGTTGAGCGAGCTCGATCCCTCGCTGCATGTGGCTCGCGGCTCCGGCTGCTGGTTTGGCCAGGCACACGTGACTGCCTGCAAAACAGAGAAGTGACGCGGTTGCGATGATAATTGTTCGCTTGTTCAAGATATTCATTCTCCTTTCAGCCTAACTGTTGAGCGATTTATACTTGTAGGCGAGCAAATTAACGCGCGGAAGGCTTAAATGAACCAAACAAATTCGATTGCACGACTCGGCGATCGACAGCGTCGCACTAGTCTGTCTGAAGGCTACGCTGCTGTCTTTGCCACCGTCCTTATTTGGTCCACGCCATCACTATTCATGTATTATTTGAATCGCTATTACGATCCGTGGGCACAGAATTTTTATCGTTATTTTGTCGCCTGTCTCGCCATTGCACCGCTCGTGTTTTATCGGATCCACCGAGGCGGGCCGGAAATCGACCTGCGCGCCGTTGGGCTTTGTCTTCTACCCTGTCTGCCGAACGTCGTCCATCAAGTGACGCAAGTGATGGCTCTCTTCTACATGGGCCCCGGTGTCTACACGATTTTCATTCGTTCTTCGGTCATCTTTACCGCGCTGCTCGCGCTCGCGTTCTTTCCAGAGGAGCGCTTCGTCATTCGGCAATGGAAATTCCAAGCCGGCACTCTGCTTGGCTTAATAGGTGCCTTTGGAGTGATCTGGTTTCAGCCCGACGTGCAATCACAGCAGCGACATATCGCGTTGCCTGGATTATTCATTGCTTTTGCCGCCTCATTTTGTTGGGCGCTCTACGGCGTTCTGATTAAGCGCCCATCGGCTCAGCTAGGGTCAATCCGCAGTTTTGGTTTGGTCAGCTTCATCACTTCCGCGCTGCTTTTTCCCCTCACCCTCGGGTTTGGCAAAATCGATACGCCGCTTCACGCGGGCGCGGACGTGAACGTGATTCTGGTCATTTCAGCCGTGACCTGTATTACGCTCGCCCACGTTTTGTATTATGTGGCGATCCACCGAATCGGAGTCGCGCTCGCCCAAGCCCTCCAGCTTCTGTGCCCCGCCGGCGCCATGGGACTCTCCGCCTGGATTTTCCACGAACGCCTTACCAGCCTGCAACTCTGGAGTGCAGCGATTCTGCTCGTTGGCGCATTTCTCGCTATGCGCGTGAAACCGATCGCCACGACAGAAACGGCAGAGAATATCTGACCAAAGCTAAGCGTTGCCAGGAAGGATGACGCGCAGTGCGACGTTAACAACGATGCCATTTCCCAGCGTTTTAGCATTTCGGAATGCTTGATACTGGACACTCCGCACGTGATTGCATTATCCAGTAACGAGAATCGAGCATTTAGCATTCGCTTCCGTCCCGTGAATCTCAAAAAGTATCTTCGGACCCGGCAAAAAGTGATCGACCGCGCGCTGGATCGGTATTTGCCCAAAACAAGCACGAAACCTGTCACGCTCCACAAGGCGATGCGGTACAGTCTTTTTGCCGGAGGCAAGCGATTGCGGCCAATCCTTTGTCTTGCCGCGGCTGAAGCCTGTCGCGGCAACGTCGATACCGCCCTTCCCCTTGCCTGTGCGGTCGAATGTATCCACACCTATTCGCTGGTACATGACGATCTTCCCAGCATGGATAACGACGATTTCCGGCGTGGCCGCCCCACCTGCCACAAAGTTTTCGGCGACGGCATTGCTGTACTGGCGGGAGACGCGCTGTTAACGATCGCGTTTGAAATTGTTTCGAACGCGAAGGCGGCGCCGCGTTACGATATTTCAATTTTGTTGCGCGAAATCGCGGTTGCAGCTGGGAGCCAGAAACTGATCGCCGGGCAAGTGGCCGATCTCGAAGCAGAAGGCAAGAGAGTGAAGCGCGATCAGTTGCGATTCATCCACGAGAACAAGACTGCAGCCATGTTGAAAAGCTCAGTCCGGCTCGGAGCGATGAGCGCCAACGCAGACGCCAGGAAACTTTCCGCAATCACACAGTTCGGGGAGCAGCTTGGTCTGGCTTTTCAAGTCATCGACGATATCCTCGATGTAACGCAAACCTCGGAGATACTGGGTAAGAGCGCCGGCAAAGATGTCGCGGCAAAAAAAGCGACTTATCCTGCGGTAATTGGCTTGGAGAAATCCCGCGCTGAAGCCAGACGGCTCACGCGCCAGGCGCACGATGCCCTGTCCGTGTTTCAGGAAGGTGACGCTGAAGCCCTTCATGCGCTGGCAAATTATCTTCTCGAACGCGAGTACTGACGGTAGGGACGGCGCGCCCGGCGGTCGTGCCCTACCTGGCTAGCGCCAGATTTGGGTCGATCTCCTCGGTTACACGGGATTGAAATCCAGCGCGCAATCGCAACGACGCAGCAAACGCGATCATAGCCGCGTTATCCGTGCACAACCACGGCTCGGCATTTTTGAAGTCAAATCCGCCGTGCACGCATGCCTCGCCCAATTGCCTTCGCAGTTCCTGATTGCAACTAACACCGCCGCTAACCGTCACAAGATTGACGCGATATTTCTGCGCTGCTGCAATCGTCTTGCTCACCAGGACATCAATAATCGCCTGCTGAAAAGAAGCGCAAAGATCGGCGAGAAAGTCGCCCTTCAACTTCGGCAGCGAATAGCGAACGGCAGTTTTCAGCCCGCTAAAACTAAAGTTCTCCGAATCGAGCATGCTGCGCGGCAAATCAAAGCGATTGGGGTCACCGTTTCGTGCGTGTTTTTCAATCTCCGGGCCGCCTGGATAACCGAGCCCAAGCATCTTCGCGACCTTATCGAACGCTTCGCCCGCAGCATCATCGACGGTTTGGCCGATTAATTGATAATCGCTGAGGCCGCGGACGAAGATCGACATCGTGTGTCCGCCGCTCGCGATGAGTGAAACATTTCGTTGGATTTGCTCGCGTCCAAAAAAAGGCGAGAGCAAATGTCCTTCAAGATGATTGATAGCAAGATAGGGTTTGCCAAAGCCGATCGCCAATCCTTTGGCAATCGACGCACCGATCATCAACGAGCTCGCCAGACCGGGTCCGCTAGTTCCGGCAAATGCGTCGATTTCCGACAAACCAATGTTCGCTGAACTCGCAGCGAGATTGAGCAGCCGCGGCGCGTAGATAAGGTGATTTCGCGACGCGATCTCAGGCACGATTCCACCGTATTTTTCATGCGCAGCGATTTGCGACGCCACTTCGCTGGCAAGCAACTCCGACGCTGAATCGCCGTTGCGTCGACGCAAGATCGCGACGCCGGTTTCGTCGCAGGAAGTTTCGAGCGCCAATATTGTCATGTCGAGCGAAGTCGAGACATCTCTCGAACGTAAATTCTCCGGCACACAAAAGAAACCGAGATTCCTCGACCTCGCTCGGAATGACAAACAAGCGAAAGCCGCGTTCCTATTTCTTTACCGCTTGTGCTTTCGGCGCGTTCTCTTGCGCGTAAACCATGACGCCCTTGAGCGCATCGATTGCCCGCAGCATCTGCGGGTCTCTCGCTTTGATGATGCCTTTATCGTCCTCGGGCTTCATATTTCCCGTATTTCGCAGCGCGAAGAGAGAACGCTCCTGCTCGGCCGTCATGGCAACACGAATATTCGGGGTCACGCCATTACCCTGAATGACCTGTTTGCTCGGCGTGTAGTATTTTGCTGTTGTAAAACGCACCGCCGAGCCATCTGGCAATTGCATGACATTCTGCACGGAACCTTTTCCAAAAGTTGTTTCACCGACAAGCACGGCTCGATGCAAATCCTTCAGCGCTCCGGCAACGATCTCGGCTCCGCTTGCGCTGCCTTCGTTGATCAACACCACCATTGGAAAACTCGGGCGCTCCTTTTTCGCGCCGGAAGTTGAATAATCGTGTTGTTGCGAAGCAACCCGGCCCTGCGTTGAGACCACTTTGGTATTGGGTGGCAGGAACAGCGCGCAGACATCGACCGCGCTATTCAGCAGACCACCTGGATTGTTCCGGAGATCGAGAACGAGCGCCTGCATCCCTTGTTTCTGCAATTCATCGAGCGCTTTCGATAGTTCGTCGGCGGTCGGCTCGTTGAACTGCACCAATCGGATATACCCGATCTTGTACGGGCCGGTCAGCTCCGGATCGAGCAATCTCGCTCCCTTGACACTTTGAATTTTGATCTCGGCGCGTTGCAGCGTGTATTCCTTGATTTCTTTGGTCGAAGGTCGCAGCAGCGTAAGGGTAAGTTTTGCTCCGGCAGGTCCGCGCAAAACATTGATAGCGTCCTGCAGATCCATTCTTTCGGTGGAAATGCCGTTAACGCGCAAGATCTGGTCGCCGGAAAGGATTCCAGCCTTGGCGGCAGGCGTGTCCTCCATCGCCGTAATCACTGTAGGCAGGCCGTTTTTCATCGAGACCTCAATCCCGAGTCCATTGAAACGACTCCGTGTGTCGTCCTGCATATCGCGAAAGTCGTCCGGATCCATGAACTGGCTATGCGGGTCCAGCGAGGAAAGCATCCCCTTCATCGCCGCGTTGATGAGATCGTGGTAGCTTGTCTTGTTCTGATCCACGTAATCCTGCCGGATCAATTCGAGCGCTTTTGCGAAAATTGAAATTTGCGCGTAGCCGTTATCGTCTTCACTCTTTTCCGGCTGCTCTTCCTGCGCGAACACTGCGGGGAGAAGACCCAGCAAGAGACAAGCCATCAACGGCAAAATCATGAAGCGCCTCATACTTCGACCCGAATTGGAAGAACAGGCTCACCATCGCTCACAGCGAATTTTTGGCAACATCCAAAGCAAGCCGTTGTCTTAATGTTCCGCCGCCAATGAAACCGGTCTCTCGCGTTAAGGCTGTCTCGTTGATTCTTTTGCTCGCCGTGCTCTGGCTCTTCGCTCAAGGCATTCGGGGTTTCGGTGCGGAAACGGAAGACGGCGAGTATGAGGCCGTCGCCGAGGAATACATTAAAGGTTATCTAGGCGCTCACCCCTTGGAGGGGACCGCTCTCGGGCTTCATGAATATGATGGTAAAATCACTGACTACAGCCGCCTCGCGCTCGACGCCGAACTTTCGCGGCTGCGGCGCTTCGACGATCGGCTGAACAAGTTCGATCGAACCAAACTCAGTCCCCGCCAATCCGTCGATCTGCGAATTCTCCAGGCTGCAGTCAAGAAGGACCTCTTTGAAATGCAGGAGATGTCGGTATTCGAACGGAATCCAATGGTTTATGCGCGCGCTGCCGATGTAAATGTTTACATCAAGAGGAATTTTGCGCCGCTCGAGGATCGCGTTCGCAGCCTGGTCGCGATCGAATCTCAAATCCCAAATATTCTCATTGCCGCGAGGACGAACCTCAATGATGTCATTCCCAAACCTTATGTGGAGCTCGCCATTCAGATCGCAAAAGGTTCCGCGGATTTTCTGAAGAAGGATCTCGTTGCCGCCGTCGGTACCCTCAAGGACGAACAGCTTCGCGTCGCCTTTCATGAGGCCAACCGCAAAGCCGCAAATGCGCTGAACGATTATGCCGCGTGGCTGGAGCGGGAGAAGCTTCCGAAAGCCTCCATGGATTTCGCGTTGGGTGAAGAAAAATTCAGGCGCTTCTTGGCGCAAACGGAACTCGTCGATCTTCCTCCGCAAAAAATCCTTGAGATCGGCCTGGAGCAACTAAAAGCCGAACAAACAGCGTTCGCCGAAGCGGCAAAAAAGATCGATCCCAACAAGTCGCCGATCGAAGTTTTCAAGCAAATCCAAAGCGAACATCCCACACCGCAAAATCTCATTCCCGATGTGGCCAAAGATCTGGACAAAATTCGCAAATACGTCTTAACCCGTCGCTTGGTTAGCATCCCATCGGATGTCCGAGCGAAGGTGAAGGAGACGCCGCAATATCTCCGGGCCACCTCTTTTGCTTCGATGGACACGCCCGGCCCATTCGAGAAACGCGCCAACGAGGCGTATTACTACGTCACGCTCACGAAGAACGACTGGCCGGAAAAACAAAAAGAAGAATGGCTCACCGCCTTCAATTATTACACCTCCGATGTCGTCTCGATTCACGAAGCTTATCCTGGTCATTATGTTCAGTTCCTGTGCCTGAACGCATCGCCGGCGAGCAAGGTTGAAAAAATCTTTGGCAGCTACGCGTTCGTCGAAGGATGGGCGCATTACTGCGAAAAAATGATGCTCGACGAAGGCTATGGCAGTTCCACCAACTCTACCCCCAGCGAAGACGATGTGAAACGCGCGGCTAAATATCGCATGGCTCAGGCCGACGAAGCACTGCTCCGTCTCTGCCGGTTATATGTGTCGATCAAGATGCACACGCAGAAGATGTCGCTCGACGAGGCAACCAAGTTTTTTCGGGACAATTGTTATTACGAGGAAAAACCGGCGCGCCAGGAAGCGATGCGCGGCACTTTCGATCCCGGTTATCTCAATTATACCCTGGGCAAATTGCAGATTTTGAAGTTGCGCGACGATTACAAAGCCCAGCAGGGCGACGATTTCTCACTGCAAAAATTCCACAACGAGCTGCTCAATCACGGTATGCCACCCGTTCGTCTCCTTCGCGAAATCATGCTTAAAGACCAGAGCGAATGGGACCAGGTGCTCTGAGCAAGAGTTAAAAAAGAGTTTAAAAAGTTAAAAAGTCGAAAAGTTCAGGGCGAAGCAGTGGCTTCCATTTTTAACTCTTTTAACTCTTTCCTTCACCACGGAATCTCTTTCCGGTCACGCAAAAATTTTCCAGTCAGCTTTTGGGACGCACCGGCAGCAAGCCACACAATCGTGTCCGCGCCTTCCTCGACAGAGCGGGTAGCACCCTGGCCGCCCATATCCGTGCGTACCCATCCGGGACAAACGGAATTCACGGCAAATTTCGGCAACGCAGTGGCGAGCTGAGATGTCACGCCGTTGAGTGCGGTTTTCGAGATGCAATAAGCCGGCGACCAACCATCAGCCCCGCCGGTCAATTGCCCGCCGCCACTGGAAACGTTGATCACGCGCGGCGCTTTGCTTTTTCTGAGGAGAGGCACGAACGCGCGCGTCACACGCAGGGCGCCGAGCGTATTTGTCTCGAGTGTCTTTCGCAAGAGCTCGTCGCTGATCTCCAGAATTCCATTGTCTCCATCAACAATGATCCCCGCGTTATTGACGAGCACATCCAAGTGATCAGCAGCTTTGGCAAACTTGCGCGCGGCAGCAGTGACGCTTGCATTCTCTGCGACATCGATCTTCAGAAAGGTCGCTTTCCCGCCTTTCTTCGCGATCTCATCCGCCGCTTTGCGACCGGCGTCCTGATTACGCGCGCCGATGAAGACGTGAAATTCCTTTCCCGCGAGCTGACGCGCGACTTCATAGCCAATTCCCTTATTCGCCCCTGTGATTAATACGTTCTTCATGCGCGGCGATTCGCCAATTCTTATTCAGCCCGGCCGTCGTCATCCTCGCCTGGTAACAGGTTGCTCAACATTGGCTGTGGATTGGAGGGCAATTCCTCAACGTCGCGCAATTTTTTGGTGATAACTCGGGAACGAACATCGACATCTTCCATCTTCCGCGAAGCTTGATCGATCTTCTCTTTCACAGCCGACAATGCGTCACCGAATTTTCCGAACTCGGTTTTCACGGTTGCCAACAGATTCCAGACTTCACTTGAACGCCTTTGGATCGCGAGCGTGCGAAAGCCCATTTGCAAACTGTTAAGTAACGCGGCCAGCGTAGTCGGCCCTACGAACGTGACACGGCAATCGCGCTGAACGTTTTGGACCAAGCCCACACGACGGATCGCTTCCGCGTAAAGACCTTCACTCGGCAGAAATAACAGCGCAAAATCGGTCGTCTTTGGCGGATTGATATACTTCTCGCAAATGTCTTTTGCGCAGCGCTTCAATTGCGTCTCCAGAGTTTTCATCGCCGCTTCCACCAATGTCGAATCGCCATTTTCCTGCGCCGTCGTCAAGCGCTCATAATGTTCCATCGGAAATTTGGCGTCGATTGGCAGCCAAACTGGCGCGCCGTTCTCGTCGCCGGGCAACTTGATCGCAAACTCAACGCGCTCATCGGTGTCATCGCGTGTCTTCATGTTCTTGGCAAACTGTTCGGGCGTCAGCATTTCTTCCAACAAGACGCCGAGCTGCCATTCACTCCAACCGCCGCGCGTTTTTACGTTCGTGAGCACACGTTGCAATCCGCCCACGTCGCTGGCCAGTTGCTGCATCGCGCCGAGACCCTGATGTACCTGCTCAAGCCGATCGCTTACCAGCTTGAACGATTCGCCTAGACGTTTTTCGAGCGTGCCCTGCAATTTCTCATCGACAGTCGCGCGCATTTTGTCGATCTGCTTTGCGTTGTCCTCCTGTAATTGTTTCAAGCGCAGATCGACAGTTGATCGCATGCCTTCGAGAGACTTGGTCAATTCTTCCCGCTGCGCTTTTGCGGCACCCGCACCCTCTTCGCGGCTGCGTGCCATCTCTTCGCGAAGCATCCGCTCGCTTCGCTCCTGGGCGCGTTCGAGTAAGTCGATCTTTCCGGCAATCCCCCCATCCTCAGTTGCGCCGCGCCGTCCCAACAGCAAGACGATTGCGACAAGCAGGCCCGCTCCGAGCGCGCCGATGACGAGATAAGCAGTGTTCATTTTGATGGCGAAATCTCCCGTGCCCTTACCATCCAGAGATTCCTCGACTTCGCTCGGAATGACAAGGGAGACTAGAAGCGGAGTTTCACTCCTCCGTATGCGGCGCGGCCGATTGCGGGGAAACCGAATACTTCCGAATAATGTTCGTTCACCAGATTATCAATCCGACCGAAGATCGAAAGGTGCGGATTGACTTCGTATTCGGCCGCGACGTTCACAAAACTGTAATCTTCGATGTCGAAATTTGGTCCGCCAAAGTTTAGTTCTTCTCGCGCGTTTACGAACTTTGCTTCGACCACTGTGCGCAGTTTTTTCCACCAAAGATACGAAACTGAAGCGTAAAGTTCGTTGCGCGGCCGCCGTGGCAGACGCGCGCCTTGCAATTGCGTAATATCTTTCGAGGAAGTGTTTTCTGCTTCCAGATATGTGTAGCTGGCCGTGAGCACGAGATTGGCAATCGGTTGCGCGCGCAGCTCCGCTTCGAGCCCTTGCGTCTCTGCGGCTCCGAGGTTCAATGTTTGAAAAAGACCGTTGGACCCAATCGCGTTCGACAGATCGTTGTGAAAATAAGTCAGGCCGACGCCAACGCGGTTTTGCCAGAGCTCCTGTCTGACCCCGATGTCCCAGCCCAGGTCTCGTTCGGGTTTGAGTCCGAAGTTATTTCCGAAAATTTTGTCCTGACTGCTTGGCGGACTGAATCCGGTCGCCACACTGGAGTGCAAAATTGTGTTTGTCCTGTCAATCTTGTAAGTGCCGGCGACGCGATAAGTCCAGACGCCGCCGAACTGATTGAAGTGATCGAAGCGGCCGCCGGCGACAAAGATCAAATTCTCAATCGGCGTCAGCGTCGCCTGCAAGAATCCGGCGATTTCTTCCGTGTGATCGCTTACAAATGTTGGTTGCGGTCCAAAAATCTGCAGAACAAATGGGCGCTCCTGTCCGGCGTTGACTCGGCTGTAGAAAAAGCCGGAGGTGAGCGTGAGCCACGAGGTTGGACGCAAATCATTTTGATAATCAATTTGCGTACGTTCAAAGAGGGCCCGAGTCGGGCCGACAAAGCCATCCTGGTTCGGATTGTTCAATTGTCGCTCATGATCGTAGCTGAAAATAAATTTGTGGTCCCACCAGTCAGTCGCTTTCCAATCGATATGAGGGCCAATTAACCAACGCTCTGTAAGAAAGTGATCAATGGGACGTGGATCGAAGATCGTGTTTGGATTTCCAGTGTCGCTAACCGAGTAAGTGAACAAGCTGCCGATCCGCAATTGTTGGTCCGGCGACCAGCCAACGTCGGTAATCGCAGCAGTGTTGCGGTAATTATTGTTTGGGCGGGCGTTGTCTGTGTCGAGGCGGCTTGCGCCGACTGAATAATCGAAGTTGCCGATCTTGCCGTCGCTCTCGCCCCATTCGCGGAAGGTGTCATATGATCCGCCTTCGGCGGCGACCATCGCTCCTGGCGCCCCTGTGCCTTGTTTGGTAAAAATCTGGATAACGCCTGCGAGGGCGCGCGGTCCGTACAAGGTACTCTGCGGCCCGCGCACAACTTCGATCCTGTCTATATCGTCGATGGTCAGATCGGCGAAATTAAAGGCACCTTGCAAACCCTGATTGATCGGGATGCCATCGAGCAAAACCTGCGTGTGTTCGCTGCGCAATCCGCGAGTAAACACCGAGGTCAACTGGCCGGCTGTTCCGGTTTGAACAACGGACAGACCAGGCACTTCACGAAGTGCATCACTGACGCGTTCGATTTGTTTTTGCTCGAAATCTTCTGAGTTAATCACGCTCACGCTGGCTGGCGATAGATCGAGCGGAATATCGAAACGCGTTGCAGTAACAACAACTTGCTCGGCCTCCGCTTCAACTGGCGAAGGAGTAGGCGTCGGTTGCTGACTGAAGCAAACAACTGGCGCGAAGATTAGAAGCGCGGCGAGCCGCATTGCGTAGCGCGCCCGTCTCGGACGCTGGCGAGCGCGTCTCGCGATCGCGAACTTTCCCTTTCGAATGCCACTGGCCGAGATTCTCGCGCTAAGAAAAGACTGTTTCGGCGCGACGCCGAAAATCCGAGCCGGACTGGCGATTGCACCCGAGACGGGTGCGCCACCCGGATGAATTCCAACGAACCAAACTGGACGATTTTGCATAACAAGTTACCTCCAACTCCGAGAGTTGGACTTGTTAGGCCGTGATTGTTTCGGGAGTCACAGACTTCCGCTACAGCAGGCGCATCATCCAGCTCTCATTCTCCTTTTCGCGAAGAAGTTTTTTCGGTCTGCGTTGTTGCCGGGGTCGTTGATCCCGGCTGCCGCGAGTCCGAGCCGGACTGGCGGTTCTGATCGCGGCTACAGCCGAATGAGGTGGACCGGACAAATATTCTGGCTCCTGGCGTATGTTCCGATCTCGGTCGGAATCACCTTCTTCCCGCCTTCACCCCCGAAAAATTTCGAGGATTGGCCCAATTGGGAAGTCGTATCCAGTTACAGCAGCGCAACTGCTCCCGATTCGCACGGGATTTCTTGCGCCGACCCACTTTTCCAAGCTCGCAAAGAACTGGATGGAGAAGTAGCGGCTTGCGCTCTGCGCTGCAACACTTTTTTCGCAGTTATCCAGCTGGCGTCGCGACAAACCGCCGGCCAAGTCCATTAATCGAGCCGTCGGCCGCCAGTATTACTTCCTGTTCGGCGAAAGCTTGAAGGATTGCATCGCGTTTCTCCACCGCAGTGATCGCGCTGGCGATGTACCGAAAATAATAGGCCGCGTTCTCTCTGATCACGCGACGTGACACTCTCTTAAGGTGCGCATCGATCTCAGCAGCTGTGTGTAATTGTTGTTCGTGACTTTGACGCCACGCTTTCAGTGTCTCGGTTTTTGATAGTACCCTGTGTTGAAACTCGTCGCTCACCATCAGCAAACCAGTGGCTTCGATCAAACGGATCGCGCTGCTAAACCAGCGCAACGTTTTTTCATCCGTGGATTCATAAGCGAAATCATCGGCGATGATCAATCCACCCTCGACCAGACCAGTCGCTGCGTGTCTTATCGATTCGTCGAGTGGATGAATGTGGTGAAGCGAGCGAATGAACAAGACCGCATCAAAATTACGTTCATCAAAGTCGGGCCATGTAGCAACGCGCGCATCGACGCCGAGCTGACGAGCAGCGGCGACAGAATCACGGTCGCTGTCGATTGCGATCACCGCATACCCGTCCTGCGTCAGGCACGCCGCCACCTCGCCCTCCCCGCAGCCGACCTCCAAAATCCGGTGGCAACCTGGCGGAAGAAATCGCTTGACGAAATCGTATGTGTAACGCGTTTCGAATCGCATTCTTGTAGGCTTTAACTCGCTGCTTGCGCTTCCTGGCTCAAGATTTATCTATCTCTCGCCAATTCTCGTTTCTAAAATTGCATTCTTCTTCCAATTTCATCATCACCGGCGGAGCCGGTTTTATCGGCTCCAATCTCACTTTGGCGTTGCAGGAAAAATTTCCGGAGGCGCGTCTGACCGTAATTGACGATTTCCGCTCTGGTGATTTTAAGAACCTCGCCGGATACCGCGGCGATTTCGTGGGGCAAAATCTGGCAACTCTCAATTGGCGCGAGCAATTCGCTGATGACACGTTCGACGCCATTTTTCACCTCGCATCAATCACAGACACAACGAATCACGACCAGTTCGAGCAAGTGCACGACAACGTGGAAAGCTTCCGGCAGATTCTAAATTTTGCGCGCGCGACGAAGACGCGAATTATCTACGCTTCTTCTGCGGCGACCTACGGTCCTGCGACTGAGGCGAGTGTAGAATCAAATGGCCCTGCGCCAGCAAACGTTTACGCGTTTTCCAAGGTGATTATGGACAATATCGCCAGGCGCGCTGCCGCCGAATCGCCCGATTGGCCCATCGTCGGCTTGCGTTACTTCAACGTCTATGGACCGCGCGAAGCACACAAGGGCGTGCCCGCCAGTATGGTCTATCATTTGTCGCGGCAAATGAAAGCCGGTCAGCGGCCGCGTATTTTCAAGCATGGTGAGCAGAAACGGGATTTTGTTTATGTGAAAGACGTCGTCGAAGGCAGCATTCGCGCTCTCGATGCGCAAGCCAGCGGAATTTACAATCTCGGCTCGGGCCAGGCGCGTTCCTTCAACGAGCTGGTCGATGTTCTAAACAAATGTCTGGGCACCAATTTCCAGCCCGATTACATCGACAATCCGCACGCACATTATCAGAATTTCACACAAGCCGATCTCATGAACGCATGCAACGCGCTGGGGTATAAGCCACAGTTTCCCTTGGAAGAGGGTGTACGCGATTACATGCAGTGGTTGTATCCCGGGTAGCGCACGCGTCTCGCGTGCTGGCGAGCGCGTCCCGCGATCGCGAACTTTTGTGGCGCTATACTACCGCTTAAAATTCGCGCACTAAGCAGAGATTGTTTCGGCGCGACGCCGAAACCAACACGCGAGACGCGTGAGCTACCCCTCCCAGAAAAATTTCGTCGGACGATGGATTTCTGGGGGAAGACTCTTGTGGACGGGGCAATTCAGCGCCGTTTGTTCCAGTACCTCGCGCTGCGGATGATCCTTCGGCAGCGGAATATGTATTTCCGAAGGCAATCCAACGATCCGGCGCGGTGCGTCCTTGGACATTTCCTTGTGCACTGACACGGTCATTCCGCGCAGATCGACATCCAGTTCCTGCGCCTTGATTCCCATGGTTGTGCTCATGCACGTAGCCAGAGCCGTAGCAACGAGATCGGTCGGCGAGAACGCTTCACCTTTGCCCTTATTATCGGTCGGCGCGTCTGTGGAAATCTTTGACTGCGACGGACCATGCTCAGCGTCGCAATGCAAATCCCCGGTATAATTTACGGAAACTTTAACCATGGTGAATTATGTGCTGCGTCCTCTCTTTTGTCATGTCGAGCGAAGTTGAGACATCTCTAAAATGACGAAGCACCAATGACGAATGACGAAGGAATGACAAAGCCCGAATGCCGAAAACCCCATTACGCGATTCGTCATTCGGATTTCGTCATTTCAATTGGGGTTTCCTGAATTTTGTCTGCATGCGTTGCAAGCTCATCGCGAAACACACGCGTGAGATCAACGTCGTGCAGAACGATCATGTCGGTGTCGTGTTTTTTGTGATCGTCGTTTTGCCAGCCTTCGTTCCACCAGCAGAAACCGATCACGCTGGGCCATCGGCTTGCAAATAGATCTTCGAGCGCCGATTTCGCCCAGTCTGCTGCATTGACTCGCCGATTGTGCAGATCGCAACCGAACTCAGCGATGATGATTGGCTTGCCAGGTGCGAGTTTCACAAGACGTGGATAGGCCTCGCGCATTTTAAACGCCAAACTCTCGGTGCCGTCCGTTGTCATAGGCGTGGTGGGTCCATAGGCACTAAGAGCGACCCAGTCGCAATAGTCTTCGCCAGGAAAATAATTCTCGAAACGATTCCAACCTTTCTCTGGTTCATCGAGCCAATTCACATGCCAAACCCATTGTAAATTATCGGCACCTTCGGCGCGCATCAGATCCACAATATGCCGGTACGCTGCGATGTAGCGTACTGGACCTTCTCCGGGGCCACCGTTCCACTTGCCGTTCCAGCTGAACCAGTCTCCGTTCGGCTCGGTCCCCCACTCGATCAAAATCGCCGAGCCAAAATTTTTCGCGTCGCGTGCCCATGCGCGAAGATCGGCGTCGAACTCGCCAGCAATGATCTTCTGGAGTGAAAAAAATTTCTCCGAATGTTTCTGATCAACATCCGAGCGAAGCATCAGCCGGACATACGGAATTTTTCTGAGATCACGAATCCAGTTGCACATCTCCGCTGGAAATTTCCGCGACTCAAACCAGTTGTTTGCGAAATAGATCCACGCTGTTTGTTTGCCAACCGCTTGCTCGTACCGCGCCACATCATTCGGCGTAACATCGTGCTCAGTTGGGTCGTGCTCGTCAGTCCCAACCCCGCCCCAATACAAGCCGTGATAGAGTTTGCCGGCCGGCGGGACCGCAACATGAACGTCTTGTGCGTGCAGTGTTGCAGCACAAGTCGCCAGCAGCAGGTGAATTGCCTTCACCGCACAACTGTAAGGCGCACGGTTCGCCTGCCAAATTGGCAACCGAATCCTCTCCCTTATTCGAAACACGTACGATATGAAAAAGAAAATTACCGGAAAAGATCTGACGAAAGAAGCGCCACGCAGTCCACGGGTTCGCATTGGCGGTTACGCAATTCTTGGCCGCACAATCGATAAATGTCGCGCGTTGGTAGCGGGAAATATTGGCGAATATCACTTCGATTGTCCGCTCGATAACATTGTCTTTGGTTTCAAAGGTGTGAAGGGAGACGATTTCAAAGCGCAGATCGAGCAGGGCGCAAGCGACCAGGAAATGGTCGAATGGCTCAACCAAGCCGGCGAAGAGAAAACGCAGGAGGAAATCGAACGCTGGGCTGACGAAGTGGAGGCCAGCAGTCTCTACAACCATCCGGAAACGGAAAAGCGCGATTACTTCAGCGAAGAGACTAAGAAGCTCGGCTTAGATCCGACGAAGACCACAACGTTCGAGTGGCTGGAAGTGGACGATAGAGTTTCTCACGCACAGCAAGCGGCGTAGAAACCTTAGTAAGGTGAATCAGCTTCTCCGGAAGACTACGGAAAATAATTCGCCGAAGGCGCAAAATTAGAATCAGGCGACAGAGCCGCACTCATTTCGCCAACGCGTTGAGGACAACGCGTTCCACCCTCGAGCTACGTCTTGATCAGCGGAGGGGGAACGTCTTCGGTTATTCCCGTGTCCAATCCGCGACGGAGCTTGCTGTGCCGCACACTGTAGAGAAAGTAAATTGTCAGTCCGATTCCGAGCCACACCACGAACCGAATCCAGGTCATCACAGGCAGACTCAGCATTAGCGCGATGCATAGGATCACACCAAGAATTGGAAACACAGGAACAAACGGAACGCGAAATGGACGCGGGCGCTCTGGCGCGACACGGCGCAACACGTTTACACCGAGACAAACCAGAATGAACGCAAACAGCGTCCCGATATTGGTCAAATCGGCCAGATCACCGATGTTTGTAATCATGGCGACAACGCCCACGGCGACACCTGTCCAAATCGTAGTGATATAAGGCGTCCGGAATCGCGGGTGAACCTTCGCGAAATACTGCGGCAACAATCCATCGCGTGCCATTGCCATGAAGATGCGCGGCTGACCAAGCTGAAAAACTAGAAGGACCGAAGTCGTTCCAGCGAGCGCGCCCGCGCTCACTAGCGCTTGTGCCCATGGCTTGCTGGCAAAGGCGGTCGCAACAGCAGCCGCGTCCCCAGTGTAAACGGTATATTTCTTTATTCCGGTCAGAATGGCCGACATCAGGACATAGAGCAGCGTGCAGATGATCAGGCTTGCGATGATACCAATCGGCATATCGCGCTGGGGATTTCTGGTTTCTTCCGCTGTGGTCGAAACTGCGTCGAATCCGATGAAAGCGAAGAAAACAATCGCTGCCCCGCTCATCACCCCGGCAAAGCCATGGGGCACATAAGGATGCCAGTTCGTGGGATTGACCATGAATGCGCCGAATGCAATGACGAAAACGACAACCGCGACCTTGATGATGACAATCGCGGTATTAGCGCGGGCGCTCTCGCGAATTCCGTAAACCAAAAGCGCCGTTACTGCGGCGACGATGAGGAGCGCAGGAAGATTAAAAGCAATCGAGTGACCCGCGATGACTGGCAAGGTGGTGGACGAATAACCCTCCAGAGCCGCGCCGCCCTTGGCGAGCAAAATGGTGGCTGTTTGGTGATCGTTGACCAGCCAAAGCGGAAACCTTAGATGAAAAAGGCTATCGCATAATTGCACAAAATAACCCGACCAGCCGACCGCCACCGCCATGTTTCCCACCGCATACTCAAGGATGAGGTCCCATCCGATGATCCATGCCACGATCTCGCCCAGCGTTGCATACGAATAGGTGTAAGCCGAGCCGGACACGGGAATCATCGACGCGAGTTCGGCATAACAAAGCGCGGCAAAGCCGCATGCGATGCCTGCTACAATAAATGAAACGGCAATCGCCGGACCCGCGCCTGCGCGACCAAAGACAACATTTGCGCCGGACAACCACGCCTGAAGAAAGTTGATCACCGGCGTCTCGAGCCGCGATGAAAACACCTGACCGGCTGCCGCCGTTCCGGTCAGCGCAAAAATTCCCGCCCCGATAATTGCACCAATCCCGATCGCGGTGAGATCGAGCGGGCCGAGCGTCCGTCTGAGTTGCCGATCCGGCGCAGCGGCCTCGGCCATGAGACGGTCCGGGCTTTTGGTCTTGAAAAGGTCAAGTGCCACCGTCTGAGATCGTGTCACTAACGGCTTTGCCCGGTCAATGCAAACTTTACGATAAGCAAACCGCACCGTCTCTAACGCGATGTCCCATTTTGCAGGCGCTTGCTCATTAACGCCTTGAATCAAGGCGTAGACTCGGCAGAAAGGTTTTTGTAATCTGGCGCTTGTATGCCCGATGAACTTGAAAAATTTATCCTGGGTGACACCGCCGTCTCCGCAATCGAACAAGCGTCATCGGGTCGGAGGCGATTTTTCGGTCGCCGGAAAATTCAGCCTCCTCCGATTACGCACTGTGAGAATTGTGGAGCAGAACTGCAGGGGCATTGGTGCGCCAAATGCGGCCAACCAGCAATCGATTATCGACGCTCCTTTCGGCACGTCATTGCCGATCTACTCAACGAATTCCTGAATTGGGACTCGAAGTTTTTCGCAACGATTGGGCTTCTCTTGGTTCGCCCGTGGAAACTGACGAACCAGTTTCTCGCCGGACATCGCGTGCGTTACGTGCATCCGCTCCGTCTCTATCTTCTCGCAAGCATCTTGTTTTTCTTTGCAATCAACTACGCGATCAAGTCGGCCCACTTCGATCCGATAAATCTTTCTCCGGAAAATCGCGCCGAGGTTCGGGATGAATTGCAGCGAGAAAACCTCGCCCCGGAAGTCCGGGCGAAAATCGAAGCTGCGCTCGGCGGCATCGAAGTTCCGCCTGACAAGCGCGCACGGCTTGAAGAAGAATTGAAGCGCGAAGATTTACCGGCTGAGGCGCGCCGCGAAATCCAAGAACGTTTGCAGCACGGCGATCCTGTGCCGAACGCGCGCACCAAAATAGAAGACGCTATGAAGGACGTCCCGCCGGAAGTACGCGCCAGAATTCAGGACGCATTGAAGCGTGCTTCTCCAAAGCCGGCTGAGGAACCTCAGCAGCCGGGGCAAACGACGCCAGAACCGAGAGAGAACAATAAGCCACATCTCGAGTCTGGTTCAGATAAGAACGCATCAACGCCATTCGAAAAATGGATCGAAACGCGAGCGAAGGAAAAGATGGGCGAGCATGGAACAAAGATGGGGCTGTTTATCGCGACGCTCTTTAGCAACCTGCCTTACATGATGCTTTGCTGTATCCCGCTCTTTGCTTTTGTTTTGAAAATCCTCTACATCCGCCGCCACACCTTCTACATCGATCACCTGGTTTATGCGCTTCACATCCACACATTCGCTTATACCGGAGTTATGCTAATCGTGCTCGCAACAATCGGGCTCAACCACATCGCTCCAGGTACGATCACAGGTTGGATTATCGCGCTCCTTTGGATCGCGTTCGTAGTCCAAATTTTCTTGTCAATCCGTCGCGTTTATCGCCAGGGTTGGTTTATCAGCATTTTCAAATTCCTTTTCGGCGGATTTGCGTATCTGATCGTCCTGGTATCCGCGCTTGCCGTGACGTTTTTCATCACAGTCGCATTACCATGAGAAAACTGATCTCCTTCGCTTTCGCGTTAGCCAGTTTTTCTGCCACCGCATTTCCTGCCGATCGCCACATTGCTTTCGAACGCAATAATGCCATTTACATCGCTAATCTTGACGGCACGAACGAGAAAAAGATCGCCGATGGAATTTTTCCTGCGATCTCGCCGGATGGAACTCGTGTCTCGTTTAACACCGTCGAAAAAACGAGCGAAACGACTTACGTGCGCCACATGGCAGTGGTAGAGGTCGCGACTGGTAAGATGAACGTCTTTAAGGACGTTCCAAGCGAGAATTCGTATTATCCAAGTTGGACGGCTGACGGTAAACAGATCCTTTTCACTACGCGCCCCCACGAAGTCTGGGATCTCGTCACTGTTAATTCGGATGGCACGAATTTCCATGTGCTCAAGCCCGGTGTTCAAAATGAAGTGACTTGTTACTCGCCGGTCTGGGCGCACGATGGACAATCGGTTTTTTGCCAGGACGTGACGAACATCTATCAAATCGGGCTCGACGGCGCGGTTCGCGTGCAATGGAAAATCGAAAAGATCATTCCAAAAGGCGATATGAGCGGCGATGGTCGGATTGACGTTTCTCCAGACGGCAAGCGATTGCTTTTGAGCATCGACATGGGCGAAGAATCTGGTCGCAAAGATTGGGACGGACCGCTGCCAGCGCTCTGGGCCTTCGATCTCCAATCGCAAAAGGCGACCAGGCTCACGCCAAAAAAACTCTTCGGTTGGGACGGCGTTTGGATCGACAACGATAATATTCTTTTTCTCAGCCGCGCGCCTGGCGAAAAGAACGACTCAATTTATCGAATGTCCGCTGACGGAAAGAATTTGAAGCGCCTAATCAAGAATGGGCGTTTCCCCTCTGTCAGCGCGCCTTAAGCAAAATGAAACGAATTGCCCTTTTCCTCCTTGTTTGCGTCGCCTTTTCCGCGTTGACGAGCGCGGCGCAGCGCAAAATTGCGTATGAACACCGTGACAACATCTTCGTTGCCGACACCGATGGTACGCACCAGAAGAAAGTCGCCGCCGGCGCGCTGCCTGAAATTTCACCGGACGGCACCCGCGTCGCGTTTAACACCGATGAAGATTCAAAAACGCGGCCTGGCCCAGAACGTCACATCGCAATCGCTGATCTCGGTACCGGTAAAGTGAGAATTTTAAAGGAGATTCCGAGCGACAATTGCTTCGGGCCGGTCTGGTCGCCGGATGGATCAAAACTCGCGTTCTCGATAATGGCAGAGAAGGAATGGCATCTCGGCTTGGTCAACGCTGACGGCTCCGGTTTTCGTTTTGTGAAAAATGCCGAGCTAAAGAGCGAAGCGTTTGGCGAGCCGACGTGGGCGCGCGATGGAAAATCGATTTTCTGTCACGATCTCGACAATATTTACCAGATCGATTTGGACGGAAACGTTCTGAAGAAATGGGAGCTCTCGAAGATTCTGACTGATGCGAGCATGAATGGTGGTGATCGACTTACTGTTTCGCCGGACGGCAAGGCACTGCTGATGGATGTCGATTGCGGCGCCGAGCATGAGCGTAAAAACTGGGACGGTCCGCAGCCGGCGATCGAGAAATTCGATCTCGCCAGCGAAAAGGCAGTTCGTATTACGGGCAAGAATGATTTTGTGTGGGACCCGTTTTGGCTGACTGGCGACGAATTCCTTTGTATTCTGCAAAAGGAAAACGAAAACGACCCGTCGATTTATCGAATGTCGTTGGACGGAAAGAATGCAAAGCTCCTGGTGAAACATGCGCGAACTCCGAGCGTCAGCGCCCTGTGACAGCGGCTTAACTTAAAAGCTCTCGCGCTTTTGCCAGGGCCTCCGCGATTTTGCTCGCGTCTTTACCGGCACCCTGGGCATTCTCCGGGCGACCACCACCTTTGCCGCCGACAATCGGCGCGATCTGCTGAATCAACTTGTTCGCCTGAAGTTTCGCGCTCATTTCCTTTGGGACGGATGCGACGAGTGCAACTGATTCATTCGTCGCACCGACGAGAAAAATTGGGCCCTTGAATTTCGACTTCAATGCATCGACGACCGCTTGCAGTAGCTTTCCGTCCCCGTTTTGCACCTCCGCGACGCAAAAGTCTTTTCCTGCATGCGATGCCGCCAGCTCATTAGCCACTTGGGCGGCCCCGCTTCTCAGTTCCGTTTCGGCCGTTTTGGCGCTTTGCTTTTCCCAGTCGCGAACTTCAACTTCGATCTTTTCAAGATGCGCTGCCCGCGCATCGATCGGTTGCAGCATTTCAGAAGTAGTTGCGTCATTCTTAAAGACTGGCATGGGCGCGATGTCCGGTTTCTTGCGCACCAATGCTTCAAATTTCTCCTGTTGACGCGCCGCTTCCTGGTTCGCCCAGCCGCGCGCCGCGTCGCCAGCAACTGCTTCGATCCGCCGAATTCCAGCTGCGATTGCTTCTTCCTTTACGATTCGGAATGGGCCGATCTCGCCCGTCGATCGGACGTGGGTTCCACCACACAACTCCATTGAGTAACCGTTGAGCGCGCGAGGAGACCCACCGATCTGCAAAACGCGCACTTTATCTCCATATTTCTCGCCGAAGAATTGGATAATATCCGTTCGCTGCTTCGCTTCCGCATACGGAATCTCGGTCCAGGAGACTGGCGCGTTCTCTGCGATCTTTTCATTTACCAATTTTTCAACGTCGCGAACTTGCTGCTTCGTCAATGGCGCGCTTGAAAAATCAAAAGTCAGTTTGTGCGGTCCGACGTAACTTCCTTTTTGCGAAGCGTCGCGCGAGACCACTTCGTGCAACGCCCAGTGCAATAAGTGGGTCACGGTATGGTGCCCCTGAATCGCGCGGCGGCGATCGGCGTCTACTGAGACGCGTACCGCTTCGCCCGGCTCCGGTGCACGACCTTCCACTAGCGCGGCACGATGAACAAAAACTTCACCGCGTTTTTGTGTATCGATCACACGCAATTGACCGACCTCCGTTCGATCGTGTCCCGGCACATGGAGTAACCCGTGATCTCCTACCTGGCCGCCCATCTCGGCGTAAAGCGGCGTTCGATCAAGAACGATGTTTAGTTCTTCCGGTTTTGTACCAGGCAAAACCGTTTCGACAACTGATTCTGTTTCCAGAAAATCGTAGCCAAGAAATTTCGTCGGCTCGGCTTTGAGTTCTCCTTCTTCGATACTGATTTCTTCTTTTTTCTGTGTTTTTCTCGCCCGCTCGCGCTGTTCCTCCATCAATTTCTCAAAACCGGCAACATCGACAGTGAACCCTTGCTCGCGTGCCATTAATTCCGTGAGATCGAGTGGGAAACCGTAGGTATCGTAAAGAAGAAATGCTGCAGCTCCCGTCATTAAGAACCGCTGATCCAAGGCAGTTTTTGCCAACCGCCTGAAACCCTCCGCCTCCTCCGGTGACATTTCCCAGAATGTTTGCGGAGTAGTGGTTGAGATTTTCTCGCCCTTCGCAAAAAATTCCCATTCTTCGGTCGAGAGGGACTTACGCAAGACTTCCCGGTCGCCAGGCATCCGGCTGGCTCCGCGAAAGGCATCGTAGATAATTCGCGACGCCTCCGTTTCCTTCTCAGGAGAGATATCAGCAATCTTTTCTGCTGCTCCAGCAATTAGCCGCTTCGCCCTCACAATCGCTTCGTTATGTTCAAGGCCTGCGTCGAGCGTCTTGCTAAATGCTTCTTCTTCGCGTTCGATTGTTTCTTTGATTCTTGATTGTTTCGTACGGATTTCGGGAAAAACGTCTCCCATCGTCCGCGCGACAACGTCAGCAAGTTTAAAAAAGAAGGGCTCGTGAAAACCGAGCGTCCGGCCGTAGCGGACCGCACGACGCAAAATGCGGCGTAAAACGTAGCCCCGTCCTTCGTTCGACGGGATGATTCCGTCAGCGATTGCAAAACTTAACGCGCGGATGTGATCGGCAATCACACGAAACGCTATGTCGATTTTTTCCTGTTCACTCTCACAGCCGCTTTTCTCTGTTGGCAAGGTCGAACCGTATTTTTTGGTGCTCAGTTTTTCGAGTTCATCAAAAATTGGACGAAAGATGTCTGTCTCGTAATTCGAGATCGTGCCGAAGAAGTCGGTGAGGGTTTTTGTGTCCTGAATAATCGCAGTGACTCGCTCAAAACCCATACCCGTATCGACGTGACGTTGCGGCAGCGGCGAGAAAGTTCCGTCTGGATTGGCGTTGAATTGGATGAAAACGAGATTCCAAATCTCGATGCAACGGGGATCTCCTTTATTTACCAGTGCGCCGCGTGTGTCGCCATCCGGCGTAAGATCGACGTGAACCTCCGAGCAGGGCCCGCACGGACCGGTGTCGCCCATCATCCAGAAATTATCGGCCCTGCCACCGTTCAGAACGTGAACCTTAGGATCGAGATCAGCCTCGCGAAACAGATGTGCCCAGTGATTGTACGCTTCCTGGTCAAACTCACTCGGCTCGCCCGGGCCGGGCTGGTAAACCGTCGCATAAAGCCGTTGCGCCGGAAATTTCCAACGCTCCACGAGTAGCTCCCACGCCCACTGGATCGCCTCTTTTTTGAAGTAATCACCAAAGCTCCAATTGCCGAGCATCTCGAAAAACGTGTGGTGATATGTGTCGAGTCCGACGTCTTCGAGATCGTTATGTTTACCCCCTGCGCGAATGCATTTCTGCGTATCTGCCACGCGCGCTGGTTTCCATGGAGCTTTTTGTTGTCCCAGGAAGATCGGCACGAACTGGTTCATGCCAGCATTCGTGAAAAGCAGATTCGGCGAGTCCGGCAACAGCGATGACGATGGCACGATGGTATGCTGTTTCTCGCGAAAGAAATCGAGAAATGATTGCCGGATCTGCGCCGAAGTCATGATGAATAAAGTTTTATTGCCGGATCAAAGTTGTTTGCAGAGCGACCGTTACCCAACGTCCTTTCTCCTTCACATACACCCTGGTGAACCGGTAATCTCCGCTGTAGTCCTTGCCGTTCTCCATTCCTTTCTGCATTGACCGCCCGGTAACTATGGCGGTGTCGCCGTATACCCGCACTTTCAAATCAGAAATTTGCCGAGATTCGTAATGAAACGATCCTGAGGCGAATCCTTTGAGAATGTCTGATTTGGTGCGTAGCTCACCTCGCAGAGTGATAAATGTATAATCATCAGAAGTCATCCGATCGAGCGCCGCGACGTCACCGTGAAGGACTGCCACGTTGCGTGCTTCTTCCAAACTTTCGATCTCGCATTCCAGGGTCGTTTGGGGCTTCGGTGACAGATCCGTCTGGCTGGTCTGTGCTGCCGCGTAATCGGCATGAGCAATTATGCTCAGAACAAGAATCATCGGGACTTTCATTTCTCCAATTTTCAGTGTCATTCGAAATTCGGATTTCGTCATTTTTACTCCTTGTCAATTTTTACGGTGAGAAAATTGCCGGAGCGTGTCCAGATTTCCAAATGGAAATATTATCGGTCATTGTCATCCTGGCGAAGCCACCTGTCGGCGCTTCGTGGCTCGATCGATAGTTTCGCTTTATCCAGAAGCGCCATACCTTTTTCGGCATGAAAACAATAATTATATCTCTAGGCGTGTTGTGCGCTTTCGCTGTCTTCGCGCACGCGCAGGATGTCACGAAGGCGGCCGCGACTTTGGAGCCAAAATCAGGGAGCCAGGTTACTGGCACGGTCACGTTCACAAAGACTGGCGACGAAGTGCACGTCGTTGCCGACTTCCAAAACCTCAAACCGGGCAAGCACGGTTTCCACATACACGAGAAAGGCGATTGCTCGGCGCCGGATGCGATGTCAGCCGGCCCGCATTTCAATCCGAAGCATCAACACCACGATGGGCCAACGGGGACGGAGCGTCATGCCGGCGATTTCGGCAATGTTGAAGCTGATGCTTCCGGCAAGGGGCACCTCGAGTGGAAAGGGAAACTCGATCTGAGCGGCCCAAATTCGATCATTGGAAAATCTGTAATCGTGCATGAAAAAGAGGACGACTTGAAAACCGATCCGGCAGGCAACTCGGGTGCGAGGTTCGCCTGTGGCGTGATTAACGCCGCCGAGTGAGATAATTGCCGATCCTCGGAAGGCAAGGTGCCAGCGGGCCCCCACAGCTAAGACGGCTGTGCTCCGTCCTAGCTCTTTTCTTCGTCGAGACTGGCTTTGACCGCCGATTCAATCTCTTCGTAGAGCGCCTTGTCGTTTTTCAAAACTTCCTTTGCGGCGTCGCGCCCTTGGGCGAGCTGGGTGCCCTTGTAGTTCAGCCAGGAACCGCGTTTTTCGACGACTTGTTTTTCCAACGCAAGATCGAGCAGCGCCCCGGTCGATGAAATTCCCTCGTTGTACATGATGTCGAACTCGGCTTCGGTAAATGGCGGCGCAACCTTGTTTTTCACAATCTTAATGCGGGTCCGATTGCCAGTAACGACACCGTCAGTCTGCTTAATGGCTCCGATGCGGCGAATATCGACGCGCACGCTGGCATAAAACTTCAATGCTTTTCCGCCGGGCGTTGTTTCCGGGTTTCCAAACATCACACCGATTTTTTCCCGGATTTGGTTTGTGAAAACGCAGCAGGTCCGCGCTTTTGAAATGAGCGAGGTGAGTTTACGCAGCGCGGCACTCATCAGGCGTGCTTGCGCGCCAACGGTCGTGTCCCCTATCTCGCCCTCGAGCTCCGCTCTGGTGACGAGAGCTGCCACGGAATCGAGGACAATCACATCGAGGGCGTTGGAACGCACCAACGTCTCGCAAATTCGCAACGCCTCCTCGCCCGAGCTCGGCTGAGAAACCAGCAGATCGTCAAGATCAACGCCGAGCTTTTTTGCGTATGCAGGATCCAGCGCATGTTCGACGTCAATAAAGGCCGCAAGTCCGCCACGTTTTTGCGCTTGCGCAATCACCGTTAATGTTAAGGTGGTTTTTCCCGAGGACTCCGGGCCAAAAACCTCCACGACTCTGCCTCTTGGAAATCCACCGACACCGAGCGCGCGATCGATCAAAATGTTCCCAGTAGGAATAACATCGATATCGACAATCTTCTCATCGCCGAGGCGCATGATCGCGCCTTCGCCGTAGTCTTTTGCGATCTGTTGAATCGCCAGGTCGAGATTCTTATTTCGTGCTGCAGTGACTTTATCTTCGCTGGTTTTTTGCTCGGTTTTCGCCGCCATATCAAGATGACTCTAAGTACGATGCCCTCGCCGATTCGCCAAGCACAAAAGATTCGGAACAAATCAAAAGGCCGCGAACATTCCGAGTACCTTGACATTCCAATCATCGAGCGGTTACGAGTCGCATCGTGAATCCACAGAGTGAAGGCCGCCGCGAGCTCGATTCGATCGTCATCAATGTTGAGCTTACGCTCGCCAGCATTATCCAGGGGGTTGCCCTTTTTTTCTTAACCGACAATGCTCGGACGATTATCACGATGCGGCATTGGGATTCGTTTCTCTATGTCGCCGCAGGTTTGTGTGTAATTTTTATCTTCTGGTCACGGTCAATCATTCACACGCTCACGCTGATTCGTTGGCCGATGGAATTTGGGCATAACTTTTTCTATATCGGTTGCGCGCTGGGCGAAGCGATCCTTTTTAGCCGCCTGGACAATCCTTTGGCGTGGTTCCAGCTGAGCGCCACTTATGCGGCTGCTGTGTGGCTGCTTTTCATCTATGACATGCGACTCATTCACGCCCGCATCGTAGAAGCGCGTAACGAAGCGGATCGGGCTCTTTACGGGCGAGCCAGAGCCGACCAATTGTTCAATATTTATGTGCTGGTTCCTTTACTCTTTCTCCTCAACCTCACCTGCGCGCTCGCCATTTGGATCTGGCCTGATTTCTTCATTACTCGCAGTGGTCACATCTGGTTGATCAGCTCTCAACTCGTTTCGTTCATTACTTATCTTGCTTACATTGGCCGTCACTTCAGCAAGATTGCGCAGCTTCTCTTGCGGAGCCGACAGGTGGATTGAGCGTATCCCCGTCGTGCCCAATTGGTGCAACGTGAGCCGCGCCGCTCCGTGAAGTGCCAAATTCTAGCGCTCCTTTCGGCTATCAAAGTAGAGTAGGACGAACGCAATCCCGATCAGCGGCTGAAGAATTTTTTGCACAATTCCAAGGCCGAAACTTAAAACGTCAAAACCGTGTGCCTGTTGGGCTTCAGTCAGTTTTTGCAGAAGCGTCTGCGGATCCTGTATCGTCATCAATTCATTGAGAGAATGCTGAAGCGTCGTCCACTCCGAGACGAGC
>Ga0209686_1000061_pt1 | contig 46354 bp, 57 predicted proteins | sample GraSoiAngelo_126_FD_185883 | JGI IMG/M metagenome (GOLD analysis project Ga0209686, IMG submission 185883) | Grasslands soil microbial communities from the Angelo Coastal Reserve, California, USA - 14_0927_09_20cm (SPAdes) (version 2) | ecosystem: Environmental > Terrestrial > Soil > Grasslands ...
TGGTGCACGTGCTGTTCGGCCACATAGGAGTCGTGCCACAGGACTTCCTCGTGAAAGCGGCCGGTCTTCCCATCATGATCCACCTCGAGGATCTCGGCCCGCACGATCCCCTCGAGCCGATGCAACACGATGCCAGCCCGCAAACCCTCGAGAGGACTTGACCATTTCGATCGGTCGCGCAAGCTCACCGCGTCGTGGTACCCGTCTGCGTACCCAAAACGCAGGAACAATCGCCTCGCCGTCTCGATGCCCAACGTGTCGATGAGTTCCTTGCGCAGGAGGCCCATGGCCGCCGCGCTGAGGAGGACGACGCGCTGCTCGTGGAGCCGGATGATGCCCTGATCGGATCGGAAATCAACGAACTCCGCGAGGTGGTGGGGCTCTACCTCAATAGGGTCGGGATGCGGCGACGGGTTTCGCTTCACGCAGGCCTTCGATCCATTCTAGTGACGCTGGCGACGTCGATCCAGCATGGTTATTTCATTTTGCATTGCCGTCGCGATGGGTTCTCGGCCACCGCCGGATCCGCCGCGGCGCATGCGGGACCGTACTTTGCTGTCCTTCTGACAGGAGGGACGATGCTCCAGCGAGGCGATCTGGTTCCCCACTTTAGCGTAGGGACTCTCCAGGGCCTGACTGTCCAGTACTCGACGATCTGGCAACGTCGAAACCTCGTACTGATCACCCTCCCGACGTCCGACTCCGAATCATCCAGGGCGTACCTCTCCCAACTCGCTTCTGAAATGCCGGCGCTAAGTGGCCACGAGACCGAGTACGTCATCACGCGAGACAACGTGGCAGGAATAGCGTGTCCCGGAGTCGTCGTCGCCGATCGCTGGGGCGAGATCGTCCACGTGGTTGCCGGATCAGATGTGGCCGACCTGCCGCCGCCCGCTGAACTCTTCGAGTGGGTCACGTACTTGCAGAGTCAGTGCCCAGAGTGCCAGGGGGAAACGAAGTGAGGTCGGCGCCGAAGCGATCGAGGCGCGCGAGGTTGACTGGCAATCATTCGCGCGGCGCGGCCGGACACGGCTGAAACAGTGCGTGAATACGCGGCCCGCAGGCTGGCGTTTGCGCTCCGCAGATTCGAGCACCGCGTTCGGCATGTGAAGGTGCGTCTCGTCGATCTGAATGGACCCAGACGAGGCGTCGATTCGCGCAGCTCGATTACAGTGGATCTCGTGGACGGGCGGCGCATCTTCGTGGACGCGACGACGGCGTGGCCGTTTGCCTCGGTGACACGCGCCGCCGAGCGCCTCAACGAGGCTGTACGCCGCGAGTTTCGGCGAGCAGCATCCCACCGCCGCCCCCGACTGACACCAAGGGCCGGCACATTTTGAGTCCGGAGGAAGCAGGAGCGCGCGCGCGTGTGACGATTCTCACACGGTGAATGTGTGCCAGCGGCGTCACGCACACTGCCCTGAAATTCGCGCAAGAACCTGCGCGACGACCCGATCACAACGCGGACGGTAGAACCGAAAGGCTTCGGGTGCGGTCGCGCCAGTGCGCTCCAGCAGAACGCGTCGCAACGCCGCGCGCCCTCGTGACAGACGGGTCTTGACGACGTCCTCCGATACGTCCAGAGACTCCGCCGTTTCCGATGTGCTCAGTCCCTCGACTTCCCGCAGGACGAAGACCTCGCGCATGCCGTCCGGCAGCGTATCGATGGCCCACTCGAGCAGGCCGCGCAGCTCACCGGTGAATGCCTGCCGCTCCGGATTCTCTGGGCTGTTGGGGGACATGAAAGGCTCCACATTCGAGAGTTCGTCGTCGAACGTCTCGTACCGGCCGCGCCGACGTACGCGCGCCAGAGATTCGTTAACAGCGATCCTTGTTAGCCACGTCGAGAACCGTGCTGCGCCATTGAACTGGCGCAGGTGCGTAAACGCGTTGACATACGCCTGCTGCATGACATCTTCCGCTTCCTGCTCGTCGCGCACGATCGCTCGCGCCGCTCTGTAGACGCGCTCGTTGTAGCGGCGCATCAACAGTTCGAACATCGCGGTGTTCCCGTCGAGCACCTGCCGGATAACGTCTTCGTCCGGCTGTTCAGCACTCCGGTTCGCGAAGGCAGAGATCGTGGCATTCATAGTCATCCCTCCAATATAAAGAGTTGGCAGCCGCAAGAAGGTGACAGAACACGACATGTCACCTTCCTCAGGGTCCTGCCCTCCAATGGGCAGGAGGCATTTCAATGGACAATCGACTCAATACCCCATGGATCGCATTGCGATATGGGATCGGCTTGACCGCCACGCTCGCGGGTATCGACAAATTCTTCAATCTGCTGGCGGACTGGACCTCGTACGTCAGCCCCCTGGCCGCGCAGCTCCTGCCGGTATCGACCGGCACGTTCATGGGGTTCGTCGGCGTAATCGAGTTCGCAGTTGGCGTGACCATTCTGGCTGGCTGCACGAGAGTCGGCGCGTACGTTGCGAGTGCCTGGCTCTTGGGAGTCGCCGCGAACCTCGTGGCTGCCGGATTCTACGACGTGGCGGTTCGAGATGTCGTCATGTCTCTTGCGGCGTTCACGCTGGCACGTCTCGCGGAAGTGCGCGTCGAGGCGCCTGCGTACGGCTTCAACAGCATCATTGAGCGTCCACGGCAGGCGACGGTCTGAACAGATCCCCTATCGACATGCCTTTCGCCACATGTACGAGCGTCATACGGCCGTTGTTCTCCTTAGCCAGCGACACGGCCTGCGCGAGGGCGGCGTTCGATGCCGGGCTGAAGTCGAAGGCGCACAGGATGCCGCCGAAAGAAATCGAAGCCGGCGCAACGGTACCCTTCGGCCTTCCCGGCACGATCAACACAGGGCAGGCGGCGCGCAGGGTCACGGTCTCCGCGACTGAACCGGCGCGGAGTCGCGCCAGGCCTGTCCGCCGGTGGGTGCCAATGACGAGAACGTGCGGCCGTCGGGCGCGGGCATGGAGCAGAATCACGCCAGCGGGGTCGCCATGCTGCACGCTGACCTTGAAGCGCACTTCGGCATCGTTCGCCGCCTGCCGAAGCGCCGCGATCATCGCGATCCGCTCCCGCGCGTGCCACCGGAACGGCTGATCCTTTGGCACGGCATGCACGACCGTGAGTTCAGCGTTGCGCGCGCGGCTCAGCGCGAGCGCCTGTTCGAATGCGGCGTGCGCCGGTTCCGAACAGTCGACCGCGCAAAGGATGCGAAAAATCTGATTCATGTTGCTGCTCCGCGATTTGAAGACATCGATATGAGTTTCTGTCGCTTCACCGCGCGACGAGCCAGGCGATCGCCGCGACCAGGCCTCGAACAGCGAGCGCGATCGGCAGCCCGACGAGGAGAATCGCGAACGGCACGAGCAGCACGATGCCGCACGCGCCGGCCGTAGATATGATCGCGTCGACCAACGTCCGTTCGCCGTCAGTCGATCGCGAGACGTCGAGCACGCTGATCTGCGACCTCGCTGATTGCCGCGTGTCTGCGGGCGTCTCGGCACGGGTTCCGTTGTTCATCGGACCACCGGGATTGAGACGGACGATCCCCGGGGTCCACGACGGCGGATCGCTCGCGGGAAACGACTCGGCGAGAACCTCGTCCATCGCACGCTCCGCTGCCAATCGGTTCGATCGAGTGTCAGCATCTGCGACTTGCGCGTACGCCGCCACGATCGGCGGCAATGTGGCCGCCAGAGTGCCGTCCCGACTAACGATTGCCGTTCTCGTGTCAAACATCATTTCTCCTCACGCAGCCGGCCGATGGTGCTGGGTCTCAGCCAGCATCCGGTGCCGCAAATTCGTTCGCCATTCGAAGTACGCGACCAGCCCTGAAGCCATGGCTCCCACTCCCATGATCACGATTTTGACCGCTCGCAGATTGCTCGTCAGCCATACGGCCGCAGCGCCTCCGAGCAGGACTAGCGTGACGCTGGCCAGCGCCACCATCCATGCCGTTCTCCACGAGGATGATGATGCTGTCTTCGCTCTCCAGCATTGCATCCACCTGCTCGTGAACACGCGGCGCCTCTGGTTCGAGTGTTTGCCGTAATGTCATCGCTCAGATCTCCACGGTCCTGCTCTGCAATGGCGCCGACGATGTCGTCAGCGAACGACCGGAGTCTGCGATTGACGTGCGTCTCCTCCCGTTCGATCGACTCTGAGCGTCCGGCGCCGTCAGACTGTCGACTCACCAGGTCGACGATATTTGCCTCGGGCGCCTGAACCGTCGTTGCGCGGGAGCGCAGGAAACTCAGTTCGCTTGCTCGATGGCCAAACATCGTCGCCGCCTCAGCCCACAGCGTGCGAGCTTCCATGTGAGGGCACTTGTCGTCACATGCGTCGTCACTTCGCACGGCGCGAAGGCGCCGCTCGTGTGCCACCATCGAGTCGTGCCATGTCGCCAGACGATCGGACAATGACACCGCTTCAGATGTACCGATGCGCGATCCCAGCAGTGCGTACGGATTCATGTCAGACCCACACCCTCTCGCGGCACGCGCGCGCGACGCGATCGATCGCGATCAATTAGGCCGCATCTCGCAGCGATACCTGCTCGCGTTCAGTCCTCTGGTGCACGGCCCTGAAGCCCTCCGTCATCCACGCGTCCAGCTTCTGAAGCACCTCGTCGGCGCTCCAGTCGTCATCCATGCGAACGGGGACCGCGACCCAGTGGTCGCGCATCGGCGATCGCAACAGATCGTGGGTTCCGGGATCGAGCCGCAATCGGTCGGCAGCGCGATCGAACCGCACCTGCGCCTCGCCCAGAGCGGCCTGCGCAGCAGGTGCTGTTTCGGGATGAACGAGCCGCGGGACCGGCGGTGTCGGTGCCGGGAGGCATCGACGCGAACAGGAGGGGACGCCAGAGGCGTCGGCCCTTTCTGTTCACGCCTCCGGCACCGCCGTGATGAAGGAGGGCACCGAACGAAGGGGTAGAGGCGGCAAGCATGGTTATGGTGGTGCGTCCACTTCGCTGGCCTGTTAAGTGGCTCGCGCGTGGCGTCGCAGCGTGACGCTATTTCTTAGAGCAACATGCGATCCCGCGGCATTCCCGGGAATTTGGGACGACCGGACATCTGACGCTGTTTCACTCTGAGATCGAACGTTTCGTTTTGAAATGCCCGACGTCGATCATGAAATGTGTGCTCTGAAGGTCCGAATACTGATGTCGCTGACCGATGACGATCTGCACGGCTACGAAATCATGCGGCGTGTCGAGGAACAAACTGACGGACGCACGCGCATGGGCCCCGGCACGCTTTACAGCTCGATTCAGGCGTTGCTCGACGCGGGATTCATCGCCGAAGTAGCGTCACGCGGTGAGGAAGGCCTGAACGATGCGCGACGCCGCTACTATCGCCTCACCGCGGCGGGACGCAAGGCCGCGCGCGATGAGGCCGAGAGACTGGCCGATGTGCTGCGAGTCGCGCGCGCGAAGAAGATCTTGAGGGGGGACCATGTTTGAGACTTTCTGCGTCCTTCTGCTGCGGCTCTACCCTGCCGGGTTTCAACGCGCGTACGGCCGCGAGGCCGTGCAGCTCATGAGAGACCGCGCACGCCACGAGCGAGGATTCTTCGTCCGTATTCGTTTGCTGCTGGACCTGGCGATCGATCTCGGCGTGACCTCGCTTCACGGCTTTCAATCCAGCAAGCCGTTGCTCGCGCACATCGACGGCCCACCTCGTTTCGACGTCATCCACATGCATCGTCCACGCCCGGCGGCGCTCGCCGTAGGCATGTTAACGACGATTCTCATGTTCGCGGCCTTCACGCTGCTGCTTCAGCTGGAGGCGCTCCCGAATGCGCCCGCGCACCTCGGCAAACGATCTGGTTTTGCAATGCCAGGCGCCGGCTCGAACCGCTCCGCGCGGCAGGTCACCGCAGCCAATCCCGAGGCGCGTCACAAGCTCATTGCCGCCATCGCCGCGAACCTGAAGCAGCGCTATGTCGATCGCGCTATCGGCCAACAGTTGGCAGACGCATTACTGGCACGCGACAAGAAGGGTGAATATGAATCGCTCGACATGGGGACGAATTTCGCGGCTCGCATCAACAGGGACATTCAGACCACCAGTCGCGCTCTCGGAATTCCCCGCGGCGTGTTTGTTGCTGACGTGGTCTACAGCGCGCGACCGCTGCCGGCGGGCCCGCCGCCACCGATGACGGAACAAATGCGTGAGCGTGATCGGGCGATGCTGCTTCAGCAGAACTGCCTGTTCGAGAGGATCGAGACGCTGCCGCGCAATGTCGGCTACATGAAGCTGACTGGCTTTGCGGATGCCACCGCATGTCAGGAGACGACTGCACGGGCGATGGCATCGCTGAACGATGCCGCTGCGCTCATCGTCGATTTGCAGGATGACGGCGGCGGGTTTGGCGAGACCGCGCTGCAAATCGCCGGATATCTCTTCGATCATCCGACATTCATGTACGATCCCCGTCCCGACTCGCCAGTTCCCGCCAGAACCGCGTCGCCGATTTCTGGCAACAAGCTCGCCGACAAACCGGTGTATGTCCTGACGTCGTCAAGAACACAGTCTGCGGCCGAGTATTTCGTCTACAACTTGAAGATGTTGAAGCGGGCGACGGTCGTCGGAGAGACGACGGCGGGCCACCAGCACTCGGGCGCGTTTCACCGCATCAATGATCACGTGGGCATGGGAATTCAGGAAGCGGTGCCGCCAGACAATCCCTATCCCGTGAAAGGTTGGGAAGTCATCGGCCTAGAGCCCGACGTGAAGGTCTCGAGGGCCGAAGCTTTCGAGGCGGCGAGGACGCCCGTCGAGGAGACCGTAGCGTTGCCTGCCGTCGCTCAGTCGCCGGCGTTTGAAGTGATCTCAATAAAGCCCGCTCGCTCAGCCGACCCGCCCAACATGCGCATGCGAGTGCTGCCAAACGGTGACCTCAATGCGACCGCGGTGCCTGTGCTCTTGCTCTTGCAGTACGCGTACGACGTGCCAGTCAACCCCTCGCCGCGTCTTTCCGATCTTCCTGGCTGGCGCGAGAGGTACGATATCGAGGCGAAGGCGCCCGCCAACGCCGTTCCCTTCGGTCTTTCAGAAAGCCAAAAGCGAGGACGAATGCAGGGAATGATTCGCGGGTTGCTCGCGGATCGTTTCAAGCTTGTGATGCGGGTGGAGCATAAAACGATGCCGGTCTACGCTCTCACCGTCGCAAGGGGAGGTCCGAATCTCCGCAAGTCGACCATCGCGGAGAGGGACTGCATTTTTGACACAGGCACCCCGGAAAGTTGCCATAACTTCATCATGGGCAGAGGCCACCCACTGAATGCAAGAGCGATCAACATGGACGACCTTGCTCAGTACATCGAGAACTGGACAGATCTGCCGGTGGTGAACCGCACGGCAATCAGCGGGCTGTTCGCCGTTGAGACGGAAGGGTGGACCCCCATGCGGCTGCCGCCTCCTCCGCCAGGCAACCCGCCGGCCGCGCGCTTCGATGACTTCCCCACAATCTTCACCGTGCTGCGCAAACTCGGTCTCGAACTGAAACAGCAAGAAGCCACAGTGCCGGTATACACGGTGAAGCACATCGAGCGCCCGGCAGGCGAATGAGCACGACGCACGATAGAACGCGTTCAACGGTCGCGGATTCAAAAGGCGTTGAGGAACGTCCGATCGCTGCGCGGTCGGGGCGCATCCAGTCCGCGGAAAGGGCTCAGCCCGCCCGAACACCAGAATACTGACGGCAAGCCACTTCCTCGCCTGATGCTGCGGACCACAGGCCACCAGCCCGCGATGCGCGGGCGAGGAGGTTGCTGCATCCCGCTTGTCGTCTGCGCTGCGCTCGCGTGAGGGCTCAAGCCCCCCGTCGGAGTGCTCCGATCTGTCTGAGCCACACGACGAGCTGGTTCCAACTGGCGAACGTCAGGCTCACCACTCATTCCAAACGCTTTGGGATGTTGCCACTCATCAGCAGAAAGTGCCTCTGCTTGCGCGGGGGCTGCGTTTGGTTGCAGCGCGTCTTGGCGATCGACTTCGCGGCGTGACGCATCCGGCAGCCAATGCGCATACACGCGGAGCGTGATCGACGCGTACTCCGGACGACGGACTCCGGACGACGGCCGTGCGCGTCAGCGGCCTCCCCGCCTGATCGTGAGGCGAAGAAAGGCCACGCCGCGGACGCGCCCTTCGGGGATGATGTCGAGCGCCGCGTCCGAGAGCGGGTGGAACCGTCGATCGAACTCGCCGTACTCATCGCCCTGTTCGAGCGCCAGGTACGGAACGTAGCCGGCGCGTTCGAGGGCGCTGACGGTCTCGACCAGCGAGTCATCCGGCAGCAGTTCCGCTCGGACCGTCGGACGTCCCGAATAGATCCGCAAGCTGCCGCTGTGGAGCGACGAGATCGCGACCGCGTGCGGCGGCGTGTGCGCGCCGAACCACTCGCCAACGAGACGGTATCGCTGCTCTTGCACGGCCATGTCGAACACATGCTGCCGCACACCGTGACCACATGCGTCACGACGAGACGCAAGTCGGTCACGAGGATGACGGCAATCGTCAACCAGAAGCACGCCGTTGCTGCATGGGCACGCGCGGACATGTTGCCCGGATCGCTCCCGGAGACAGGACGTTGCGCCACGCGCTACGCGGCGGAGAAAGCGGCCGTGCTGCGCATGGAATTCAAAACCTTTCTGCACGCGTTTATCCTGATCCCGGTGCACGTGGTGCGCACCAGTCGTCGAGTCGTCTTCGTTTCTCGCGTGGAATTCCTGGCAGGCGGTCAGTTTGCGCAGGTTCGATCATCTGCGCGCGCCGCTCAGTGTGTGAAGCCACCGCGGAGACCGGGATAGGGACGCCCGGATGGATTGAACTCGATCACGCGCTGCAGAGGATCAGCTGATGATGACAATTGAACGAGGACGCGGCGGGACATCGTCCCGAACGGTGAGGTCCGCCGCCATCACTGAGCGTTCGCTTATTTTGGGACTGGAGTGAGGACGATGTTGTCCAGTCCCATTGCGCTGACAGCATCAGTAAGACTGATCACGAGGGTGTCAATCACAGCCGCCGCCTGTGGGTTCACCACCGTTGCGAACTTTCCAAAGGTGTTCGGTAGCGTATTCGCTATTGTGAACACGGTCGTGGAGTTCCGCAGACCTGTGACCTGGTAAGGAATGGGAACGAGGCTAGCGTAGAGGTCAATGGATTTGAAGCTGAATGTGGCTCCGGCAGCCGTTACTTGAATGGTGCCCATGCCCGGAGTTGCTGGCGAAGGCACATAGAACTCAATAAAGGGAGCCGGATGTCCGTAGTCGGTAATGACACTCCATTCGCCAGATGTCGCCGTCACCGTAACACCGGACTCGGTGTAGGAATGAACGACGCAGCTTGGGCTTGGTGGAAATGGCTGCCGGATCGCGATATTGACCGGCTGGCCATCCGGAGTTGTAAAATCAGGCGACACGCCTCCTGAAACCCATCGATCACAGGGTAATCCACTAAGATGGTCGAAGCCGATGGTCGGGTCGGTCGATGTCGATAAGGAGGTGCTCGCAGACCTGATAGCAGACGAAGGCGAGACGGGGGTGCCGCCAGAACACGCTGCGCAAACGGCGCTCACGCTCAGAACGAAAGCCGCAGGGAGATATCTCATCGCAAAACCTCCTATCGTAAGCGTCTCACCTAATCTAGAAGAAAGATCGCAAGATGCTTTTTCATAAGACATCTCTCATTGCCATCCGCGGTCGCGTCCAATCGAGGTAGCGATGATCGCTTCCGTTTGGCGCGAACCGCTTGAACCCAACGGATGCCGAGGAGCTGCTCCTCTGATCCATGAGAGTGGTCACTTTCCCTTCCCGAACACCCATCCAACTCCACACGCCGCCTGCACGCCGTTGAAGTTTCTCCACCCACCGACCCGCGCCGGGAAATTGCTCATCACCTTGTACGTGACGCTCATCCCGAGTGAGAAGGATCTGCTGGCCAACACGTCGATGCCGCCGCCCAGCTGACCGCCGACTCTCGTGCGGGCAGTCGGCGCCGCTGACACGGCGCGCCCGAACACGAAACTGCGATTCGCCAACTGTACGACGGGCCCGATCGCCGCGGCCACAAACGGCTTGAAGGCCTGCGTCGTGTGATCGCCGCGAAGCGGGTTCCACCGAATGCCTACGGGAATCGCTAGCGCAGCTGCCCTACCAGTCCAAGCTCGGTTCGCGCTGGCCTTCGCGTCGCTCGACACGCCGACTCCATCCACGGCGACAGTCGCCGCCAGGTTCTCGCGCACGAATCGCGTGTACGCGAACCCTGCAAACAGCGACGTCGCGCTATCCAGGTCAACGGTGTTGCCCAAGAAGGGCACGGCGGCAGGCGTTATCACGACGGGAACAGGCGGTCCATGAACGCGCCATGAACCGAGGCGCATCTCGATCGGATTGCGTCCAGCAACGGCGTAACGTGTCGAGTGGCCGCGGCGCCGCGTAGATTCCATCGCGGCGGGACCAAACTGCCGCGGGTCGATCGCAACCCGCGCCCCATCGACGACCTCGGCTCGCGCGGTGACGGAGCCTTTCTGACGTTCTACGCGCACTTCGTAGTTACCGGGTTCGACCGCGAGCTCCACCACGCGGCCGCGCGGTTTATAGAGCTCCACAACCAGCTCCTGCGAGGCAGTCCGCACGAAAAAGCGGCCGTCGAGATCCTCTCCAAGCACCAGCATTGAGGTTGTCTGGCGGACATCGGTCATCACGATGTCGCCGGTGCCTGACAGGCTGATGTCGTAAGACGGATGCTGCGCGCCCCCCTTTGTGTCGACGGTCCGGCCGAGAGTCTCGTTGAACGCGAACTGATAGGCTTCGTTGAGCGTCACCTTGCCGTCACGTGACACATCCGCAGCACCACGGAACCCGGAGATCAGGTAGTGCGTGAAGTACGATGCCCGGATGCGATCGGATTCCTGCGCCGCTTCGGTTTCCGCGCTCGAGGTGAGGAACGCGTGGCCGCGCATGTCGGCCGCCTCGTCGATCATGAACGGCGGCCGCGCGCGGCCGCCTTTGACCCGCGTGAACGCGCCAGACGAGCAGGCATCGAGCACCGCGATGCGCACGTCGGCCGGGATCTGATCGAGGCGATCGCGCAGCGAGCGGTAGGAGTAGCGATCGTCGCCCAGCAACAGCCCCTGCTCGTCGGCATGCCCCGAGTAGTAAAGGATGACTTCGGTGCGACCGACAGGGGGCGTGCGCTTGCGTGCGTCGGCCACGCGTCGCGTGAGCGTATCCAGAGCGGCCCACACATCATGCAGCTTCGGCTGCTTGAGCAGGATCTCGTTCGGAGCCGCGACACCGCCAATGTCGATCATCACGCGCGCGAAGCGTTCTGCGTCGGACACCGCGTACAACAGCGGCGGCCGGTTCGCTCCTCCCAGGTTGGCGCCGATCGCGAGCACGTACCGCTCGAGCGATGCGGCGCACCAGCCGGGTGCGGGCACGAGCACGAGGACCGACGACAGAACGGACGCGGATACCGTGCGCGTCATCGCCTGACCTCCTTCTGCAGAGAAAACGTCGCTTGGTCCAGGCCATGTGGCAACAACAGTGGCGGCGGTGTCGCCGATGTCGTGGTTGCAACGGTACGCGCCGCATCGACGATCGGCTGCACCGCGAACGGCGTATCGCCGGTGATGAAGTAGAACTGTTCCCATCGTGGCGCATCGTCGAGCTCGTACGCTGCATCCAGCAGCACCATCGAATCACTTTTCAGCGGGACCGCACGATCACCCTGCGCCGGCAAGTGGACCGTTACGCCGCCGCGGCCGTCGACCGACAAGATCACGCCAAAGGCCCTGCCGGCAGCGTGGTAGCCCACGCGCACGACATCGCCGGATCGCGCGATGGAGCCGTCCGCAAGCGTCTCGCTACTGTCGGCAGTTCGGCGATACAACACAAGGGCTGGACGCAGTCCCTTGATGCGATCGCCGGAATCGTCAACGTTCGCACCCGACGGCGTGTCACCCGGACCGAGTGCGGGCCGCAGAACAACACCGATAAGGAGCATCACTCCGACGACAACCACTGCAGGAGTCAGCGGATCCGCGATCTCGTTGCAAAGCGAACCGAGCCGGCGAACCGCTCCGAACAGGAGATCGCCGGATACCGCGATGTCCTGAACACCATCCACACGAACTACGCCGAGATGCAGCTCACGTCGAATCTCGTGCTGCAGCTACATCGCAATCTGTTTCAGTTCGTACCTGGCGGTGGCGGACGCTGGAAGTCCACCGACAACGACATCACCGCAACGCGGCCCGACGGAACGACGGTTGTCCGTTTCAAGCCGCTCGCTCCGCACCTCGTTTCCGATGCGATGACGCAGCTCCACGATCGCTATCGCGCCGCTCTCGACACGAGGGCGGTCGATCCACTGCTGCTGGTGCCAATGTATGTGCTCGACTTCCTGTGCATCCATCCCTTCGCGGACGGGAACGGACGTATGGCGCGCCTGCTGTCGCTCCTGCTGCTGTATCAGGCAGGTTACCAGGTAGGCCGGTACATCTCACTCGAAACCGCGATCGAGGAGACGAAGGAGGAGTACTACGATTCTCTCTACGCGTCGTCCGAGGGCTGGCATGAGGCGCGACACTCGCTCGTGCGCTGGTGGGAGTACTTCGTCGGCGTGATGCTCGTGAAGGCGTACCAGCAGTTCGAGGAACGTGTCGGCGTCACGAATGCGCGGCGCGGCGCGAAGCGCGACATGATCCGCGATGCGGTGAACCGGCTTCCGAATCGATTTCGCTACGCCGATCTCGAGCGCACATTGTCCGCTGTGAGCCGCCCCACGATCGCGCGGGCGCTCCGCGAACTTCGCGCCGAAGGCGCGGTGCGCTGCGTGAAGCCCGGACGTGATGCGAGTTGGGAGAAGCTGACGCGCCGTTAGTCAGCACAGCAGCTTTGGCCCGGCACGGGCAAATGCCACTGCGCATCATCTCAGTACTGCCACTCAACACCGCGGATCGCGGCCGGAAGCTCGGGGCCAAGTCCGTCGAGGAAGGTGCTGGCAATCGTGCGTACGTTTCCCGGACCAACAAAGGGCCCGTGTGGCGCGTTCATCTGCATGACTAGCTGATATGGCAGCTGTGAATACGTCGAGAGCACGAGGACGCGCGTCGTGCGCGTCATTCCGACGAAGCACAGGCGACGGTTTTCCTGCAGCTCCGCCGCTCGTTCTCCTGGCGCAAGGCCAGCGGTCCTACGGGGAGTCAGATCCTCAATCAATCCAGCCAGTACCACTACTTCCGCGGTGAGCCCCTTCGACTTGTGAAAGCTCATGACACGCGCGAGCGGCGTCTCAAGCAGGACCTCGGGTTGTGCCAACCGGTACCGAATCACATCGTGCAGTTCCTGAATAGTCTCTCCGCGGCTGCGGTTGTCGCAATCGAGCGGATAATCGCAAAGTCATCTTCCTCGCCATTTTCCGGCGGCAGGGAACAAGGCGTCGACGGGTGCGGGCAGATTCTCGCGGAGTGGCTCGAGCTCCTGAAGTTCAGCGTTGACGGCGTGCCATCGCTCCAACGCAGTAGCGGTGTAAGCCAGCGTCAGTCCTGCGTCGATGTCGTCGAGGACCTGTCGCGCGCTCCAGCCGCGAGCACGAAGCTTCAGTCAGCAGTCGACGATACGGACCTTCACGGCGCGTCGTACTTCCGAACGCCAGAGCGCATCGGAGCGCCACGCGATCGTCCGGCGCAAGCAGCGTAAGGAGCGTGAGCTTCTCCTGCGCGGCGTCCGACTCCACGGCCTCTTCCCGAAAGTACGAGCGAATCTCGATCCCACGTGCGCGTACGGCATCACGAATCGCGCATCCGACCCTCCGGCTGTTCGCCAGCACCAAGCACTTTCCAGGGTTCACTCCGTTCGCGATCTGCGCCGCAAGAAAACTGGCGACGCCCTCCGCCTCGGCTTCGAGAGACGACCACTGGACGTGGTGGAGGTCGCCTGCTGCGTTCTCTGGCGCGGCTCCAACGCTCCGCGCACGCGACCTGGATTGCGCTCGATCAGTGCCTGCGCCATGCGCACAACACGTTGCGGACAACCTGTTCGAGGAGCCGCGCGATGCGCCGGAGTAGCCCGGTCGTCTTTCCGGTCCCTGGCCCTGCGAGGGCACGTAGGCGCGCCGCTTCGCTGCTCGCGAATCGAGAGCGGGGCCGGGCAAGATTATCGGTCCACGCCACAGGTCGCTGCTCAGATGAGTCTCTGCTGGCAGTTTAGCAACTCCGCTGGTCTGGCCCTGATGCCGGAGCGCGTACACACGAAAGGGCGCCGAAGCGCCCTTTGAGGTTCTACCAATTGTCAGCCGTTTGTCAGCCGACAGTTGAAAATTTGGTTGCGGGGGCGGGATTTGAACCCGCGACCTTTGGGTTATGAGTTAGATTTCACTACCCGACCCGAACCAGCCCAAGCACGCACAAGCCCAATTTCATTGATCGTTTTGACGGTGGGGGGCAACTGCCCCCACCCCAAACCGCGCACGATTGTCGCCAATTTGTCACCCGGAACGAGTCCGCACGGACCCAAGGGTCGCGGTGTCGTGGTGACAAATGGGTGACCAATGGTCGTTGTGCGCATGTTGGGAGGTGCGTGAATGGACTTCGATCCACGCGACTATGACGACGCGCGCGATCCGGACGAGCGCGATCAAATCGAGCCGAGAAGTGCGCATCGCAGATCGTCAAGCACGCACGATCGCGATGACGACTGGAGCCCACGCGACATCGGATCACGCGACCGGGATGGCGACGATGCGAGGACGCTCGGGCGCGGTCCAGGAAACGACCGGCAAGGCTCGGATGACGACCGGCGCGATCGTCACGATGATGCACGTTGGGCAGAGCGGGATCGCGACGGGCGGGACCGGGATCGGGACGCGAACCAACCGTTCTCGCGGCACCTGTCCCTGCCCCGCGGCTTGGAGCGCGAGCTCGTTCGCGATCGTGACCGTGAGTACACGTTGCGTGCCTCCGAGACGTGCACACTCGCGACCGTCGGAGCGTTTCGAGTGGTCTCCAGTCGTGATCTTCGCGACCATCACGACGGACCCGCCGACCCACGCTCAGGCGACCTGCGGCACCTTCGCGAGCAGGGGCTGATCGAGACCGTTCGAGTCCCTGGCTATCGCGACCACGCCGTGGTCCAGACAAAGGCGGGCCGCGACCTTCTCGAGAGCCATCGCGACCGCGATTACGAGCACCAGCAGACGTTCCACACTGGCCTCTCACGAGAGCGCGAACTGGAGCACGACCTCCAGGTCTATCGGGCCTACGAACAGGCCGGGGCGCGCCTGTTAGACCGCGGGGCGCACGTCGAGCGCGTTGTGCTCGATCACGAACTGAAGAGCGAGTATCAGCGTTGGCTGCACGCTCACGATCGGGACCACGACGACTACGACGGCCACCCGGATCGAACCCCCGATGAGATCCGGGAGTGGGCCCACGAACACGACCTGCCGTACTTCGATGACGAGGTCCACTTCCCTGATGTCCGCATCGAGTATGAAGAGCCGGATGGGCGCTGGGACCGGGAGGACATCGAGGTCATCACACCTCATTACCGCGGCGCGCACGGTGCGAGCGTCGCACAATCCGGCTTCTCGTGTTATCGCGGCGTGAGCCTCCGTCTCACCGGCAGATCCGGTGGCGGCGGGCGCGGCTGGCGCAACGGCGGCCTGGCCGAGGAGCTCTGGCGATGACGCAGGAGGAGCGCGTTCACTCCGTGATGGATGTTGGCTTCACGGAGCGCCAAGCGCGCTTCCTCGTACTCGTGCTGCGCCATGCCGGCGTGTGCATCCCGCGGCAGTACGCGAGCTTCGCTGGCATTACCAACGGTGCGCGCCGGTGCAACGCCTTCTGCCTCCACCATGCCGGCGAGCACCGATGTCACGGGCAGCACAACGTCGGCCCGGCGCCATACCCAGCGCTCGCTCGCGCGCGCCAGCGCCGCCACGCGCTGGGCGGGACGGCCGGCGCCGGCTCCGCAGGAGGGCTAGGGTCGTAACCGTTTCAGGGACAGGCACCCAGGTGCCTGTCCCTATAAGCGCCCGATGGCGTGCTGATGACCCCGCATCTCGAGTGGCTCACGACCGCGACCGAGAAGGCCGGCTACCTCGCCATACTTCAGGCCGACACGGGGTCCGATTCTCCCGCGCCACGGCCCGCCGATGGCTCGCCGGAATGGCGTCAAGAACTGTCGTCGACGTTTCCGATCGGCATCGAGGCAGACGGCCGCGCGGTGCTCCTCTATCTCGCGGCGGAGCCCGGGCCAGACGGGTTCCGAAGCTTCCTCCAGGCGCACTTTCCATTGTTGCGACTGGCACCGACGTGGACCGTGCGCCTGGCGTTTCCGCGGCCAGTCGACCGCGCGTACGACGCGTATCAGGCGGTGATCCGAGACGAGTTGGAATCGCCGCTGCACCCCGCGACGATTGGCGAGCTGAAGTGGTACTTCGAGCATCGTCTCAAGGCCACGCGCGAACCGATGCATCCCGAGACGCAGGGCTTCCTCAGCGTGGGCGCGAAGGTGTTCGGCACACCTCGTTTCACCGACATGTATCAACGCTGGCTGACGCACGGTGACGCTGTGTTTGAGGGGCCATGCTCGCCGGCGATCGCCGAAGCGTTGAACACCAGCCGAGGACGCGTGGAATCGGTCGTGTTGCCGCATTCCTATCGTCATCTCTCCCCCCTGGTCGACGGAGCCGTCGCGCCACCGCGGAAAATCGAGACGGGGTTGAGAAGGGGGCCGAAAGGGGGGACGATGCGACCGCACGTCCTCAACCCTCGTCCTCAACCCCCTCCCGTGGTGACGCCGCTCAGCGTGAGCGAGCAGCTGGAGCACGACTGGCGAGCGCTCAACGAGTTCTACAACGCGCGGAAGGCGCAGGAAGTTACGCCGTGAGCCGCGCGACGGCATGGGGCGGCGTTCTCTGCCGCCCCTAGTCAGCGGTTCCTCAGCGCCAGGGAACGGAACCGAGACGTGAACGACCCCGGTACCCGCGCGCGACTGTGCCCCTGAGCGCGACCACGGGGTCGTTCACGTCTCGGTTCCGCTGTCCGACACTCGTGTTGGTGAAGGGCGGCTGCTGCGACATTTTGAGTGCCGTCGGGCGGCGTGTTCCCTGCGCGCCACGTGGCCCTTTTTCGAGCGCTCACACGTGCACGATATTGGTGTGCTGCGCAGGCCTGCAACCGTCCAAGAATCGGTGCAGTACGTTGCCACGCGCACAGCGTTGCGCATCCTGCAGAACGCGCCCTGCCAACACTCTTGCCACTCGCCCGCTGAACGGTCTGAGGGATGGCCGGCGACTGGCAATCGTTTGTGCGCTGCGCGGCGACGATACGAAGCTCAGGATGTGGACGAGTGGCAGACCAAGAGACTGACAGACGCCGAGGCTCACGCACGGTTCGATCGAATGTCCCCGCAGGGTTCGCCGGTCCGGACGTGGTCTCGGAAATCGCTCCGGACGGCTGGGAACATTCGCCGCAGCTGGCGTGTTTCCATCGGTCGCCCGAGCGTGTGTTAGAGGAACGGTTGCTGATTCACCGCAACCTGGAGCAACTGCGCCGCGTCTGGAAATGTCGCGATGGTGCGTCGTCCGAAGTCTCGTATCCAGCACCAACGCTGGACGAACTGCGGCGCGAATACTCGTCTCAGGAAGTCACCGAGGTGATGGGGCTCTGTCTGTGGGACATCTTCTCGGACAACCACGAGGTGATTACGGCCGACGGATGGCTTGTGAACATCGGATCATTTCGCCGCGCCGACGCGTTCCTGAACGAGCACCTCACCCGTCAGCGTCATGACTCGCGTCATCGCCGTTACTTGCGCTTCTACATGGCCACGATCTGGATTTCCGGACGCGCCGATCTGACGCCGGTATACGCCATGATCTTCCGGCGGCTCTCGGCGCTTTGGCGCCGACTGTGTCTATCACTTCCCGGAGTTCGGGCTCCTGGAGTTCGCGGCGCCCCGAGATCCGGAACGGTCGGTGACCAGCTACTCCGTTTCTGAAGGCCCGATTGCAGAGATGAAGGCGCAACGACGCCATGCGGAGGTGCACGTTTTCGCGCAGACCTCGCGGAGGCAAAATGCACGTGCTCGAGAGGAGGCGATGGACCGTCCGCCGTCCGCAACCGTGCAGGCGTACCGGCAAGTGTACGGCCGCGATCCTCGTGGCTCGCCTCCCGCGTGAACGAAGAACGCACGTCGCGACCCGCGATCGGTGGTTCATTATGATGCTCGATCGTTCGGACTGCCGTGGACACAGCAGGGTCGACCCGACGCTCCGACGGACATTTTGGGGGAGCGATGGCGCGCGTCAAGGCTCCCCTCCTCCGTCGGCGCTGCGCGGCCTTGACCCGCGCCATGCGCTCCCGATGGTCACGGCATTTATCGGAGCGTCGGCCACGTGCAGCTACGAGTGGAGCCGCGGATCGATGACGTGGTCCGTCGCCCCCGCAATGGTGATGCGGGCGGCATCGGGATGCGCAGGGTTGACCAGGACGTTGAACGTTTCCGGAACGATGGCGGATGGAACCGTGAGCAGCGCAGTTGCACCCTGGGCGAGCCAGACGTCGCCGATCGCGCGTGTCGCCTGTGTGTTCTCGACCCAATCACGATCGAGCTCGGCGACTGAAGGGCGCTGAGGACGGACATCGCGTGGTACGGAGACTTTCAGCAGGCGATAACGTGCGGGCAGGTCGTGAATCTCGATCTCGAAGTGCACGAGAACCTCGAGGAGTGCGGCGGCAGGATTCTCGGCGCAGTAGACGATACGTCGACCGCGAGTGTGCCAGCGTCCCGACGTGCGTAATCCACCTTCGCCGGCAAGCGAGAGGTGATTGCTAATGCGCCACAGAAACACCTACGCGGCCATGCCCTCGTCGATCCGGTACAGCAACTCCTCGACGAGGCGAGCGCCTGCTTCCGTGGCCATGAGTTGCAGCGGCGTGCGACCCTGAAATTGCCGCTTGGCAGCGCGCAACCAACGCCAGCTGCGTTCGGGGTCTCCAAAGACCTGCTCGGCAAGCGCCGCCAGGCGCGCTAGACGGACGGCACGATCCGACTCGTCTCGGCTGAGAGCCTCGCGTCGTGCACGGCGATGCGTCAGCGTGCGTCGGGGCACCACGAGCGTGTAGAGCTCATCGTCCGTCAACCCCGAGTCGCGAAGTCCGTCAAGGGCGCTTATCGGCAGGCCCTTCTCGACCAGTCGCACGAGATCCTGATCCGAACGAGCGCGCTGCAACAAGCCTCGGAGGGATGTCGGCGTGTCAACACTGGCGGTCTTGGACAACGGGCGTCGTGGCATGTTGCACACAATTTTAGGGCATATTGCCACGTGCTTCAACCATGGCCCGGGGAAGAGGCCCTCTGGACGCTCGCCGCAAAGCAGCCACCATCGGATCGGCTCGTCATCGCCGGGGGCGCGCCGGTCGCCACCTTGGCGTGATTGAGAAAAAACACACTCGCCGCGAACGCGATGACAAACGGACTCACCAACAGACCCACAGACAGATGTAGATCACGGGTCCACCGATAGAACGCCTTCTCGATTGATGTCTTGGCCATATGTTGCGCTGTTCGTGGTGTTATCCGGACTACACCTTGCCGAACGCGTTCACCATCGCATACATCAAGACGTACATCGAGGCGAACGAGCAAATCGTCATGATGAGCAGGTGCCGGTAGTGATGCTGATTCATCACGTGCCTCGTACTTGTCAATGGCCGTGAAGCCCACCTCCGAGAAGGTGCAAGACCAGAATCAGCAGGACGAATCCGATGATCGCGATGACGACATATCGGCCCGCAGGTCGCGACCGGCGATTCGACGCGGGACGCCGACCCGCCGTGGCCTCAGATTCCCTTCGGATTCCATACGGCGTCATGCCCCACGGTTTGTAGACGGAGAGTGTTGTGGTCACGAGCAATACGAACAGCGCCGCAGCGGCATCCCCCACGAGTTGGAGACGAAGCTGCCGCAGATCGCTGGCGGCGAGATCAACCCGCGCGGCCACTTCGGCCACACGGTCAATGGGCTGTGTATGCACCAGCAAGATGATCGTCGCGAGAACGGTGAGCAGCAGTTTCGTCACCACCCAATAATGGCGAAACAAGCCCCACGGAGTGCCAAAGGAGTCGATGAGCCCGGTTATGAGAGCGGCAAGACTCAGCGGGACGATGACGAACCAGGTGGTCAGATGCATGGCGAGGTAGGCCGCTCGCACTATTTGAGAATCGTGACTGGTCACGCCGGCGATCGCGAGAGCCAGAAATGCCACGACCGAGCCGAGCCAACCCACCGAGGACGTGATGTGCGTGGTCAGCGCAAGCTTGCGCGCTCCTGCTGTCATCATCATTCGTGAATCCTCACCTGCAGCGCTGAAGGTAGACTGCCACAGGGCATGTCGACGTGCCGCACGGTTTACGCAGCCGGCGGCTCTGGAGTTACTTCTTGGCTCTGGCAGCCACTTCCCCGACCTTCACGGTTGCGGCTGCACTATGGCCGACATGCATCGCCATCGCGGCCGGACGTACCGTCATGAACACGCCGAATCCCACGTTGACGCGACTGCCATACGCGGCCTTCGGTCGCTCTGGGACGAAGCCAGCGGAAAGCGAGACGCCCACGCCAGGTTGCAGCCCCTTCCACGTCGGCCAATATCGCGTATATCCACCCTGCAGCTTCGCAACGGTAAAGGCCTCCTCGGTCGCGGCGATCGCGAGGTCGTGTGCCGTCTTGCTCGCGGCCTCGAATCTACCGAACCAACTGTCGCGGTCCTGCAGCGTGAGATTGGTTTCAACGAGGAAAGCATTCGACGCATGGCCGGACTCCTCATTGCGTCCCCAGCCGATCGTCGTCGCCCAGATGCTGTTTTCGTGGAGTTCGGCGTGGTACGTCGCCGACGCCGTCACACGGGTGATGTCTAATCGCGGTTCGCCACTTTCGGATGCCTCTGCTTCGGTCAGTTTTCCCGCAGAGGCCTGAAGCGCCAGCTTTGACGTGGGCAGGAACCACAGACGGCCGGATACCGAGTCAAGCGCCCCGAAGTCGAAATCGGTTCGCTCCTCATCGGGTTCGCGACCGTTGAATACGGATGCTTCAGCCTTCCAACGGTTGGCATAGAGACCGCCCGTGATCACACCAAATGTAATGTGCGTCGAGTCGAGCCAATGGTGTCCGATCGGAGCGAGTGGGTTCGGCGCCGCAGAAACGCGGTGCGGATAGGCCACGGGTCCGAGCGCCGGTTCGCCGACTGGCCCTCCGTACAGCTGCCAGCGAACAGTTCCCTTCAATGGAGCGTCGTATGCCGCGGAGATTTCCATCATGAGGTCGTGCTGATGCTGCCGGTCGTGAATCTTCTCGCCCTTACACTGCTCGCCGCTTGCAAGCAAATCCGGATAGCCGCAACCGCCAATCGTCCCGGGCTCCGCGCTGAACATGCCTCGGAACATGACGCGCCCGTTTCTTGCCTTTCGTTGTGCCATGCCCATGAGCCAGTTGATGCTGCCGATCTGGTCGTCCCCGCGGTCGCCCGATTCATGAAGAAACTGCAGAAACGCGTTCTCATGCGCCATCAATTGCCAGGCGCCGCGCTGCCAATGGATCGCATACATCGGCGTCGTGTCTGGCAGCCAGGCCGTGCCTGATCCTTCGCGCGCCATCGGCATTTCACCTTCGGCGTGCTCTTGCTCCGGGGTGGCTGCGTGCTCGTGCTGATGTTGCACTGGTACCTCAGTCTGAGCCGGCGGTTGTGCGGACGCAGGATTCGCGCCGAAGGTGAGAAACGCGAGCGCCGCAGCGCTTAGACAATACGAGAAAACAGGACGGCTGTACATACACCTCTCCCGGAAACGAACAATGGGCTGTTCGGACGAGAGGGCCGTCTAGATGCGGAGTGGTGATGTGGAGCGGAGACGAGCAGGAGGCCCGTGTCGGCTGTCGACGTCGATCGGCGGCAACGCACGAACGACAACGGGTTCGATGTGAGCGACAGCAGACACAGCGTTCGGAACCGGCACGCGCAGGGCTTCACGAGATGCAGTCAGCACTGCGTCCACGTGATCGCAGCCGTGCGACTCCGGGATCATTTCGGCGCTGTTCGAAGATCCCGTCCGCTCCGCGGCTGCTTCGTGATGATGTGCAGCGTGGCTCGCACCAGTGGCCAGGTGATGATAGTGCGAAGCAGGCTCGTTACGGCTCGAACGACCCGAGTGTCTTGCACAGGCTGCCTCACAGATGTCGCCGGCCACCGGCGCACCGATGATCACGAAAGCGAGTGCGAACGTCAGCAGGCGGCGAGCCATCCTGATCATGGTAACTCGAATCAGCGTCCGGAAGAGGACTTCGCACCTGAAGAGGTCGTCAGCATTGCGGATCCCGTTTCGAACGAACCGTCCGCTCCTCAACCTCGCTTCACGTAACTCGACGGGTTCGCGTCGAACTTCGCCTTGCAACCTGGCGAGCAGAAGTAGTACGTCTTGCCGCCGTACTGACTCTTGCCGGCAGCGTTGTTCTCGTCAACCTGCATCTTGCAGACTGGATCAGTTGCCATCGCGGACCTCTCGAAGATTTGGATTCGATTCAGCGCGAATCGCACCTGGCTAACGACTCACGAATGGTTTTCCCAGCACCGCCTCCAAGGGTCGAAGGACATCGTCGGCACTTCCTGCGTACACAACGATCAGTTGATCGCGTTTGTAGAAGTGGGGCGGGCCAACCCACGTAATCAGCGCCGCGCAACCGCCTCCAGTAACGCCGGAGCCGTCGGGCAAGATCTTCGAGGCGTCAGTTTCAGCCGCGACAACACTCGGGTATTCGAATGCATTGACCGATCCAGTGTTCACGGACACCACCCGGCCGCTCACCGACAAACAGGGCAGCGCGAGCGGCAGCACGTCGCCGCGCCCCGCCGTCGCGCCCTGCCGTTGAAGTGCCGCGACGAGTGCCTCCGTTGAAGTCAATGGGCTGGGACCGAGTGGATTCCGGTGCTCGCATGAACTTGCGAAAACGGCTACTGCAAGGATGGCTGATGCATGGAAGAACGTGCGCATGAACCCTCCCAGACAGGCAGGCCCTTCCCGATTTTATCGCCGCCAGAGTCAGGCTAGATCAAGTCACTGTGGCCGCCACAGAACTCAACGGTTGCCCAGCGCGGAAAGTCTCGGACCAACGTAAACCAAGAACCACAGGTCTCACGGCGGGAGCCCGAGGTGAGCTACCGTTTCTGTGGAACCTCAGCCTTGAAAGGTGTTTTCTCGGTGATCGCCCGCGCAATCTCTTCTGGTGACGTTTTCGCCGGGTTGTAGGTGATTTCCGCAGTTCCCTTCGGTTGGCTCACCTTTGCGCTCTTGACGCCATCGATCTTCTTGACCGTCTTCTCGACCGTCTTCGCGCACGCGCCGCAGAACATTCCTGACACGTTCAGGACGCAGATCTGTTTGGCTTCACGCTTTTCCGTCTGCTGCGAAGCAGGTGATCCGACTCCGAAAATCGTGGTCAGCGCGATCATCGTCAGTACCCTTCGCATCGGCAATGTCCTTTTCCGTGAGGTGAAGCGCCTGCGCCACGTCCTTAAGCCTTCTGCATTTCCTTCCCGCAGCAGCAGCGCGGATTCATGTTGCCGCCGGCGCCGGGTTTCGCGCCTTTCGTCACTTCGATTTCGCATCCGCAGTTCGGGTCTGGGCAACGATACTTCTCACCTTTCTGAAGTGCCATGGTGTCCTCTTTTCGTCAAAATGCGCGGCTGATGCCGAACTGAAAGATGGCCGCTGAATCGAGTTGCTTGTTCGCCAGCGATCGGTACAGCGGAAGTTTGACTTCGGCCTGAACATTGACGCCCTTCCCGGCGAGGATCGCGACGCCCGGCGTGGCATAGATCCAATTGCCGCCACCGACGAGCACTGGCGTCCCACGAAACACGTCTTGCCGGCGGTGCAACCACCCGAGACGTCCGAATAGGCTGATGCGGTGAGTGCCCGCGTATCTGGCGATCCCGCTGTTGACCTCTACGGACGCACCCGTTCGCAGACCATCATCGTTTTCGTGCAGCGGCGTTCGGGCGGCGAGGCTCGCGAACAATGTCCATGGGTTCATGCCCCGACTCAGGCTCGCACCGAACAGCGGATCAAACGTACCGGAGCTGCGCTGCAGACGCGACATCGGGACGAGGCTTCCGTTTGCCAATTCGGATCGGAATCGCGGCTGCTCGGTCTTGCCGGTCGGCAGTGACACCCCGAAGTTGAGGAGTGGATACCAGCGACGAATTGGACGGATGCGATACCAGCCGAGCACGGATGTGTCGCCAAGTCCGCTGAACGTCTCGCTGAAGTTCACTGTTCCGGTCGCCTGCGGAATCACCGCCGTTCGGGTCACGTCAGGAATCGTCGCTGCGGCCTGCAGCCCGAACCGATTGGTAATTCGAACGTCAACCGTGACGAGCGGCACGCGAATGCGCGTGCGCTCCTGATGCGGATTTTCCACCTTAGTTGAACCGTCGAACGCCGTGTCGCGATCTTCCGTCACGAGCCATGCGCCGATCTTGACACGCTCGGTCGTCACGCCCTCCGTCAATACACCTCGCCACCCGGGCAGGTATGGGTTGGCGCAGCCGCTTCACGTCATTTGCGCCGAGGCAGGCGTCGGCAACAGCCAGATGCCGGTCAGTGTTACAGCGCAGATGATGCGCTTGAACATCACAGCACTCCCATCCACCCCGCAGACAACGAGAACGCGACGGCCGTGGCCATCAGCGCGAGAGCCTTGTTCAGCCACGCGCCTTCACGCCTTAGGTTCATCCACATCGAAGTCCCCATCAATCCCGCGCTGACGAAGATTAGCACGGTGCGATGTGCGATAAGCATGTTGCTCAGTCCCGCCGTTCCGATGCCGGCAAGCGACAGCGTTGCAGGCACAAAGCAGCATGGGCGTGTAAGGAAGCCGGCACACGCGGCCATGACGCCGCTCTGAAGGCTCTGGCGCAGCATCATCGTCTTCTCGAAGCTCGCTTCCGCGGTGCGAGATCCAGCTGGATTATCGGTGATGCGTGTTCCTCCGCGCCAGCGATGATTTGACACAGTCCCTGACGCGTTGGCTGCCGTTGCCCGTCCCATTTCGCGATCTCAGTCGCGAGCTGATCGCGAAAACGCGTAAGCTGCTGAATGCGATCGTCGACCGCTCTGAGGTGACGGTGCGCGAGGTCGAGCACGTGCGAACACGGCGTTCTGCCCGCGCGGCTCAATTTCAGAATCTCCCCGATCTCGTCGAGCGAGAACCCGAGCGCCTGCGCTTTCTTGATGAACCGCAGCTCTTCGACTGTCGTTTCGCTGTAGCGGCGATAACCGGTCGTTGAACGGAACGGCCTGGGAAGCACCCCGATGCTCTCGTAGTACCGGATCGTCGGAGCGGTCAGTCCAGTCCGTTCCGCCACGTCGCCGATGAGGAGCCCTAACACAGTACCTAGTACAAACCCTCAAGCTGACTTGAGGGTCAAGCGCTTTCTTCGGACTTGACTCTCAAGTTGGATTCAAACCGTAGGCTGAGAACCGTAGACGGATGGACCGTCGCACTACGTGCCCCCAAACGGGCGAGAGGACTATTTCATGAAGACCACAATTCTCACAATCGCGTCGGCACTCGTCGCGGTCGTCGCCACCAGCGCGGCGGCAGCGACAACCGTTTGCAGCTCGGGTAGCTGCCCCTTCTGCAGATAGCAACCGTCGAGCGGGCGCCGAGTATGGTCGGCGTCCGCTCCCATTGCCGCCCGGCTACGTCGGACGACATGCGTCCCTCTCGGCACGAATAGTTCTCGATTTCGCCCCTGTCGATGCGCGGCGCAGAGAGTCAGCCGATTTCGAGGTGAGATAAGGCGTCGTACTCAGTCGGCCGTACTATTGAGAGGTGTCGGCATTCGCATGTCTTGCGACGAAGGTCGTTCCTGGGATCGGAGTGACGCCACGGGAGGACATCAGTGAGCTTTTACTGCGATCGCATCGTGCCGTATCTCGTTCACGTTTCGATGCGACAAGAGAAGCTGGCGCCCTACCGACGTCGCGTCGTTTCTGTCGCCCAAGGCCGGGTTCTCGAGGTTGGAGTCGGTTCAGGCCTGAACTTTCCTCTGTACGCTCCAAGCGTCACGACCGTCATCGGCCTCGACCCGTCAGCAAAGCTGCTATCGATGGCATCACCGCGGACGAAGCAGTTCGGACGCACGGCCGACTTGCTCGAAGCTTCCGCCGAAGCGATCCCGTTGGACGACAGAAGTATCGATACGGTCGTAACCGCCTGGACGCTGTGTACCATTCCGGACGTGATGCACGCCCTGTCAGAAATGCGTCGTGTCCTCAAGCCAGGCGGACAGGTGCTGTTCGTCGAACATGGCCGCTCACCGGACCGACACGTGACGCACTGGCAAGATCGCCTCACGCCCCTGTGGAAACGAATCGGAGGCGGCTGTCACCTGAATCGACCGATCGAGCAACTGATTGCCTCGTCCGGGTTCCGAATCGAGCGGCTGGAGAAGGGTTACATGCAAGGTCCGCGGCTCCTGACATTCATGTACGAGGGCCGCGCGCGTCCATCGTAGCAGTGGCATCACCGCCATGCGGATTGAACCCATCTCACGGCGGCATCAGGTACTGTGCCCAGGACAATGGTCAGAACTGTGCTGACCGCGAGGGCGACCTCCATGGCCGGTTGGCGTTGGAAGTTCTCGGAGGCGTCGGAGGGGGCCAGATACATGCGGGCGATGATTCGGAGGTAGTAGTAGACCGCGACTACCACATTGACGGCCAGTACCACAGCCAGCCAGCTGGCGCCGTTCGATACGGCCGCAGAAAGCAGCAGCACCTTGCCGATGTACCCGCCAAGCGGCGGAACACCCGCAAGCGACAACAGTGCGATCGTCAACGTCAGCGAGAGCGCGGGGGCGCGCTTCCATAGTCCCGCGAACGCATCGAGCTCAGTCCGCCTTGCGACCTGTTCGACTCGGGCCGCCGCGAAGAATGCGCCGAGATTCATCGGTAGATAGACGATGAGATAGAACAGCGCAGCCCGCGCAGCAGCGGGATCGGTACCGGACACCGCCACTCCAACGAGGACGTATCCGATTTGCGCGATGCTCGAATACGCAAGCAGTCGTTTCACGTTTGTCTGACGGAGTGCGGCGAGGTTGCCAACCGTCATCGAAACGGCAGCCAGAGCTTCCATCAACGGACGCCACGCGAACTGCTGCGCTGCAAAGCTCCCGTGCAGAAGGCGCAGCACGATCGCGACGGCTGCCGCCTTCGGCACGACGGCGATGAATCCGGCGATGGGCGTCGGCGCCCCTTGGTACACGTCTGGCGCCCACATGTGAAATGGCGCGACGGCCATCTTGAAGGCGAAACCCACGAGCGCAATCGCGAGCGCAAGGACCGCAAGTGAGGCGGTCCGACCATCAGCTGCGATCTCGATGTGCGTGGAACCCGTGAGACCGTACAGCAGGCTGAATCCGAACAGCATGATGGCGACCGCCGCCGCCCCGTAGAGGAAGAATTTCAGCGCCGCTTCGTTCGACTCAGAGACATCAGTCGTGATGCCGACCAGAATCAACGTCGCGATTGCCACGATTTCGAAGGACAGGACGACGAGCGCGATGTCGAGACTGCCGGCGAGCATCGCGGCCCCGAGCGTCGCGGCGACAATCAAGGCCGGCACGTCCGCTCGATACCTCGCATCACGGAAGTAATCGGCTGATGCCAGCAGCGTCAACGCGCCCCCAGCAATCGCATAGAACTTCAGGAAGTGTGCTAGTCGATCGAGTCGGTACGTCCCTCAAATACGTTCTGGTCGGACCAGGGCAGCATCCGGACCGTGAACGCTGCGGCGACGAGCAGGACGGCCGTCGCGCTCACATAAACCGCCCGCGTCGTTCTCGGAGACGTAAACGGCGCCGCAACCAGGAGGAGCAGGAAGGCGCTTGCGAGCGTCAGTTCGGGAACGATGGCCCAGAGCGGCACGATCGTTACTGACCGAGCAGCGTTCGTGCGCCGCGCTCGACGATTGAGATCAGCAGGCCTGGCGCCACTCCAATGAAGACGCTCGCCGCCAACAGCACGCCGACCAGGCCGCGCTCGCGCACACTTAGGTCCGTCGCGGTCAGGCTGCGGGCCGTCGGGGTATTGAAGAGCGTCTGCTGCAGTGCACGAAGGTACAACGCGGTTGAGATGATCACGCCAAAAGCGGCCGCAGCAGCGGCCCACGGCCAGCGAGCGACAGCCGCAACGAAGACCTGGAATTCGCCGACAAACCCGGAGAACACCGGCAGGCCGAAGGAGGCGAACGCAAACGCCGTGAGCACACCGGCAAACACCGGCGTCCGACCCCACAGGCCGCCGAGCTCCATGAGGTCTCGTGTGCCCATTCGCTCTTGGAGCATGCCTACGAGCAGGAACATGCCGCCCGTCAGCAGGCCGTGGCTGACCATCTGGATTATGGCGCCGTTTACGGCGAGCGTGCGATCGGCAGCCGTCGCCCCGGTCACTGCGAGCGTGGCGCCGAGGAGCACGAACCCCATATGGTTGATGCTCGTGTACGCGACGAGCCGCTTGAAGTCACGCTGTGCCATCGCGACGGCCGCGCCGTACACGATCCCGATCACGGCAATCGCGATGAAGACGCCGGCGAAGCGCTGAAACGCTGCCGGCACGGCGCCAACGGCAATCCGCACGGATCCGTACCCGCCCATCTTCAGCAGGACACCCGCGAGCATCACGCTGCCCGCGGTCGGTGCCTCGACATGCGCGTCGGGGAGCCAACTGTGTAACGGCACGATCGGCAGCTTCACGCCGAAGCCGAGCGCGAACCCGAGCAGGACGAGCGCCGCGAATGTTCCGGACCCACTCGCACGGCCAGCTGCGGTGATCGCGTCCAAGTCAAAACTGCGCGGTTCCGTGCGGAAGTACAAGGCGAGAATCGCGAGCAGCAGCGCGAGGCTGCCGGCACGCGTGTAGAGGAAGAACTTGAGCGCCGCCTCGCGCCGGCCCTCGTGACCCCAAATGCCGATGATGAAGTACAAGGGCACGAGCGCCACTTCCCAGAACACGTAAAACAGCAGCAGGTCGCTCGCGAGAAACACGCCGAGCACGCCGGTCTCCATGGTGAGGAAGAGAAACAGCAGCTCCTTCGTGTCCTCGCCGGACGCAGGCAGGTCGAACAACACCAGCAGCCCGAGGAGCGTCGTCAACAGTACGAGTGGCGCGCTGAGCCCGTCGAAGCCGAGCGCGTAACTCGCACCGATCGATGGAATCCAGGCAGCCTGCTGCCGGACGGCCGTGCCCGTCTGTGCGAGCTGGACCATCAACAGTGCGCCGATCACAAAGGTCGTCGCGGCCGCGAGGATTGCAATGAATCGAAGCGACGCGTCGCGCCGACGCGGAAGCAGGAGGATCAGGCCGCCCGCCGCGAACGGCAGGAACGTGAGCACCGTCAACATCTCACCTCCAGACGCGCACGGCAACAACGACCGACAGCGTCACGACGGCGATCCACGCGAAGACCGCAAACAGGTAGTGGTACACGCGCCCGGTCTGTAGTGCGCCGACGCGTGCACCAACGCCGCCAATGCCGACGGCTCCTCTTTCGATATTCTGGTCGAGGAGCTGGTCATCTGCGCGACCGATCAGGCCGGCCATGCTCAGCGTGAACGACGCAGTGCGACGGGCCGCGCGGTCGAACACGTCCACGTCGAACCGGCTGAGCCTTCGAGATCCCGCGAGTACTTCCATCCCTATCGCCCGATCGAATGCAGGCGTACCACTGAGCCTTCGAGATCCGGCACGCGCTGCCGTGGCAATCATTCGATCGAATGCCGCCACATCGAGACGGCTCGTCACAGCAGAGAACGTCCGTACCAGCGCGGCAACGGCATTTGCGAACGCGTCGACACCAAAGCCGCTGCGTGCCCATGTGCCAACGAATGTCACACGATTGGCTGCAGCGATGAGAAGCGGTGCGCGCCGCTCGTACAGTCCGAACGCGACCGCCCATCCGATCAGCGCGCCTGCGACGTCCAACCAGGTTCGAACGTCGACCGCCGTCAAAGAGGTGGGTGGTGCTGACCACGCCGGAATGAAGAGCGCCGGCGCAAAACCCACGCTTGCCGTGGCTGCTGCCAGTACCAGCACCGGCACGACCCGCGTGAGCGCCTCGCTATCGTCCTGACGAATTGGACGTCGAAAGGCGATGAAAAACGGCCGCGCGATGTAAAACGCGGACACTGGGGCTAAGGCCAGGAACACGACGCCCGCGAACTGTGACGTTCCGGCGGTCATGGCCGTCTTGCTCCAAAATCCCGCGAACGGTGGGATCCCCGAGAGCGACAATGCGCCAACCAGGAAGCCCGCGGACGCGATGCGCGGAACATCGTGTAGCTCCGTCAACTCGTTTGTGCCAGATGCCTTCGTCGCAATGCCTGCGGAGAGGAACAGCAACGCCTTGAACGTGGCGTGCGCAACGAGGTGCACCATGCCGGCGGCTGGCGCGCCAGCGCCAATCGCCATTCCCATCTCGCCGAGCTGACTCATGGTTGAGTACGCCAGGACGCGCTTGACGTCACGCTGCGCCGCTGCGGCCACCGCTGCCCCACACGCGGTGAGCGCCGTGACGATGAACCATGCGTTGAGGGCAGCGGGTGCGGCAACAAACAATGGATAGCTGCGCGCAACGAGATACATGCCCGCCGCGACCATCGTCGCCGAATGGATCAGCGCCGAGACCGGAGTCGGGCCGGCCATCGCGTCCGGCAGCCACACGTGCAGAGGTGCTTGTGCGGATTTGCCCAGCGCGCCGGCGATGATCAGCCACGCTCCCGCTGCGACGAGCGGACCGTGAATCATGCCATTCGACACGCTCGTCAACAGCGGTTGATATGACACCGTGCCGGCCGCGGCGAACAGACACGCGATGCCGAGCAGCAGCCCGACGTCGCCGATGCGCGTCACGAGCAACGCCTTGAGCGCGGCCGATAACGCCGTGCGCTCGCGCCAATGATGCCCGATCAGAAGATAGGAGCAGACGCCAACAATCTCCCACGCGACATACAACAGGATGTAGTTGTCTGCCAGGACGAGCGTCAGCATCGCGGCGCCAAACAGCGACATCACGGCGAAAAAGCGAGCCGGGGAAGGCTCATCGCGCATGTACCAGACGCTGTACGCGAGGATAGTTGCCGAGATCGCCGCGACGAGGAGTGCCAATGTCGCGGAGAGCGAGTCCGCCTGAAGACCGAGCGTCAACGGATGGCCGGCCAGCGAAACAGTCGTGAGCGTCGCCCGAAGTACCGAGCCTGCCGTCCCCTGGAGGGCCACGGCAGCCGCCATCGCGCTGCTGACGAGCGCGGCGCCAGTCGCGAGGAAACCCGCACCTGAGGGGGACGAGACGCGTCCGCTCAGCGTTGCGATCACAATCGCCGCGAGGAGCGGCACCAGCGGCACCAGCCAGAGCGCACTCATTCAGCCTCGCAACGATGCCACTCTGTCGACCATCTGCGTCGAACGGTTGCGGTACACCAACACAATGACGGCGAGCCCGACAGCCATCTCCACGGCCGCGATCGTCAGAATGACCAGCGCGAAAATCTGCCCGGCGAAGTCCGCTGGGTTGCGATACCGCCAGAAGGCGACCGTATTCAGCATCGCGGCGTTGAGGATGACTTCCGTGCTCATCAGCACCATCACCGCACCGCGCTGCGATAGCACGCCGTAGACGCCGAGCCCGAATAGGATCGCCGCGACCGCAAGGTAGGCTTGCAGCGGCACGCTCACGCGCGCCTCGCAAAGATGACGGCGCCGACCATGCCGAGCAGAATCAGAACTGCCGCCCCTTCGAAGGCAATCATGTAGCGGCCGAGGAGCTCCGTCCCAATGGTTCGAGCCGAATCGAGTGCCGGAATTGGCGCGGGCGCGGGCCAGGGCGCAAATGCGATGGCGCCGAGCAGACCCAGTGCGACGATGAACCCGGTGACCGCCGCGATGCGCGTGAACTCGTGCGTCATCGCCATGTCCATCTCCATGCCGGATGACATATGCCCGTGCTGAACGGCCGATTGTCCGTGGTCTTTAACGTGGGAGGCAGAGCCGTGTGCGTGATGTTCTGGCGCCGGTTGCAACGCCATCCCGCACTTCGGACACTGACCAGGCTCGCGGGATCGGACGTCGGGATGCATCGGACAGACGTACTCGTCGGCGGGTCCGGTCTCTTCGGGAGGCGCGATGCCCATCATGCTTCCACCGGGATCGGGCGACACCATCACCATGAAGAGCACCATCACGAGCATCCCGGCTACGTACATCATGATTTGCATCGACGCGAGCAGGTCAGCCGAGAGGAGGAGGAACAGGCCACCAATCGCACAGAAGCTCGCCATCAACGAGAATCCGGATCGCACCATGCTCATCGTGCGTAGCATGCGAAACGTACCGCCAATCGCCACGGTCGACAGCACCACGAACAAGAGCCACTCGACTGGCGGCGAGAGCGTTCCGTTCATGAGGCGAGCATCATCAGGATCCCGACGAGAATCACGTTGAAAATGGAGGCGGGAATCAGGACGAGCCAGGCGCCGCGAATGAGTTGCGCCATCGTGAGTCGGCGGAATCTGACGCCAAGCCACGCCATCATGATCAGGAGCAGCGTGGTCTTGAGCACGAACCAGATCTGCCCAGGCAGCCAAGGCCCGCGCCAGCCGCCGAGAAACAGCAACACACCCATCGAAGCAGCAAGAAACCAGACTGCGTAGAGTGACCCGTCTAACAATCTGCGAGCCGCGCCGCGATATTCGACACGCACGTCGACATCACCGCCGACCGGCAGATCAACCGGGGGACGGTACGTCTGTCCCATGGCCGCGACCAGGTAAATGGCGAGTCCGAGCGGCTGCCACAGCCCAAATGGCACGCGCTGATGAAGAACGAGCGTGGTGGCCGATAGCGACTCGGCAGCCATCACCGCACCGGTGACAGCGAACCCAAGGGGGATGAGATAGCTCACAAGCTGGGCTCCGGCAAGAAACGCCGCCTCCGTGCCTGGCCGCGCATTCGCGCCCCACCCCGCCATGAACAGCGCCACGGCCATGACGTCCAGCACGACGAGATAAAAGAAGATACCGACGGCGAGCTGCGGCCCTGGCAGCGCGGCGGTCGAGTCGCCAATGGGCACGACGATCGCGCCGAGCCCCACAGCCGTGATCGCCACAGGTGCGGCGCCACGAAAGAGAACGCGGTCGATCCGCTGGTGACCCGGATCGGGCGCGAACAGCAGGCTGAGGAAGGTTCGGACGCGATCGGCAAGCTGAAGACTGCCACCTTTCACGCCCGAGCGCATGACATGATCGACGATGGCAGCCCATGCGGCTCCGCCGACCAGCAGCGCCATGGCAAGAGCCGCATTGGCCAGCGTGACGGTCATAGATCGAAGGCGCCGCGCTTCCAGGCGTACACGAGGCCAACGACCAGAATCGCAGCAAACGATTCCGACCTGGCGGTACGCGACTGCCCACGGGAACATGTAGATCATTTCCATGTCGAAGGCGAGGAAGAGCAGCGCCACGACCGCATAGCGCACGTCCACCTGAGTCCACGCGCTCTGACGCGAGCCGTCCGTCCGTTTGTCTCGGGGTCTGGCATTCCGGGAAGCGAGCAGCACCCACACGCTCGTCGTGCCCAGTAGCAGGGCTGCCACGACAAACGCAACGCGGTAATCCATTTCCTCGATTACGACCGGATCGAGCGTATCAGCACCACAACAAGAAGGATGATGAGCGCAGCTAACGCGATCATCCAGACAAGGCCCCAGCCCATCATCCCGCCGCAGCACGCCATGCCGCCGGTCATCCCCATCCCCATCATGCCGGTCATCCCGAGGAGCGGGATGAGCACCAGGACGGCAATCGCGACAACGATCCAGACGAGAGCGTTACGATCCATGGACGTTCTCCGAATGTTCATCAATCCAGATCACCAGATTTGTCGCGTCTGTCCGCTGTATCGGTATGCGTGGACTGCTTATCGTGCCGTCCCATGAACACCATCGGTAAACAGCAGAAGACCAGGAACGCGATGATCGCGACCCACAACCAGGAATTGCCTTCCATAATTCACGGCCTCAGAAGTCCTCACCTGCTTGGTTCCGGCGTGAGCTGAAACAGCCGATGCCATTCGCCCCGCCGCGGGAAAAACATCGGTACCCGGTTTCGATACTCCGCGTACGTCGCGCCATAGGTGGCCACCATCTGTCGCTCTTCTCTGCGCGCGAGCAGCACATAAGTGAGAACAATGATGGGGAAGGCGGCAAGCGAAAACACGGTCGGCCAATGCACCACGGCTTCGCCGAACACCACGAGGAAGAACCCGGTGTACTGTGGGTGCCGCACGACGGCGTAGGGTCCGTGCGTGGCCAATCGATGTTGCTTACGTGCGCGGTACACTTCTCGCCAGCCCGCAGTCACTATTCCGATGCCCAAGAACGCAATCGAATATCCAACGACCATGGACACCAGCATCGCCGCCGGCGTGCCGGTGAGATAGATCCAGAGATTGCCATCCCAGAAAGTGCCCGACACGTCCAAGCCGAAGAGTCGCGTCAAGGCATAGATTGTCACCGGGAACCCATACATCTCTGCGTAAAAAGCGATGATGAACGCCTGCACCACGCTCGCGCGCGTCCATTCCTTCCAAGTCTTCGGCACGATCGCGCGATAAAAGAACCACGAGACCATGACAATCGAGATTGCGGCTGCTCCCCAAAGGGTGCTCGTCCTCATAACCGCTGACGCCCCTTCCCAGTGTCGTCAGGCAACGATGTCGTCGAGCCACTGACGAACTCGTCCACCTCATCGAGGGCCTGGACGGCATCGTCGGACCGACATCAGCTTCCGGCGTTTTCGATTTCGCTCGTTAGAACACCGAGATAAGTGCGCAATTGGCGGCTGTACCGATGGTCATTTCTTCATCATTCCGCCCATCTTCTGCATCATGTCCATCATGCTCATGCACTGCTCCATCTGACCTTTCATCTCCGTGAGCGGCTTCTGCGCATCGTCAAGGGCGGCACGCATCTTTGCCGGATCATTCGATGCGCTGGCGTCGGTCATCTTCTTCATCATCTCGTCCATCTGCTTGGTCGCCATGCTGCAGTGCTCGCGGCACTGTTTCATCATGTCGTCCATAGACATCGAGCTCTTCGCCGCATCTTGCTTGGCAGGCGCTGTCTGAGGCGGAGCTGACGTGTTTGCCGACTGCGAGTATGCGGGGAGCGCCAATGCAAGCGCCAAAGCTCCTGCCGCTAACGCTGTTGAATACCCTGGCTTCATGTGCTTCTCCTTCTGGTTACTTCGCCGTGACCGTCACTTTCTTCTGGCCGATCTCTTTCCCGTTCTGCCTCACGCGAACGGTCGCGTTCCATTTGCCCGCCATCGTCACCTGCCCTGTGCCGGTGTAAGTCCCGCCTCCCGCCGAGGTCAATTTCACTTCGTTGCGCATCTCCGGCATCTTCATGGCCGGCATCGCGGGCATCACCAGCAGCACGGACACATCGGCATCACTGATTGGCTTGCCGTCAGCACCTTTGACCATGACTTCGAACTGGTTGTCGCCGGTCGTTGCTGCAGTCGGCTTCATCAGCATGATGTCGAGCTTTGACGCTTTGGGCTTGTTCGTCGACTTTGCTGCCGCTTGCATTGCGAGCGCTGATACCGTGACTCCACTCAGCGCCACGACAGCGATACCGGTCATGAAATGCTTTTTAACCGCTTCAATGATTCGCCCTACGTTATGCATACTCATTCACTCCTTCGTGTCGCGTTAGCGCGACGGTCGATGGTCTACCGCTCCACAGGGGACCTCGGCGTCGGCGTTCCTTTGCCGAATTTCGGCGCGTACTGTTGCTCGATAGCTGTGCGTATCGCTGCGATCTTCGTCCCCTGCTCGTACATTCGCTTCGCATCACGTGCAACGTCCAGGCACACGCCGCACATGGTGGCGTGCGAGTCCCACTGCGGGACGCCGGCGGCGGTGCGTCCTCGCAGATAGCAGTCGCGATTGCTCACGTGGCCCTCTCGCTCGCAACCGCAGTCGCACGGCATGTACTGCAGCACGTCATCGCCATGCCGGCCGGCGAAGACATATGCAGCCTCGACCACGCCGAGCGGCCGCACCAGACCGGCGGGAGCCGTCGGCAACGGAGGCCACGACGGGTCCCAGTCGGCCATTGCCCGCTGCTCTTCGGCGCGCATGGCGTCATCGCGTACCGACGTCTGGATGATCAGTCCCGCAATCAATGCGAGCAGCGCCACGCCGGTGACGATCACCAACAGGGGCGGCCTTTTCGAAAGCGGTCGCCTTCGGTCTCTCTTGCGTGGTCCGGCTTTCATTCAATTCCGCTCCTTTGGTATTTCGGACATGTGCGCTGCCTGACCTCATGATGTTCTTCAGTTACAGCGTCATACGCGACACCTTCAACGTGCCCTTGCGCAGTGCACGCGCCTTCATGATGTAGAAAATCACCGGCGTGATGATGAGGACATGAATCGTCGACGTGATCATTCCGCCGATGATGGGCGCCGCGATCGGCTTCATGACATCTGAACCCACCCCGGTGCTCCACATGATGGGCACGAGCGCCGCCATCACGACGCTCACGGTCATCAGCTTCGGCCTGAGTCGCAATACGGATCCCGCGATCGTCGCCTCGCGAACATCGGCTTCCGTCATCTGGCCACCGCGATGCAGCCGTTTATCGAGCGCTTCGTGCAGATACACGACCATCACCACTCCGGTCTGCACCGCTACGCCGTACAGCGCGATATAGCCGACCCACACGGCCACCGAAAAGTTGTACCCGAGCAACCATTGGAGGATGACACCGCCGGTCATCGCGTACACGACTGACAGCATCACGATGCTGGCTTCCGAGGCCGAATGGAATGTCACGTAGAGCAGTATGAAGATGATGAAGAACACGATCGGAATGAGAATCTTCAGTCGCTCACGGGCGCGAACCTGGAATTCGTACTGGCCCGTCCAAATGAGGGTGTAGCCAGGCGGCAGTTTGACTTGCTGCGCAACAGCGCGTTTGGCCTGATCCACGTACCCGCCGACGTCACGCGTCACGGTGTCGAGGTAGATGTATCCGGCGAGCTGCGCATTTTCATCGCGAATCATCGCCGGCCCCGGCGTCAACGTAATTTCGGCCAATTGGCTGAGCGGGATCTGAGCACCCATCGGTGTCTTCACAAGCACCCGCTGCAGATCCGGGAGGCTCTCGCGGAAACCTTGCTCGTAGCGAACATTGACCGGGTACCGCTCCCGGCCCTCGATCGTCAGGGTGATGTTCTGCCCGCCGATGGCCGATTCGATGACATCTTCCACATCGCCCACACTGAGGCCGTGTCTCGCGATGGCCTCGCGGTCGATGCGAATGTCCGTGAAGTAGCCCTGTGCGACGCGCTCCGCATACACGCTGCGCGTACCTGGAATGTCCTTGAGCGCGCGTTCGATCTCCTGCCCGAGTCGCTGAATCTCATTCAGATCCGACCCGAGCACCTTGATGCCGACGGTCGTCTTGATGCCCGTCAGCAGCATGTCGAGACGATTGCGAATAGGCTGGGTCCAGACGTTCGGGAAGCCGGGAAACTGCATCTCAGCATCCATGTCGGCCTGGAGTTTCTCGAGCGTCATGCCAGCCCGCCACTCCTCACGCGGCTTCAGCATGACCGTCGTATTCACCATGCCCATCGGGGTGTTGTCTGTCGGCGTGCTGCCCCGTCCCACGGTGCCGAACACCCGCTCGACTTCCGGGTACGTGCGAAGCACTTTGTCCTGCACCTGGAGCATCCGTGTGGCCTCGGTAATCGACAGGCCTGGCGGCGACGTCGGCATATACAGCTGCGAGCCTTCGTAGAGCGGCGGCATGAACTCACTGCCGATGACGAACAACAGCGGGATGGTGAGCGGAACGACGGCAAAATTCAGTAACAGCGCCGTCCATTTCCATGAGAGGGCGAGCCGAAGCACAGGCGCGTACAACCACGTGAAGAACCGGGAAATGGGATTCTCTGATTCGGGTTTCAGGCGTTTGCCGCGAATGAAGATCGTCATTAGCACCGGCACCAACGTGATCGAGAGCGCCGATGCGAAGACCATCGCGAACGTCTTCGTGAAGGCCAGCGGACGGAACATCCGGCCTTCCTGAGCCTCCAGCAGGAACACCGGCACGAACGAGACAACGATGATGGCCAATGAGAAGAAAATTGCTCGTCCGACCTGCTTCGCAGCGTGGATGATGAGCCGCGGCTGGTCTTCTATTGATGGCGGGGCCCCCTGCACCCCGCCAGGCTCGTCGCTCGCGGGGACCCCTTCGCCCCGCTCCGCTCCCCTCCCGGACGGGGACTCAGGTCCGCGCGGCTGCGCACTGACGGTGTGTTCCGGCTCGGACACGTGACGATAGGCGTTTTCGACCATGACGATCGAGGCGTCCACGAGCACGCCGATGGCAAGCGCCAAGCCGCCCAACGACATGATGTTCGAGGACACGCCGAGGTAATACATCGGGATGAACGACGCCACGACGGCGATCGGGAGCGTGAGGATTGGGACGAGCGCGGACCGGAAATGAAACAGGAAGATGATGATCACGATCGAGACGACGATCGATTCTTCGATCAACGTGCGTCGCAGCGTGCTGATCGACTCGCCGATCAGCCACGAACGGTCGTAGGTCGGTACGATCTTCACGCCCGGAGGCATCGAATGCTGCACCTCCTGGAGTTTTGCCTTGACCCCGTCGATGACCTTGAGCGCGTTTTCTCCAAAGCGCATCACGACGATGCCGCCGACGACCTCGCCTCTCCCGTCGAGTTCAGCCACACCTCGGCGAATATCGGGACCGAGACGCACCTGTGCGACATCACGCACGCGAATGGGCGTCCCCCGCGGGTCCGCGCCTAACGACACGCCTTCGATGTCGGCGATGGATTTGAGATATCCGCGCCCGCGGACCATGTACTCGCGGCCGGCGAATTCCAGCAGCCGCCCCTCGACATCGTTGTTGCTGGTTCTGATCGCCTGGACGACGTCCTTGACGCCAAGGTTGTACGCCGACAATTTATTCGGATCGAGGTTCACCTGATACTGCTTGACGAATCCGCCAATCGCCGCCACCTCCGCGACGCCGGGAACGGATGCCAGCCAATAGCGCAAGTACCAATCCTGAAATCCGCGAAGGTCGGCCAGGTTGTGGGCCCCCGTTTCGTCGACCAGCGCGTACTCGAATACCCAACCGACGCCGGTTGCGTCCGGACCGATGACCGGATTGACGCCTTCCGGCATGCGTCCACGAATCCCCCCCAGGTACTCGACCACGCGGCTGCGCGCCCAGTAGATGTCGGTCCCGTCCTGGAAAATCACGTAGACGTACGAGATGCCGAAGTCGGTGAAGCCGCGGACCGACTTGACGCGCGGTGTCGAGATCAATGAGGTGACAATCGGATACGTGATCTGATCCTCAATCAGATCGGGACTGCGGCCCATCCACTCGGTCGAGACGATGACTTGCACGTCGGAGATATCCGGAACCGCGTCCAGTGGCGTTTGAGTCATCGTCCACACGCCCCAGAACACGAGCACGATCACACCCGTGAACACCAGGAACCGGTTGCCCGCGCACCAGTCGATAGTTCTTTCAATCATCAGCGTTCTCGCACGAGACCGTCACCGCGCGGTCACAATCAGTTGCTTGGCGCCGATTCGCTGGCCGCCTTTGCTGACGACGACCGTCACATCCCATCGGCCGGCCATCATCACCTCGCCTGACCCGCGGTAGACGCCGCCACCCGCCGGGGCTACCTTGACCTCGTTACGCATGGCCGGCATGTTCATCGTCGGCATGGCGGCCATGTTGAATTGCAGCGACACCTGCGCATCCTCGATCGGCTTGCCGTCGGCGCCCTTCACGGTGACTTCAAACGCGTTCTCACCGGTCTTTGGCGGATCGGGCTGAGTGCGCACGGCTATATCGAGTCGCTCACGCTGCGCGGGAGCCCCGGCATTCGCCGGCGGCGTCTCGAATCCCTGGAGTGATCCACGAAGCTGGCTCTCGGAATCGAGGAAGAACGCGGCGCCGGTCGCGACCTGCTCCCCTTCCTTCAGGCCCTCGAGGATCTGGACCGATTCCCGAAATCGAAGGCCGACTTTCACATTCCGCGGCTCGAAGTAGCCATCCCCGACCAATACGAAGGCGACCTGCTGTCGCCCCGAGTCGAGAACAGCGTTTGTCGGCACCGTCAGGCCAGCGACGGCGGGTCCGCGCAAGTCCACGTTCGCATACATCCCCGGCTTCAGACGTCCACCGGCATTCGGGAATTCGAAACGGACTTTGACCGTCCGGGTCTGCTCGGTCACCGTCGGGTACACGTACACCGCACGCCCGTTGAACGGTTGGCCGGGGTACGAATCCACGGTCACCGTCGCTGGCCCTCCGACACGGACCATGGGCACCTCGTTTTCATAGACTTCCGCCTCTACCCACACGGCCGAGAGGTCCGCGATTTTGTAGAGGGTCTGTCCCGGCATCACGTGCATACCCTTGAGCGCCGTTTTCTCGATCACGAAGCCGGTGACCGGCGACCGAAATGTCACGTTCGTCTGAGGCTCTCGCGTCCGCTCGAGTGCCTCAATCTGCTCCGGTGGCAAGTCCCATAACGTGAGCCGCTGCCGCGCAGACGACGCCAGACGATCCGCGTACTCGCGGCTGTCTGGGAGTTGCGACTCCTGCATCTGGTCGCGCGTTTTCAGTGCCAGCAGGTATTCGTTCTGCGTCGTCAGGACTTCGGGGCTGTACAGCGTGAACAGGGGCTGGCCCTTTCGAATGGATTGGCCGGTGTAGTCGACGTACAAATCACGGATCCATCCTTCGAGTTTGAGGTTGATGTCCGCCAGACGAGTCTCGTCGTACCGAACGACCCCGACCGCTCTCACGTTCTGTTCCATGCGGCCACGCGTGACCGGTGTCGTACGCACGCCGATCAGTTGCTGCCGTCTTGGGTCGATCGTGACCTCGCTGCGAGCGGTGGTGTCCGCTGACGGATCGCCACCAGAACGCTTGGCGTCGCCCTGATGATCAGCCATCGGCATGGGTGAGCCTGCCGTGGGCGCGCTGGCGCTAGATGCGGATCGCGCGCGCACGAAGCCCAGGAGACGTTCCCGAAACGCCCACCCGGTCGCGGCCAAGAGCGCGACCACAGCGACGATGACGAAGGGAAGAAGCCGCTTGCCATGAGCCATATCGTTATTTCGTTCCGTTCACGATGGACGCCGTGGCCGGTGGTATCTCCATCCCTACCGCGCGTTCAAGATCCGCCAGCGCCTGCGCTTGCTCGCTGAGCGCTTTGAAGTAGTCAAGCTGCGATGTCAGAAGAACACGCTGGTTGTCAATGAGCGCGAGGAAATCGACACGGTCCGTTTGATAGGCGATGCGTGAGACTTCGAGCGTCTGTCGAGACTGCGGCAGGATCGTCGAACGCAGCAACGTCGCGCGTTGTTCAGCGGCTTTGGCGCGGAGATACGCTTCCTGCACCGCAAACCGTAAGGCGTTTTCCGCGCTCTGTTGGCCGGCGGTTGCAGCTTCGACGTTGGCCGTCGCTTCCGCCACCTTCGCGTCCAACCTGCCGCGGACCCATGGCGCGGTCGGCCACGTCATGCCGACTCTCACCAACAGTGAGTCGGTCTGTCCCGGCATGAGCAGATACCCGCCTTGGAACGAGAAGTCAGGCTTGTATTCCCGTTTCGCGACGGCGAGTTCCGCCTGCGAACGTTCGATCGCGAGACGCGTCCTCTGAAGTTCCGGTTGGCTCTTGAGCGCAAGACTCTGCAACACGTCAATCGCAGGCAGCGGCACGTGTTCCCGAGGCTCTTCCAACGGACCGACCGGCCCGGCGATCGGTCGATTCAGCAGCCGATTGAGCCGCGCCGCAGCGACCTGTGCCTGGAGGTCGAGAACAATGAGATCGTCATGAAGCTTGGCGACCTCCACAACTGCCTTGAGTACGTCCTGCTGCGAGATGCGACCCGTCTCGTATTTCGCTTGCGTCACGTCGACGAACTGACGCAGGAGGTCGACGCTGGTCAGGTGGATGTCGATGGCTTTGCGGCTGACGAACAAATCCGCGTACGCGCGTTTGACGTCGTCGATCACTTCGCGCGCGCGTACGGCGATGTCATTCTCCGCCAGGTCGACACCTTTCTGAGCGACCGCCGCTCGCAACGCACGCTTTCCGCGACCGGGAACGTCCTGATTCATCATGAACATGTACATGTTCGTGTTCGCGGGATTCAGTGAATTCAGCGGCCACTGCCAGATCTGCGCGTCAAACGTGGGCGCCATCAGAAACCGCTCTTGTGCCGGACGAAATCGTGCGGCTTCGAATTGCCTGCGCAATGCGATCAGTTCAGGGTTCTTTTCGAGCGCCTCGCTGAGCGCCGCTTGCAGCGCCAGAGGAGGCCCGTCGTAGACGGGCCGTTCCCCAAACGCATGCAGTTGGCGCTGGAGCGCCTCGACGTCGGGTGCAGCGGCACCGACGCCGACAGACGCTCCAAAGACGACGAGGCCGACGACGAAGACAAGTCGATTGCGCATGTTCAACGTTGCTCCTCAAGCGTTGCTATCGCACAGTCACGCCCGCCATTAACGCCGGCATGGATTCCAAACCGTGCCGCGCGGCTCAGTGTTGATGCGGATTAACTTTGCAGCGGCGGGATCGTCGGGCCGCAACTCGACGGCGACGCACTCTCCGGCACGCAGCGCTCGCCGATCCACGCGCGTGTCTTGTTGCCAGGGCCGCTGAGTGATCCACTTCACAAAGCCGGTCCTCGCGTCCAGATGCACGGACCGCACGGCTCCGGCCTTCGTCATGACTTGAACTGAATCTTCTCCGGTGCTTTCGACCATTCCGACGAGCGTGTCCGCCGCGCGGGCGGACGACGCCAAAATCAGCAGCGCACAGCCGACGAGGAGAATTCGAGACCTTCGCATATGCCACCTCACGCACTTGGATGCCGACGAACGGCGGAGCTACCGCCGGAGTCCGGTCTTAACGGAGCGACACCAACCGGGTGAACAAAAAGCGAAGGTTTTAGAGGAGGAAAACCGAATCGAGGAGGTAGGTCGGCGTGTCGAGCTGCAATGGTCGCGGCGCGTACGATTCACCGAGTCGCTTGGCCTGGACCTGAATGACCAACACCACAGGGGCGTGGTCGACCAGCCTAACCAGTTGCAATTGAGGCGGTGCAGAATTAAGCAACTTCGCGGCAGTGGATTGCCGCTCTTCATTGGACGTGCTGCAGCACGTCATCTTGCCCTCAGACGATGGGGCGTCATGTGACCGCGTGCAGATCATCCCGTCCATCTTCATGGCCGCGGGCGGCGGAGTATCGGCACACGTGATTGCCGACCAGCCGAACGCGGCTATGAGCACGAACCCGATGAATCGAACACGCCAACGAGGCACATTCCGATTGTCACGCCTTGGTCGAGCGTTGTCAACTTACGTCCGCCGCATGTCCGCCAGACGTGTGACGACAGTGGGTGCGCCGCGAGCGGCAGCCTATGCTTCCGAAGGTGCGGAAGATCCGCCGTTGGGAGGCACGTTGCAGTTGCGCCCGACAGCGCGATGATCGCTACGGCGACGTGTCGAGGTGTTCGGAGGGCCACGGCGCGACGCTCTTGCCAGCAATGATCGCCCGCACGTCTCGTTCAAGCGCATCGGGCAGATACGGCTTCAACCGGACAATCGCGCATCCTTGGGAGAGCGCCGCTTTCACGTTCGCGCGTTGTGACGATGCGGTCACGAGCAATGTCGGGACCTTCGCAGTGCGATCATCGTGCTTGAGGCGATTGCACAATTCCGCACCGGACGCGCCGGGCAGCCGAAAATCCGTCACAACAACCGCGGGCCGCACGGCCGTCGCGACGTTGAATCCGTCTTCGGCGTCGGCGGCCGTCAGCACCTTGAATCCAGCGTACGTAAGCGAATCCGCGTACAGTTCGCGCGTATCTTGATGGTCTTCGACGAGTACGATAACGGGCCGCTTAGGCACGAGTACACCAGACACTTCGCCCGCAGCTCGAACGGACGATCGAAAAAAAGAACGTTGATTTGGTGAGGGACCGATGCAACCTATTCGCAGCGAGGTTGCATCGAAAGTATATATCAGCTTCGATTGTGACGGACAAACTCGCGCGCATTGAATCCACGATCCCGCCGTTCATCGGCCGCACGACGTCCTGGCGGCTGGCAGTTATTTCTTGAGTCGCAGGGGACGGCGGACGAACTCGCGTGCATTGCAGTGACGATCGCGACAAACCCAACCGGGCTCGCGCCGACCGTCGTGTAGCAACACCGGCGAATCAAGAAACACCATGACGCCGCCGCAATCGGCACACCGGCGGCTGTTGCCTTGAATGGGGCGAGGCGGCCGACGTCGATCGTGGCCGTGCCATGAGGAGCGACGCTCGCGCAATGTGGCCCGGGTCCTTCCTGTGCGCACGCGACAGACCTAATTGTTAGTTACAGAGGCTGACACTCTATCACCGAAGATCATTGGAGGCAGCTGCGCATCAAAGCAGCCGGCGCGCGCGCCAGTACAACGCGGGGAGAGCAAGTCGATTTTGGCAGAACACGTATTTCGGCCTCACACGGCGGAGCGTCTTGCGATTGTGCGAAGCGACAGACACTTTCACTGAGGTGTCCGACCGGGCCTTGCCCGCTCTCGTGGCGCGCGATCGGATCAGGCCCGAAACATGATTGAACGTAAGGAGAGCCGAATCCCCCTCCGTTCTCGATCATGAAACCGACGGCGGTGGCGGCGCTCGGTCGATCCGCCACATCGCGACGACGATTGCAAGGATCATCACGACGACGACAATGGCGAGCATCCTCATCGGCATCCCCCCGAGACTAGTCCTTTGGCGGATCGTGAGTTGACAGGGTCCCCTGCCTTCGAGGTATCGTCATTCGCGTAAGCGAATCACGTGCCAAGCGCCCCCAAAACTCGCGTCGATCACATGTTCCGAGCGTTCTCCGACCCAACGCGGTTGCGCATCCTGCATCTGATCCGCGACGGGGAAATCTGCGTGTGCGATCTGGTTGAAGTGCTACGGCTGCCGCAACCGACGGTCTCGCGACACTTGTCATACCTGCGTAAGGCGGCGCTCGTGAGCACGCGCGAAGAACGATCCTGGAACTTCTACAGGTTGACGCCGGCGCGGACGACGTTCCACAGGAAGTTGCTCGATTGTTTAGGTGCCTGTTTTAACGACATCCCTGAGCTGTCGGCGGATTCAGAAAGGGCGAAACGCCTCAAAGCGCGCGGAGGCTGCTGCCCCCGCTGATTTTTTTGCCGCGATTCATTCGGGTAAGCGAATGACGCCAGTTTGGAGCGCATGGATGCGGCCAGCAACGCTTGCTCGTCGGCTCACCGCAGAGTTCATTGGAACGGCCCTGCTCCTTGCCGCCATAGTCGGCTTCGGCATCATGGGTGACCGGCACGCGGGCGGCAACGTTGCCGTCGCGCTACTGGCGAATACGCTTGCCACCGGCGCTGCGCTGGTGGCGCTGATCCTGACGTTTGGCCCCGTCTCTGGCGCGCACTTCAATCCTGCGGTCTCGATCGCCGACGCCACGCAAGGCGGCTTGTCGGCCGCTGATGCGGCAGCGTACTGCGTCGTTCAATGTGTCGGCGGAATCGTCGGCGTCGCGCTCGCCCATTTGATGCTCGAGCTCCCACTCTTCTCGTTGTCGACTCACGCGCGTTCCGGCGCATCCCAAATCCTGAGCGAGAGCGTCGCGACGTTCGGGCTGCTCGCGGTTATCTGGAGCGGGTCGCGACGGCGCAGTGCCGCCGTTCCATTTGCCGTCGGTGCATACATCACGGCCGCGTATTGGTTTACCGCCTCAACCTCATTTGCCAATCCTGCCGTCACGTTGGCGCGCGCGTTCACGGACACGTTCGCTGGCATCCGGCCCGCCGACGTCCCTGGGTTTGTGGGCGAGCAAATCGTCGGGGCAGCGGCGGCGACGACCTTGTTCCGTTGGCTGATTCCAACGCTCCCCGAATCCGCCGACCGCGTTGTTGTTCCACATGGCAGCGCTGCGTCGACAGAGGTGCATTATGCGATTCGCGATCTATAGCGACGTCCACGGAAACCTGCACGCGTTTGAGGCCGTTCTCGCCGACATCGGTAAAGCGAAGTTGATGACGTTTATTGCCTCGGCGACCTGGTAGGCTACGGTGCGTTCCCCAATGAGGTCACGGAGCGAGTGCGCCGGACCGAGACGCCGACCGTCATGGGCAACTA
>Ga0209686_1000064_pt1 | contig 45329 bp, 54 predicted proteins | sample GraSoiAngelo_126_FD_185883 | JGI IMG/M metagenome (GOLD analysis project Ga0209686, IMG submission 185883) | Grasslands soil microbial communities from the Angelo Coastal Reserve, California, USA - 14_0927_09_20cm (SPAdes) (version 2) | ecosystem: Environmental > Terrestrial > Soil > Grasslands ...
ACAGCGAGTACCACGCCGTGTATCGAGACCTCTTTCCCACGACCAGCCGTGCGATGCATCGGCTGTCGGACCTCGCGGGGTCCGCGGACTAGCGCCGCGTTCTTCGCCTCCGTAATCCAGGAGGCGATGACCATGCCATCGTCTAGAAGTTGAGGCCGATCGCGAATGTTGCCGCATAGCCCGCGCCGCTTGGCGCCGCCTTCACAAGCAGCACCGAGCCGCTGTTGCCGTTGGACGTGTACACCATGTCCGTTTGGTTGCGAGTGTCCCGAGTCGGCCTCGAGCTGTAGGGCGCGGCTTTGTACACAGCATCCGTGAGGGCGTCATCGAAGAACAGCTGGGATGAGAATTCGTAGGTCTTGGTCGCACCCGTGTAGGTCCGGACCTTGAAATGGATGTGCACGGTTCGTCCGGCGTACCAGCCGGGATATATGGTTGCGAACCTGGCGACGCCGTCGGCGCCGGTCAGCTGATAGCCGCGCAGAAATCGCTGTCCGACCGTGGACTGAGCCGCCACGTCGGAGTAGACGCCAGCCGCGTCGCAGTGCCAGACATCGACCTGCGCGCCGCCAAGGGAGGTGCACCCGCTCGAGCTCACCCGCGCCACCTGGAAAGTGAGGTCGAGGGGCACGCCGTTTCGCTTCGATCCGGTGGACGAATCGGTCGTGATATCGGACCGATTGAGCCGCTCGTCCACGAAATATGGCCCTTCGGTCTCGGCCGGCGTCGCGACGCATGCCGGCGTCGCGACCGAGCTTGCGGTCGGCGTGGTATCAGACGCAGCGGAAGGGGAGGGAGAACCCAGGGCCGCGGACGGACTACGGCCCGTGCACGCGGCGACGATCGCCCCCAAACCGACGAGAAGGGCGGTCCGGCGCGAGACCATGGATTCGAACAGGGATTTCACGCCCCGTCAGCGTCATGGGATGGACTGCGCTGAGCCTGAGACCTTTCTGGGGATTCGCTCAGAGTTGGGATCAGTGGCGATCGACCAGTGGCGCGATGTTCTCGCCGGCAGCGGGCAGCTCTTCAACGCGCTGCTGAAGGAAAAACCTGATCGACCTGTACCGGTTCATGGTGCACCCCGTGATCCTCGGCCGCGGCATGCGGCTGTTCGACGATGGCGCCGCTCGGAGGCCGCTCGACCTGAAGGAGACGAAGCGGTTTGCTTCCGGCATCGTGATCCTGGAGCTCGAACCGGCTCAGGAATAGACTGAGCCCATCGTGACCGCCGCCTTCACGCGGGACGGATACGCCACCATCTCAGGCCGCGGGCTGGACTGGGAGTCCGTCCCGATGAGGCTCTTTCAGAAGGCTAAGCGCCTCGGGACGTGGGACCCACAAGCGCTGGACCTTTCCAGGGACGCAGCGGACTGGAACGGGTTCACCGACCTGGAGCGGGATTTCCTGCTCCGCACGCTGGTCCTCTTCCAGGCTGGAGAGGAAGGGGTGACCAGCGACCTTCTGCCCCTGATCATGGCCATCGCCGCCGAGGGCCGGCTCGAGGAGGAGATCTACCTCACGTCCTTTCTGTGGGAGGAGGCCAAGCACGTCGAGTTCTTTCGCCGCTGGCTGGACCAGGTTGCCCTCGCAACCGGTGATCTCGCCAGCTTCCTGACGCCGAGCTACAGCCATCTCTTTCTGGTCGAGCTGCCTTCGGCGCTCCAGGCCCTGCAGACCGATCGCTCGGTCGAAGCCCAGATACGCGCCTCGGTGACTTACAACATGATCATCGAGGGCGTGCTGGCTGAGACCGGCTATCACGGATTTCGGCAATCGCTTGAAGCGAACGGCAAGATGCCCGGGCTGCTGGAGGGAATCCGGCTTCTCTCCCGCGACGAAAGCCGGCACATCCGCTACGGCGTCTTTCTACTTGACCGCCTGATCAACAGCTCACCCTCTGGATGGGACGTCATGAACAAGGTCATGAACAAGCTCTTCGTCCCCGCGCTTGGAGTCATCAGCGAATTCTGGGAGAACTACGACGACAACAACGGTCCGTTCGGTCAGCGCATGGAGACGTACATCGAGTTCGCCAGCGTTCAGTTCGATAAGAGGATGAAGGTACTGGAGCGGGATCGCGGCAAGAGCATCGCGGAGATCGCGCAGGCGACGGTGGCCGACATGACCGAAGATGATCTGGTGACCGTCGCGCCCTGAGGCGGGTCGTGGCTCTGTTGCATATTGACTTAAGGACGTGATCCCGTACCGCGCGGATGACGCCGACGACCCGACGACCGCGGTTCCACTCATCACGATCGCCCTCATCGTGGCGAACCTCGCGGTGTTCTTCTACGAGCTCTCGCTCGCGACGCAAGGTTCTGCCCTCGACAGCTTCTTCAGGGCGTATTCGCTCGTGCCATGCGAGTACACGCAGCGCTGCACCGCTTACCTCGGGACGCCCTCGCCGTTCTGGATCACGCTTTTCAGCTCGATGTTCTTGCATGGCGGCTGGGCCCACATCCTCGGCAACATGCTCTTCCTCTTCGTCTTCGGGCTGCACGTCGAGCGTTCGATGGGCATGGCGCGATACCTCGCCTTCTACCTGCTCTGCGGGCTGGGTGCAAACGCGTTCGAGATCGTGGCGGCAGCAAGCTCGAACCTGCCGGGGCTCGGCGCGAGCGGCGCAATCTCGGGAATCCTCGCCGCATACCTCGTGCTGTACCCGGGCAGCCACGTGCGGACTCTGATTCCTTTCGGGCTCTTCTTCTGGACCGTGCGTGTTCCCGCATGGATCTTCATCGGGGTCTGGTTTGCCATGCAGCTGATCTACGGGGCGGCATCGATCAGTGACGTCAACGCCGGCGGTGTCGCCTACTCAGCGCATGTGGGTGGGTTCCTGACCGGATTGCTGCTCGTCCGCCTGTTCGCCCAGACGCATCGGGTCGACCGCCTCCGCGTGTACCACCAAGCCTGAAACTGCATCACACGAGGAGGAGAGGATGCGGACCTACGGACTGACGTTACTGCTCAAGGACGATGCGGACGTTATCAACCGCTACAAGCGCCATCACCGCGAAGCATGGCCCGAGGTGATCGGGCGACTGAAAGAGATCGGTATCACCGAGATGAAGATCTATCTGATCGGCCGCCGGCTGTTCATGTTCATGGAAGCGGTCGACGGCTTCGACCCTACTCGTGACTTTCCGAGGCTCAGCGAGCTGGCCCGCTATCGCGAATGGGACGAGCTGATGAGCTCAATGCAGGAGCGCGTGCCAGAGGCGAAAGAAGGGGAGTGGTGGGCCGCGATGGAAGAGGTCTTCGATCTGAATTGGTGATGGCTTAACGCGGCCAACTCGGGCCGAATGGCGGATGTTTTCCGTCGCGAGCCTTACGTGCGTCCTGTCCTCAGGGCTTGTTGACGCTGTCCGTCGGGTGGCACGCTTACCCTCTGTTCTGTCTGAGCCTTGAGGCCTGTCACCTCGAGGATCTCGGCCTCGTCCAGCGAGTCGGATTTCAGGAGGGCCCGCGTCAGCGCGTCGAGCTGGGACCGATGCTCATGGAGGAGCCGTTCCGCTTCGGCCAGACACTCTTCGGAGATCCTGCGCACCTCCTCATCGATCAGCTGGGCGGTTCCTTCACTGTATGTCCGCTGCTGGAAGGCGGCGCCATCGCTGTCGCCATAGTTCAGCGGGCCGACCTTGGGGCTCATACCCCAGCGGACGACCATCTGCTGCGCTATCCGCGTCACCTGCAAAAGGTCGTTCTCCGCTCCCGTCGTGACGACGCCGTAGACGATCTTTTCCGCGGCCCGCCCGCCCAACGCGCCCACGAGCCGCGCCCGCAGGTAGTCCTCGCCGTAGTTGAAGCGGTCGTCGATCGGACTCTGCAGCGTCACGCCGAGGGCCTGCCCGCGCGGGATGATCGTCACCTTCTTCACCGGGTCGGCTCCGGGGACCAGCAGACCAAGCAGCGCGTGGCCGGACTCGTGGTACGCGATCCGCTCGCGGTCCAGGTCACTCAGCAGGATCTTCCTCTCGGTGCCGAGCAGTGTTCTCTCGATGGCCTCGGCGAAGTCCGCCATGGTGACCGCGGCCTCGCCCTTGCGCGCTGCGCCGAGCGCTGCCTCGTTAACCAGGTTGCGCAGGTCGGCGCCCACCAGACCCGGAGTCTGCGACGCGACCTGGTCGAGGTCGACATCGGGAGCAAGGACCACGTGCCGGGAATGAATGCGCAGGATCGCAGCCCGACCGCGGCGGTCGGGGGGCTGGACCGTGACGCGGCGATCGAAACGGCCGGGCCGAAGCAGAGCCGGGTCGAGCACGTCGGCCCGGTTGGTGGCCGCCAGCACGATCACACCTTCACGCGAGTCGAAACCGTCCATCTCGGTCAGGATCTGGTTGAGTGTCTGCTCCTGCTCGTCGTTCCCGCCGACCCGCAACGCGGCGGCGCGGCTGCGGCCGATCGCGTCCAGCTCGTCGATGAAGATGATGGCCGGGGCCGCTGCACGCGCCTTGCTGAACAGGTCGCGCACACGTGACGCCCCAACACCGACGATCGCTTCCACGAACTCGGAGGCGGCGATGCTGAAAAAGGGGACCTTGGCCTCACCGGCGACCGCGCGCGCGAGCAGCGTCTTGCCGGTGCCAGGCGCGCCGATCAAGAGGACGCCCTTCGGCACGGTTCCGCCGAGACGCTGGTACTTCTGCGGCTCGCGCAGGAAGTCGACGACCTCCTGCAGGTCCGCCTTCACCTCGTCGATGCCGGCCACGTCGGCGAACGTGACCGACGGTTTCTCCGCGTCGTAGAGGCGGGCCCGGCTCTGGCCGAAGCTGCCGAGAATCCCTCCGGCGCCTGCCGCGGCGGCGCGGCGGGATAGATAGAGGAATCCGATCACCAGCAGGATTGTCGGACCGAAGCTGAACAGCAAGGTCTCCCACAGTGGAGTCGAAGCGTTCGGATCCTTGGCGTTCATCACCACTTTGTGGCCGATGAGCAGCGTCTCCAGGTCGTCGGTGGCAAACGCCGGTCGTTGGGTCTGAAACTTGGTCGAGCTCGTGCCGCTGGAGTCCTTGACGGCTGTCTTGGCGACGCCAGTGATGGATTCTCCCGTGCTCGTGACGCTGGTCACGTTGCCCGCGTTGACCTGATCGAGGAACGAGTTGTACGAGATGGTCACGGTCGGCGGCTGGCCGGCCGAGGTGAGCAGGTTGCTGATCAGAATGTTGGCGGCGAACAGGACCGCAAGAATGATCCAGAAGCGCGCGCTTCGCATCGGCGCGGAGATGCCGGGCCGCTTATCGGTGGGGCGCTTATCTGGTGGTCGCGGCGGCGGGCTTTGACTCACGAGGTGATGCTACGCGCTCTCGAATTCGATGGCGATCACGTCAACAAGCGCACCTGACGGCTCGGGCGCATCGATCAACAGCTCTCCCAGAAGGTCCGTGCCCAGAAGGTGTTCATCGAGCGCCGCAAGCGGCACGTGGTGGCGCAGCTCCCGTCCGGTGCCGATCAGGCTGACACGGCGCACGCGTCGAATCGGAACGCCGCGGACGACGACGCTTTCCTGCGGACGGTCGAGTAGAAACAGATAGAGGCGGTCGTCACGCGTCGTCGCCGGGCCATGGAAATCGACGGCCGCCGGCGCCGGGCGCACGCCGATGATCGCGTCGCGGTGGCTCGTGATCCAGGCGCCGATCTGCTCGAGAAGCGAGACCTGGACGTCGGGCAGCGAACCATCGCCGGTGGGACTGACGTTCAGGAGCAGGTTGCCGCCGCGCGATACGACGTCGGCGAGATAGCGCGCCAGCAAGTGTGGCGATTTGTAGTTGGTGTCTTGCGGCCGCCAACCCCAGGAGTCGTTCATGGTCAGGCACAGCTCCCAGGCGCGCCCTGGCGGCTTGGTGGGGAGGAACTGCTCGGGGGTGTCGTAGTCGCCCTGGCCGGGAAGGCGGTCGTTGACGATCGCGTCGGGTTGGAGCGACGCGACAAGCTGCCGCAGCTCCGCCGCGCGCCACTCTTCCGCGGTTCGCTCCCACTGGCCGTCGAACCACACCAGGTCGACCGGACCGTACCCCGTAAGCAGCTCGGTCAGCTGCGTGCGCACGTAGTCGAGGTAGAGGCTCCACGCTTCGGTCGACGGACGCCGGTAGTGCTCAAAGACGTAAGGCTTGTCGGACTCCTGAAACGCCGGGTAGTCGGGGTGGTGCCAGTCGGATAGGGAGTAGTAGAGGCCGATTCGCAAGCCCTCCGCGCGTGCGGCCTCGATCAGCTGTCGTGTGATGTCGGCGCGATAGGGCGTGTGCTCGATCGAGAAATCCGATGCCCTCGTGTGGAACATCGAAAAGCCCGCGTGATGACGAGTCGTGAAGACGATGTACTGCGCCCCGCTGGATCGCGCGAGCGTGGCCAGACTCGGCGCGTCCCAATGACGTGGATCGAAGGTCGTCGCGGACGATTGATACTGCGCGACAGAGACAATGTCGCGCGCGGAAGGATCGCTGACGAGTGATCGCCCGACGAGCGGCCACGACACCTCGATGCCCTGCTGGCTCGCGTGATCCCAATGCACGAAAAGCCCAAAGCCTGCGCGCGAAAACCAACCGCTCTCAACCATCACGTGGCAATGTAGTCTCAGCACGTGGTCCCGAACCCAGCGCTGGCATCCCTGACCGCAACGATCGAGGACCTCCAGCGGCTCGGCTGGGAAGCTTGATCACCTGAACCACGCCAGCGATCGCTTAGCATCGGCGGGGCGATGAACCTGTACCTCTGGCTGAAGTTCCTTCACATCGCGGGCCTCGCCGTGTTTCTTCTTGCGCACGGCGTCTCGGGCGGAGCCGCGCTGGCGCTGAGGGGCCAGCTCTCGGCCGACAGCCGCAGGCTCTTGCGTCTGTCCCAGGTGTCGTCGTTCGTCGCGAACCCGGGCCTGCTTCTCGTCATCGTCACCGGCGTCTGGATGGCGTTCGCCGGCAGCTTGTGGGGAAGGGTGTGGGTGTGGGCGAGTGTCGTCGTGCTGGTGGCGGTAGTCGCCGTGATGGGGTACGTGGCCCGTCCTTACTACATGGCTCGCGATGCGGCCGCGGGCCCGGACGATGTGCTCGCCGAGCGGCTGGGCCGGACACAACCGATGCTCGCCGTGTCGGTCGGACTGGCCGGCCTCCTGGTCCTCCTTGCCCTCATGGTTTTCAAGCCTTTTTGAGCCTCGATCGAGTTCGCCCGCGCCAGCCCTACCTCAAATGAACGATGACACGCCGAGTCGGGCCGGTCTAGGGTTCCGCCGTGGCGCTGAAGGTCCGGGTCATGGCGTCGCAGGAGCGTGTTCGAGCCGGTGTGATGCCCGGTCTCTTGTACCGCGCCGAGGCTTACGAAGAGGCAGACAGGTTCCGAGAGCGGAAGTGGGAGTGTTCGCACAACCACCGTTCAGTCGAGGACGCGTTCAACTGCGGCGTGACCTGGCTCAACGAGCAATCGGACGGCCCCGTCGAAGAATCCGCCTAGTCACCTCGTCCGAAAGCCGCCGGTAAAATCGCCTTGATGCAAAGCGCGACCATATCGCCGGAGCACGCCTTCGGCGATCTCGAGCCTTATCGCCGCGAGCTGACCGCGTACTGCTACCGCATGCTCGGCTCCCCGTTCGACGCGGAGGATGCCGTGCAGGACGCCTTCGTGCGGGCGTGGCGCAGCCGAGACAGCTTCGAGGGGCGCGCGGCGATGCGGTCCTGGCTCTATCGCATAGCGACGAACGTGTGCCTCGACGTGCTCAAAGGAAAGGAGAGGCGAGCGAGGCCAATGGACCTGGGCCCGTCGGTTGAGCCCGTCGAGGCAAACCTCAATGTGCCGGCCGAGGTGACCTGGCTCGAGCCCATACCGCTTCATCTCATCGCGCCAGAGCCAGACCCTGCGGAGGCCGCGGTTCAAAACGAATCCATCCGCCTCGCCTTCGTCGCCGCGTTGCAGCACCTTCCGGCGCGGCAGCGCGCGGTGCTCATCCTGCGCGAGGTGCTGGACTGGCAGGCGTCCGAGGTCGCCGAGCTGCTCGGAAGCTCGGTCGCGTCTGTCAACAGCGCGCTGCAGCGGGCGAGGGCAACGCTGGCGAACAACAGCGCCGGCGGAACCGGCAGCGCAAAGCCCCTCAGCCGGCAGGACCGCGCGCTCCTCGAGCGATATGTCTCCGCTTTCGAGCGCTATGACATCACCGCACTGACTTCCCTGATCCGCGAAGACGCCACGCAGTCCATGCCGCCGTACGACATGTGGCTGAGCGGCCGGGAGGACATCTTCAAGTGGTGGTTTGGGCCCGGCATCGGATGCCAGGGTTCGCGCGTTCGGGCGATCGAAAGCGCAAACGGAATGCCGACCTTTGCCCAGTGGAAGCCCAGCCCGAACGGGGGCTACGACGCGTGGGCCATCCAGGTGCTCGAGCTGTCAGATGGGCGCATCGGGGAGTTCACGTTCTTTCTCGACACGGCCAGGCTCTTTCCGCTGTTCGGGCTTCCGCTGCACCTCGACGCGTAGGACGTCGCCAAGGCCGGCGAACTCGATCAGGGCCGTGAGCTCGTCGCCGGCCGACGTCAGCTGGAGGTCGCACCCCGAGCGCCGCACCCCGAGGTGAATTCGCGCAATGTCATCTATCGCACCGAGATCCGGTCTTTTGATCCGAGCGCAATTCAGGTTGACCGTTCCGGTCGCCATCGCAATGCAGACGGAATAGCCGCCTCAAACTCATCGGTTTGCAACCGATGAGTTTTGCTGATGGTTGGTGTCTCAACAGGCATGAAGAATTCACGCTGGATCTCGCTTCTTGTCCTCTGCACGGGTTTCCTGCTGATCGTCGTCGACATGACGATCGTCAACGTCGCGCTTCCGTCCATCCAGCGAGATTTGGGCTTCTCGCAGTCCGGCCTGGCGTGGGTCATCAATGCGTACCTGATCGCGTTTGGCGGCCTGCTTCTGCTTGCGGGCCGCCTCGGCGACCTGGTGGGACGCAAGCGCGTGTTCCTCGCGGGGCTCGCGCTGTTCACCGCCGCGTCGCTTTTATGCGGCCTGTCGTTCAGCCAGCCCATGCTGATCGCCGCCCGCTTCATCCAGGGCATCGGCGGCGCGGTCAGCTCCGCGGTGATCCTTGCCATGATCGTGACGTCGTTTCCGGAGCCGCTCGAGCGCGCTAAGGCCTTTGGCATCTTCAGCTTTGTGGCCTCGTCCGGCGCGGTGGTCGGCCTGATCGCCGGTGGGCTGATCACCCAGTCTGTGAGCTGGCACTGGATCTTCTTCGTCAACCTTCCGATCGGCATCGGGACGGCCCTCCTGGCCATCCGGCTGCTCGAGAACGACAAAGGAATCGGCATCGGCCAGGGCGCCGACATCCTCGGCGCGCTCATGGTCACGGCCGCCCTGATGCTGGGTGTATACACGATCGTCCAGACGTCCGACTACGGGCTCGTCTCTCTCCGAACGGCGATCCTTGGCATCATTGCCATCGCTTCGCTCGCCGCCTTCGTCGTTCGCCAGGCGCGTGGTCGCAACCCGATCCTGCCGCTCCGCCTGTTCCGCTCCCGCCAGGTCAGCGGCTCGAACCTGGTGCAGGCGCTGATGTCGACGTCCTTCCTCGGGTTCTTCTTTGTCTGCTCGCTCGACTTCCAGCGCGTGCAGGGCTACGGCCCCATGGAGATCGGCCTCGCCTTCCTCCCGGTGGCCGTCGTGATGGCGCTGTTCTCGATCCGGTTCTCGGCCCAGCTCATCGGCCGGTTCGGCGCGGGCCCGATGCTCGTGGCTGGCCAGACCGTGGCGCTGCTCGCGCTGGCGCTGATGGCGGTCGCGCCGACCCACGCCAACTACCTCGTCCACCTCCTGCTCCCGATGGCGCTGCTGGGGCTGGGTGGCGGGCTGACCTTTCCGGCATTGACGATGATCGCGATGGCGGACGTCGCGCCCAGCGATGCCGGCCTCGCGTCAGGCTTGCTCAACACAACCGGGCAGGTGGGCGGTGCCTTCGGCCTGGCGGTGCTGGCCACGCTGGCCGGCGCACGCACGGTCGATATGGTCCATGGCGGAGCCGACACGGTTGCCGCGCTGGCGGGCGGCTACCACTTCGCGTGGCTGGTTGCCGCGGGCGTGGTCGTGGTCACGCTCGCCGTGGCCGCCTGGCTCCTGCGCGCGAAGCCCGTCGAGCATGCCGACGTGGCCGGTGCGGAGTGCGAGGCGGCGGCGTAACGATGCGGAAGCTGTCGTCCTTCTTGATGGTGACCCTCGACGGCTACTTCGAGGGCGAGAAGCCGTGGGAGATCGACTGGCACAACGTCGACGACGAGTTCAACGACTTCGCGATCAAGCAGCTGGACGCAAGCGACGGCCTCATCTTCGGCCGCGCGACCTATGCCGGCATGGCCCAGTACTGGCCATCCGAGGAGGCCATCAAGACGGACCCGATGGTGGCGGGGAGGATGAACAGCGCGCCCAAGTACGTGGTTTCGCGGACGCTCGATGAGCCCGAGCCGGAGTGGTCGAACACCCGGTTGCTGACGGATGTCGACGAGCTGGCCGCGCTGAAGCGGCAGCCTGGCAAAGAGCTCCTCGTTCTCGGTAGCTCGGTGCTGACGACCAGCCTCATGGAGCATGGTCTTCTGGACGAGCTGAGGATCATCATCAACCCGGTGCTCCTCGGCGCGGGCAACTCGTTGTCCGGGATTGCGGGGCACCGGATTCCGTTGAGGCTGCTTTCCTCCCGCGAGTTTCGGTCCGGCAACGTCCTGTTGACGTACGAACCGCAATCGCCCACGAAAAATTGACCACCACACCGCGAAATCCCCGCCCCTATTGAATCGGACGGCGGCGTTCTAGACTGAACGCGGCGGGCCGTGATGGACAGGACGGCGTCTTTCTTGGGAGCGCTTTCCCCGCGTGTGCGGCGCGCGGTCGGAATGATGCTGCTGGCGGTGATCGTGGTCGGCGCGACGTCTCTCTATTTCCTCCACCCCTGGCAGACGTCTCAACGAGCGATTGCGACCACGCAGGTCAAGCGCTCGTCCGCGGTCCCCGCGGGCAACTTTGCGCGCTACGAATTCCTGAACGCCTCTGTCGGATGGGCGGTTGAAATAGCGCCCGATTCGAGGAACGCGGGACCGTACTGGATATTCAAGACGGTCGACGGTGCCAAGCACTGGCAGAAGGTCCTGTCCGGCCAGAGCACCTGGATAGGGACGACCGTCCAGTCCCTTCACTTTGTCGACGCGAGGAACGGATTCGTCGCCGGCGGCGATCCGCTCACCCTGCATCGGTCTACGGATGGAGGTGCGCGGTGGGCGCAGCTGGAGCTACCAATGCCAGACGCGCTGATCCTCAACTTCGTCGACTCTTCGCACGGCTGGCTTCTGGCGGGACCCAACGAGCCCAACCCTCGGATGAGGACGTATTCAACCGCGGATGGAGGCTCGACCTGGAACCGCCTGCCAGACGGACCGTCGGACGCTGTGTCCACAGCAACATTTCGTGGCCTGTCCGAGGGGTGGAGCGGGGCTTCGGGCACCGATAGGCCGCATGTGTATCTGAGCCTCGATGGTGGTGGGACGTGGGCGCGGCGCGACTTGCCTCTAGAGGCGGACCTGCCAGAAGCGGGGGTGGTGACGACGGTGCAGCTCCTGCCCGGCTCCGGCGTGGTGGCGTATGTCCTCGCGCAGGCGCAGGGTCCCCTCCACACCTACACCTCGTTTGACGAGGGAGCGACGTGGAGGCTCGTCACCATTCCCAGCGCAAGCGGAGCCAGCGGTGAGTATGTCTTCGAGGACGCGAGGCACTGGTGGATGTTCCAGGGCCTGGATTTCTTCAAGACAGCAGACAGCGGTCTGTCCTGGACCCTCGCCTCTCGCGGCGCGAGCACGGGCCCCAACCAGGTACAGGTGCTCGACGCCATGCATGCTTGGGGGCAGCTGGACGATGGCAATGGCGCGCAGCTCCTGTTCACGTCGGATGGCGGGTTTCACTGGCAACAGATGAACGTTCCGGTCGCGCAATAGGCAAAGAGCAGCCGCACCGATGCGGTGCCACCCCGCATAGACTGGACCGGGCCAGGGTCTGGCATATGGAGAAGACGAGCTCGGTGTTGGCGGCGCTCTCTCCCCGGGCTCGGCGAGCCGTCGCCCTGATCGCGCTGGCCACGGTTGCGATTGCGGGAGCGTCCACCTATTACTTGCGACCCTGGGTGGTGCTGCGGGCGGCATCGAACACGGCCTCGATCCCGAGCCCACCAGCGCGCGAGCAGGGAGGCTGGGTCCAGTACACGTTCCTCAATGCGGCTCTCGGCTGGGCCATGGTTGTCTCGCCAGGGCCGGACCGAGACGTCGGAGCGTACGCAGTTCTGAAGACGGTTGACGGCGCAAAACATTGGGAAAAGCGATTCGAAGGTCGGAAGTCACTCCTCTCGGGCGCGAACCTGCAGTTCGTCGATCGAAGCACCGGTTTCGTCGCGGTGGGCGATCCACTCGAGCTGCACAGGACAAGGGACGGTGGTGAGCATTGGACCGCAATGGCGGTGCCCGAGCAGGCCCTCAGTGGCTTTGGCTTCCGTTTCGTAGATCCGTTGAACGGCTGGCTGTTCGCCGGTCCCGGGAACCAGGGCCCGCACCTTTTTGCAAGCCACGATGGGGGTGTGACCTGGGCTGAGCTGAACAGCCTCCCGGCGGACATTGGCTGGCCGGAATTCCGCAGCTCGCTCGAGGGCTGGGCAGGTTCCTCCGGCAGCGGCCTTCCGCACGTTTACAAGACCATCGATGGCGGCACGACCTGGGAGCGCCGCGACTTGCCCGACGCGCCCGAACTGGCTCAGGCGGATCAGGTGTCGACGTGGGTCACCTTGATCCCTCACGTCGGCGTGATCGTGGGCGCTTTCCCACAAGCTCCTGGTTCAGGGCGCCAATACGGCTACAAGTCCCTTGACGAAAGGACCTGGACCCCGCTCGTTGGGCCGACCGGCTCGGACGGACGGACGGAGGACGTTCTAGGCAGCGTGTTCCAGGATGCCACCCACTGGTGGGTGGTGGAGGGTCCCGACCTCTACAAGACGGCCGACCGTGGTGACACCTGGTTCCACATCGACGCCCACCTGCCCGAGAACCTGTACGTGATTCAGGTACTCGATTCGAGGCATGCCTGGGGCCAGACATTCAGCGGCCCGTCCAGCGGTGGCCTGGTTTTTACGGCTGACGGAGGCCTTCACTGGACGATTGCAAACCCGCCCAGCCGCCAATAATGGCCGTGGGTGCGCTCGGCTAGGAAACAGGCATCGCTTTTCGACCTCAATGTCGAGAAGATCCTCGACCACTGGGGCGTGGCCGAGGCGATCCGCGAGGTCATCGCGAACGCGCTCGACGAGCAGGCGCTCAGCGGCACTGCCGAACCACAGATCGTCAAGCGGCGCGACGGCTGGCACGTCACGGACTTCGGCCGCGGGCTTCACTACCAGCACCTGACCCAGAACGAGAATCCCGAGAAGCGGCGCAAGTCCGCGCTTGTGGTTGGCAAATTCGGAGTCGGATTGAAGGATGCGCTTGCCACTTTCTATCGTCGCGGCATCGAGGTGAAGGTTCGTACCCCCCAGGCAGACATCACGCTGCGGCGGGCGGCGAAGAGCAACCTCGCCGATGTGAAGACGTTGCACGCGGCAATCTCACCGCCGTCCGAACCAAAGCGGCGCGGGACCGATTTCATCCTCAGCGGCCTATCCGACGCGGACATGGCCGCGGCGCGGGATTACTTCCTGCGTTTCGCCGGCGATGAGGAGCTCGAGCGCACCGAATTCGGCACCATCCTTCAGCGGCGCCCTAACGAACCCGCGCGGATTTACGTCAAGGGCGTGCGCGTGGCGGTTGAGGAGCAGTTTCTCTTCTCTTACAACATCACCTCGACCACTGCTCAGCTGCAGCGCGCGCTAAATCGGGAGCGCACCAACGTCGGCCGCAGCGCCTATCAGGACCGGGTGAAAGCCATCCTGCTGAAGGCCACGTCGGACGTCATCGCGGAGCAGCTCGCGCAAGACCTGACCCGCATTCCCGCCGGCACGAACCACGACGAGATCCTCTGGCTCGATGTGCAGGAGCAAGCCGTCCGGATCCTGGCGACCAGGGGCAAAACTGTCTTCGTCACTTCGCAGCAGATGTTCACCATGGGGGCGACCATCATCGAAGCAAGGGCCGACGGCTACAAGGTGATCATGATTCCCGACCGCTTGCTGGCGCGTCTCGGGAGCCTGCGCGACCTCAACGGCGACCCCATCCTCGACATCAGAGGTTTCATCCAGGTGTGGAACGCGTCGTTCACGTACGACTTCATCGATGCCTCCAAGCTCAAGAAGGCGGAGCGGGAGACCTGGCGGATCCTGCCCGAGCTGCTGCGCCTGGCCGGCGACCACGCGAAGCGCGTGAGGGAGATCCGGATCTCGAACACGATGCGGCTCGATGAGGGCGCTTACGAGACGGAGGGTGTCTGGGACTCGCCCAACATAGTGATCAAGCGGTCGGTGCTGGATTCACCGCGTCACTTCGCGCGTGTCGTCCTGCACGAGATCGCTCACGCGAGCTCGGGCGGCAATCACGGCAGCATTCCTTTCATGGCCGCCATCGACGACCTGGCCGCAATCGGTGCGGTAGAAGCAGCTAACGCCGCTCCAGGTCGCGCTGGCGCTTCACCCAGTAGTCCAGGCGGTGCCTGAACCGTTCGACTTGCGTTGCCAGCACCGGCAGATTGGTCTGCTCGGCTTCTCTCTGCGCCTCGTTCGGCATCGTCGGGATCATTCGTGCGAGCACGTCGAAGAGCTGCTGCTCGAGGTTGACCAGATGCCGGTAGACCCCAGCCCAGTGCCGCGCGTCATCGAGCGACTGCGATTGCGGATCCTCTCCGACTATCGGTCGCTCGAGATCGGCGCCTTCCCATGCCGCCCCAGCAGCCTCCTCTTGATTGGAGGCCATATCCCTATTGTGTTCCTTCTCCCCCAACAAGTCACTCCTTCCCTCAGGCGTCATCCTTTCGGGCTTCATCGGGGTGGCCTGTATTACCAAAGGCGATCCGGTCTCGCACCACCCGGGCCCTGCCGAGGAGGCGCGAGCGCTGGAGAGCCTCCTCACCGAACCGATCGCGGATCGCGTCCATGGCAGCTTCGAGCCGCTCGCCGCGCGGTCGGGCCGCGGGGGCAAACAGGTCGAGCTGACCGGCATCGCCGTCGCTAAGCCCGGACAGGCCCACACCTAGCGTGCCGACCGTCCGCCGCGGATCGCGCGCCGCGAGCAGCGTGAGCGCCGCCTGGTAGATCTCGTCGCCGGTCGAGATCGGGCTCGGCTGCTTCGACTGCTTCGAGAAGCCGCCGGCGTCCGGACGGTAGACGACCCCGACGGACACAACGCTGCCGAGGCGGTTGGCCGACCGGAGCCGCCTCCCGACCATGTCAGACAGGCGCATCAGCAGCTCTTCCAGCTCGCCCTGGGAAGCGGTCGCCCTGGCAAGCACATGCGAGTGGCTGTAGCTCTTGCGGCGGGCGGTCTCGAACGCGCCGACCTCGAACCCGCGCAATCGCATGCTCCATCCACGCGCCAGCTCGACATGCATCCCAGCGAGCCCGAGCCGGGGAGGCGTTGCCTGAAGGAACTGCAGCGGCGTCACGATGCCCGCCCGCGCAAGCCGGCGTGCTGTGGCTTCCGCGATGCCCGACAGGTCGGTGAGCTGAAGGCTCGCGAAGACCGACAACAGGTTGGAGTGGTCGATCCGTCGCAGCCCATCGCGTTTGTCGAGGTTCGACGCTTGCTTGGCCATCCAGATCGAGGTCGACACGCCGACCGACGCGGTCACGCACTCGCCGACCTCCTCGCGGATTGCCTGCTTGACGGCGCGTCCCACCCCTTCCGGTCCAAGCTTCTTCAAGCCAGGCGTGCCGGCCAGGTTCATCGACGCCTCGTCGATCGACATGCGGAGCACCTCGGGGCTGTGGCGCAGCATGATCTCGATGAGCTTGTCTGACACCGTTCGGTAGAGCGGTGGGTCTGGCTCGCGGATCACGATCGCGGGAAAGATGGCTTTTGCCTCGAAGACGCGCATCCCGGTCTTGATGCCGAGGTCGCGTGCCTCGCGCGATGAGGAGACGATGGTCGCTGCGTCGGTGGCATAGGCGGCGATCGCCAGGGGGCGGCCGCGCAGCTCCGCGGCGTGCTGCTGCTCGATCGAGGCGAAGGCGCAGTTCAGGTCGATGACAAGGGTGGCGGGATCGGCGGTGTTGAGGCCGAGCCCGACGGCTTCCGGCGACGGCGAACTCACAACGAGCAAATGTTCGCATGCTTCCCGGCACTCCGGGAAGGTTTTTCGGCCGTCCTAGGCGGGAACCGTCGGAAGCGTGAGCGTGAACTCGGACCCGTCTCCAGGAGCCGATATCACGCTGATGTCGCCGCCGTGGCGAGTCGCGATCTCACGGCACAGGAACAGCCCGAGGCCGGTGCCCGGAATCGTCACGTTCTGTTCGGTCGGCAGCCGGCCGAAACGGGAGAAGAGCTTCGGGATGTGCTCGGCCGCGATCCCCAACCCTGAGTCACGCACGCTGATGAAGCCTTGCGAACCGCGCCTGCCCGTGGTGCAGCGGATCTCGCCACCATCAGGTGAGTACTTGAGGGCGTTGTCCATGAAGTTCGCGATGATCGTCGCGATCCGCGACCGGTCACCCTCGACCAGAAGCGGAGCCTCGTGCACATGCATCACGAAATGATGGCCGCGGCTCAACGGCCGGAAGATGTCGAGCTGGTCCTGGGCCACGGCCCGCAGGTCAAAAGTGCGCTTATCGAGCTCGAGCGTGTCGTGCTCCAGGCGAGCGGTCTCCAGCATCTGCTCCACCAGCAGGTCCATCTGGGCCAGCTTCCCCTCCAGGATCCGAGCCACTGCTGGGATCTGCTCAGGCGGTATCGACCCGTCCTGCATCATCGAGTTGTATCCGCGGACCACGGTCAGCGGTCCTCGCAGCTCATGCGACGCGAGGTTCAAGAAATGTGCCTTCGTGCGCTCGAGCTCGGCCATGCGATCGGCATGCGCGCGGAGACGGGCGGCCTCTCGCTCGCGTTCAGCATCGCGGGCGTTCTCCTGCCGGCGTCGCTCCGTAAGATCGCGCGTCACCTTTCCGAAGCCGCGAAGCTTGCCGGACTCGTCTCTCAGCGCGGTGATGACAACGTTCGCCCAGAAACGGGTGCCGTCCTTGCGCAGACGCCAGCCTTCTTCCTCGTACCGGCCTTCGCGCTTGGCGACCTCGAGCTCCCAGTCAGGTTTGCGGCTCCTGGCGTCTTCGGGCGGGTAGAAGATCGAGAAATGCCGGCCGATGATCTCGTCGGCGGTGTAGCCCTTGATCCGCTCGGCGCCCTCGTTCCAAGTGACGATCTTGCCCGTCGCGTCCAGCATCAGGATCGCGTAATCGACCACGCTTGACACGAGCAGCGCGAACTGATCGCCGAGGACTTTCGGCTCGAGCGTATTTGCCTTCCGCAGCACCTAGTCGATCTTAAGCACGGAGGCGGGCGCGGTGCAAAGGACCTATCCCCTTCCGCACGGATCGGGAGCATGATGGCAGGTACAAATTCGGACGGTCCGGTTAACGGGGTATGGGACGAGTGGACACAGATGCAGCGGCGTGAGGCGGCGACGGCGTTTCTCCAGCGGATCGGCGACCCTGGCTACCGGCTTCAGGGTGAAAATCCGGCAACAGCCACCCGCGAGCAGGCACTTCACTGGGCGACCACCTACGACGACCTGATCAAGTTCAAGCACGAGCTCCTCGAACTATGCCGGCGGTACGCGGACCAGTCGGCACCGGAGGTGGCGAGGGCCATTCGCGAGACCGACGTCATCCTCCTGGAACTGCAGGCATCGCGGTTCGAGCTTAAGCGTGACTACTGGAAGATCCGGGCGGCGGAAATGCAAGGCGGTCGAGGCCGCGCCCCGGACTGAACCTCCCGGTTCGATCGGAAGCCTCGTTTGACATAGTCGCGATTGCCGCCTCGGCCGGCGGCGTCACCGCCCTGACCCAACTCCTCGGCCGCCTGCCGGCTCAGCTTGGAGCGATCATCGTCATCGTGCAGCACCTCGACCCCCGTCACCGCAGCCTGATGCCGCAAGTCATCGGGCGGCAGTCCCGGCTTCCGGTCATGCACGCTGAAGAAGGCTTGAAGCTGCTGGCGGACCACATCTACCTCGCGCCTCCGAATCAGCACATGCTCATCAACCGCAAGGGGACCCTCACCCTGACCGATACGGAGCTGGTCAACTTCGTGAGACCTTCGGCGGACCTGATGTTCGAATCGGTGGCGGCCGCCTATGGCGATCGCGCGATCGCAGTCGTCCTGACCGGCTCCGGCCACGATGGCGCGATGGGCGTGACCGCGATCAAACAGCGAGGCGGGACCGTCATCGCGCAGGACGAGGCTTCTTCGGAATTCTTCGGCATGCCGTCCGCGGCGATTGCGACTGGCGCGGTCGACTTCGTTTTGCCGCTCGACGAGATTGCTCCCGGCCTCATGGCGCTGCTGGCTGGTGCGGCGGTCGATTGACGCTGCAAGCCGGAGCCGATTTCGAGGCCTTGATCGAATACCTTCGCGACACGCGTGGGTTTGACTTCACCGGCTACAAGCGCGCGAGCCTGATTCGGCGGGTGGCGCTGCGATGCTCGGAGCTCGGCATTGACAGCTTCCGCGCCTATCTCGACTACCTCCAGGTCCATACCGAAGAGTTCGCCACGCTCTTCAACAAGATCCTGATCAACGTCACGGAATTCTTCCGCGACAAGGACAGCTGGGACTATCTGGCCAAGAACATCGTTCCTCGCGTCGCTGCCAAGAGTGGAGACATCCGCGTCTGGAGCACGGGGACCTCATCGGGCGAAGAGGCGTATTCGGCGGCCGTCCTCCTGTGCGAGGCGCTGGGCGAGGAGAGCTTCGTCGACAGGGTCAAGATCTACGCCACAGATGTCGACGAGGAGGCGCTGAGCAAAGCTCGCGCCGGCTACTCCTCCAGAGAGCTCGAGTCGCTGGACCAGAACCTGAGGTCGCGCTACTTCGAGCGCCAGGGCGACCGTTTCATGTTTCGGGCGGCGCTGCGCCGAGCGATCATCTTCGGCCGCCACGACCTGACGCAAGACGCGCCCATCTCCAGGCTCGACTTGCTGATCTGTCGCAACACGCTCATCTACTTCACGGCGGAGGCCCAGGGCCGGATCCTGGCCAGGTTCCACTACGCGCTGAACGACGACGGCTATCTGTTTTTGGGCCGGGCCGAGATGCTGCTCACACATACGGCGCTTTTCACGCCGGTCGACCTGAAGGAACGCATTTTCAGCAAGGTGGCGACGCTGCATCTTCAGGAGCGCCTCGTCCTGCTGGCGCAGTCCGGCAGCGCCGAGGCCACGAATCATGTCGCCCGCCAGCTGCGGGTCCGTGAGCTGACCACCGAAGGCACTCCGTACCCCCAGGTCGTAGTGGACGCGACCGGGGTGGTGATCAGCGCCAACCAGTCCGCGCGCAAGCTGTTTGAGATCGCGCCCGCCGATCTGGGGCGCTCGCTGAAGGATCTCGAGCTTTCCTACAAGCCGATCGATCTTCGGACGCCGATCGACCGCGTCACCCGCGAACGCCGCCCGACGTCGACCTCCGGCGTCGAGATCAAAAGAGCCGACGGCACGCCCGGGCTGTTTGACATTCACGTCGCCCCCCTGATCGATGACGACAGCTCGCTCGTGGGGGTCGCGATCAACTTCGTCGACGTCACGAGCGCGATGCAGCTGCGTTCAGAGCTCGAGCGATTAAGCCAGGAGCTGCAGTCGCACAGGGAGGAGCTCGAGACGACGAACGAGGAGCTTCAATCGACGGTTGAAGAGCTGGAAACGACCAACGAGGAGCTTCAGTCGACCAACGAGGAGCTGGAGACGTTGAACGAGGAGCTCGAATCGACCAACGCCGAGCTGAACAGCATCAACACTGATCTGCAGCTTCGCACCAGCGAGGTGGAACGGCTGAACAAGCTCCTCTTCGCAATCACCGGCAACATCGAAGTCGGCGCCGCTGTGCTGGACAAGAGCATGAGGGTCCAGGTATGGAACGAGCGGGCGGCCGATCTCTGGGGCGTGCGGTCCGATGAGGCGCTAGGAAAGTCCTTCTTCGACCTCGAGATCGGACTCCCCGCTGAGAAGCTCAGGGCGCTGATCGATGCGGGCGCGGGAGGGCATCCCCGCCACGACGAGCTGGTGGTCACGGCGATGACGCGCAAGGGCCGGGAGATCCGCTGCCGGGTGATGGCGCACACGGTCGGTGACGGAAGCGGGCCGGCCGGCCTTGTGCTGGTGATGGAAGAGCTGAAGCCCTAAGCGACCGCCACGATCGATTTCCGGATCGACTCGCGCCACTCTTCGGCCAGCGTTTCGAGGATCTCCACCTCAGCCGCCACCTGATAACGCTCCTCCGGTGGGAGGCCCGTCGAGGCTCCTCGCAGTTTGGCCGACAGCTTCGCCGCCGTTTCGACAAGGCGCCCGTAGGCCACGGGCCAGTAGTCCGGCGTCGCCGGCGATCCCCATGTCAGGACGTACGAGCAATACTGCTCGTGCGCCGTTTTTGTCTCCTCGCGAAGCCGATCCGTCTCCACGCGTAGCGAGTCGCGTCCCTTTTGTTTCGAGCGCCGTTCCACGCTGGCGAGCAGCAGTCGCTTGGACTGCAGCATGAGCAATTTTGCGGAGATGAGCAGTTCGGCGACGGACTCCGGGGCCGCCTTGGTCTCGTCCATCACGTCTCGACCTTACCGAGTGTCGCCGTGACGCCGTATCCCCGGTTCCTGACGACAGTGATCACATGTTCCAGGCCAACCTCTCGCAGGCGGTTCCTGAGCCGCATGATGTAGGTGCGGACCTGGGCGTCGGAGAGCCTCGAATTCTGCCACGCCAGCGTCGCGAGCTGGCTGCTGGTGAACGGGTGTTTGGGGTGCCGGAGGAGAAAGTCCAGCAGGTCCGCTTCCCGCCTTGTCAGGCGAAGGGATTTCCCCCCGTACGTGAGGGTATGGTCACTCCGGTCGATCACCACCCCGGCCAGCTCCGTGTGGCGGTCGCGCCATGCGGCGAGCCTGAGTTCGATCCATTCCAGGTGATTTCGCAGCTCGGCGCTCTCGGCGGACCCGTTGGCGCGCGACAGGACGGAGCCGAGGACTGACGCCAGCTCCTCGTAAATCGAGATCCAACCCGCCACCTCTGGCAGGACGGAAGTGGTCAGATCCTCGCCCGGAAGCTCGTAGAAATCCAGCCGCGCCTCGCGCATGAGCCTTGCCTCCGCCCTGAGGGTACAACGCATTGGCGGATTCGACCAGTTAATTTTGACCCCGAATGTTGCGGTACGCGGGGTAAGGTGTGGCCGTCATGGCTGCTGGGAGCAGCAAGTTCCAATCGTCCAACCGGGGGGCAACGCGAGGGCAGGGGGCCAAGGCCCAGAGGGAGGGCCTGGCCCCTTCGCCTTCCTTTGACCTCTACGTGCCGGCGATCGACAGCCTGGAAGAGATCTGCGGATGGCTGGGCACGTTCCGAGAGCGGCTTCACGCCGCCCGTCATGACGAGCGAGCAAACGTCGCGGCCGTCGTCCAGCAGCTGGAGGCCCGCTACCAGACCAGGCGGGCCGAGCTGTCCTAGGCCCGCCGGTGAGTCAGCTGAAATCAAGACAGCGGTTGCCCGTCGCGAGGACCAACGGCGGCCCGCGGCCGATCCGGGTCATCATCGTCGAGAACCATCAGCTCGTCTCGGAAAGCCTCGGCCTGCTGCTCGACGGGCAGCAAGACATGGTCGTGGTCGGGAAGGCCGGCTCCGTGAGTGAGGCCGCCGCCCTGCCGCGCCAGCTGGATCCCGATATCGTCGTGATGGACTTCCACCTTGGCGACGGGACCGGCCGCGATGCGGCGATTGCCATGCGCGAGGCGTTTCCGACTGTCAGGTTCGTGTTCCTGAGCCGCGACGGCGGTGACAATGCCCGCCTCGCCGCCGTCGAAGCGGGCGCCAGCGCCTACGTGCTGAAGTCGAGCCCGGCGTCCGAGGTGATAGCGGCTATCCGCAAGGCCGCTGAGGGCGCGACCCTGATCTCGCCGGCGATGATCGCCCGCCTGGTCAGCCGGGGTGCCGACAGGGTCCACATGCAGGAGAGCCTCAGCCCGCGAGAGCGTGAGGTCCTTCAGCTGCTCGCGGATGGGATCGCCACCCGGCAGATCGCGCGCCAGCTGGCCATCAGCTACTCCACGGTGCGCACCCACATGCGGTCGATCAGCGCCAAGCTGGGCACGAAGTCGATGGTCAGCGCGGTGGTCACCGCGCGTGAGCTGGAGCTTGTGAACTAAAGCGCGGAAATTGCGACTTCGACCCGCCTTGTCCGAGGCCCGTCCCACTCGCACAGGAAGATCGCCTGCCAGGTCCCCAGGCCGAGCTTGCCACCGCGCACCGGAGCGACGCAGGACGGGCCGACCAGCACGGTCTTGATGTGGGCGTCGGAGTTGCCCTCCGCGTGCTCGAACACCGCTTCCTTCGGAACGAGCTCTGCCAGTAGCGACGCGATATCGCTCGCGACGTTGGGGTCAGCGCCCTCGTTGATCGTCACACCCGCGGTCGTGTGAGGCACGAACACATTGCATGTGCCGTCTGCGACGCCTGACCGCGCGACCGCTTCGGCCACGCGTTCGGTGATGTCGACGAGCTCGGCGCGCCGTTTGGTGCGCACCTCGAAGTTGACCCAGCCCATCAGGCCCAGGCCATCTCATAGCCGGCCGCTTTCGTCAGCGCGTCCGGATCAAGGACCGTTATGCCGCCTCCGCCTGTCGTGATGATGCCTTCGCGGCTCAACTCCCGGAGAGAATAAGTGCCCTGAATCTGACACAGTGGCGCGTTCAAACGCGGTGCGCTTGGCGCACCCGAGCAACTACCGCCTGGCGGGGACCTGCTCCAGGGCCTTCAGCGATTCGCGAATGAAGGCGGAAATGTCAGACGGTTGGCGTGAGGTCACGAGGTTGCGGTCCACCACCACCTCCTGATCGACCACGTTCGCGCCGGCCTTCTTCAAGTCGTCCTGGATCGTCTTCCACGCCGTCATCCTGTGGTTCTTGTACTCGTCGGCCGCGAGCAGCAGCTGCGGACCATGGCAGATCGCCAACACCGGCTTGCTCGCCTTCATGAACTCCTTGACGAAGCTCACCGCCTCCGGGTGGGCGCGGAGCTTGTCCGGGCTGCCCCCGCCCGGGATCAAGAGGGCGTCGAAATCGTCTGTCTTTACATCTTTGAACGACTTGTCGACTCGGGCTTTCACCTTGCCTTTGTCGCCCTCGATCTCAGCCCCGGCTTCGAGTCCGACGATCGCTACCTCGTGGCCGGCCTTGCGGAAGGCGTCATAGGGCTCTTTGAACTCGGAATCCTCGAACTTAGGCCCGAGCACGCAAGCAATCTTCATCCCATACCTCCACCTTCAAATTGGTCTGGCAAAAACCACCTTACGCGCATCTCCTCGCGGGTTTGTCCAGACGGCCCGGTGGGTAAGTTCATCGGTGCATGCAACTCCAGTCCAACGTCTCAACCTGGTTCGACGACACCGAGGATGAGGGCCGCGCCGGCGCGCAGGAAGCAATGCCGGATCTCGCCGATGTCCTTTCCGAGATCGAAGCGCGTCCCCAGACTCAGCCCGAGCCCGGCCAGGCCGAGGTCGACGACGCGCTCGGCGCGTACCTGCGGGAGATCGGACGCGGCACGCTGCTGACCAAGGAGCAGGAGATCGAGCTGGCGAAGCAGATCGAGGCCGGCTCAGATGCTGCACGGCGCCACATGACCGAAGCCAACCTGAGACTCGTCGTTTCGATTGCCAAGAAGTACCAGGGTCGCGGCATGCCGCTGCTCGACCTCATCCAGGAGGGCAACGTCGGCCTCATGCGGGCTGTAGCGAAGTTCGACCACCGACGCGGGTTCAAGTTCTCGACTTACGCGACGTGGTGGATCCGGCAGGCGGTGCTGCGCGCGATCGGCGACCAGGCGCGCACCATCCGGCTTCCGATCCACATCGGCGACCAGACCAACAAGCTGGTCCGCGTTTCCGACAGGCTGCGCGACTCGCTCGGCCGGCAGCCGACCGATGAGGAGATCGGCGAAGAGCTCGGCCTCACCACGGATGAAGTCGAGGCGCTGCGCCAGACCTCGCGCGACACTGTCTCGCTCGAGACGCCTATCGGCGAGGAGGGTGACACCGAGCTCGGCCACCTGATCGAGGACGCGACGGCCGAATCCCCGGCCACGGCCGCGCTGGAGTCGGACCTGAAGGACCAGGTCGACGATGTGCTCAGCACGCTCGAGCCGCGGGAGCGGCGCGTGATCCAGCTCAGGTTCGGGTTGACCGACGGACACCAGCGCGCGCTGGACGAGGTCGCCCGCCGGCTCGGCACGAGCCGGGAAACCGTGCGTCAGCTCGAGCGGCATGCGCTCGACAAGCTGCGCCGGACAGGGCGTGCCGACGCGCTTCGGGCCTACTCCTCGAACTAACCTGAGCCCTGATCGGGCTGAGAACCCGCCGCCATCGTCGGTGCGCGGTCCGGTGCAGGCACAGGGAGGCCGCGTTCATGCAGTTGTGCGTGTAAGCTCCGAGGCCCTCGCGTCTTCTTAATAGTGTCAGCTGGGGGAAGGCCGCGGCGCGCGGCCCTCCCCACGCCTGGCTTAGCTCTTCTCAAGAATTGGCTCCGACGAGCTGCTTCTCCGGCTTGCCGACGACCGGGATCTTCACCGGCTGCGGGGCCGGGACCTTCGGGATTTCGATGCTCAGCATCCCGTTCTCGAAGCCGGCCCTGATGTCCGCCTCCCTGACATCGCCCGGCAGCTGAACCCGCCGCTCATAGTCGCCGTACGTCAGCTCGCGGCGCAGGTAGCCGCCGTCCTTCGACTCGGTTTCCTGCTTCCGCTGCGCCTTGATGTCCAGCACCCCGTCCGCGACGGTCACCTCGACCTCCTCGGGCTTCAAGCCGGGGAGGGCAGCCTTGACCTGATAGGCGTTGCCGAGGTCGGCGATGTCCAGCGCCAGCGGCCAGGTGCGCGGCTCGCGCGCATACTCGACGGGCGTCCCAAAGAAATCCACGAACAGCCTGTCGAACTCCCGCATCGGGCTTCAGCGACTCAACGTCATCTTGAATCACACCTCCTGATCTTTGACCTTGGGAGTCGCTTCCACGCTCGAAATGCCTCATGTGCCAAGCCCTTAAACATGCCTACACTTGCCTCGACTTTTCGTCGGATTCACGAGGAGAAATGGGGCATGCCACGGGCCAAGCAGCTGACGCTATGGGTCCCGGACCAACCGGGAATGCTCGGCGAGATCGCATCCGCGCTGGGCGAAAAGAAGACAAACATCGTCGCGGTCATGGGCGCCACCGAAGGCGGACGCGGGGCTGTCCGGGTGGTCGTGGACAAGCCGGCCACGGCGCGCAAGGTGTTTGCTTCCAAGGGTTGGCAGACCTCAGAAGAGGAGGTCCTCGCGGTCACGCTGGGCGACTCGCCTGGCACTCTGGGCAGGCTCGCGACCAAGCTCGGCCGGGCGGGCGTCAACATCCAGTACATCTACGCCGGGTCGGCGGGCAGCGCGCGCAAGCTCAACGCCTACATGGGCGTCTCGGACCTCAAGGCCGCCCTCAAAGCCGCCCGCTGAGAGCTATCGCTTGACGGCGTAGTCGCCCAGGCCGCGTTCGAGGCGGGCGAAAGTCCGGCGGGCCTGCGCGCGGTAGTCGTCGGCAAGCCGCTGGCCTCGCACCCCGGAGAGAACGCGGCCGCGCACGTGGCTGACCAGTGCCCTGTGGGTCGCCATCAGGGCGCTGGCCATGCTGATAGCCACGACATCGCCATGGTCGGCGCCCGATTCCTCGGCCAGGATCTCGGCGAGACGTTTGGTGTAGCGCTCGACGATCTCCCGCTCGCGCGCCGCCAGTGACGGGCTGGCCGGGATCGCTCGCGCTGCTCGCGAGATCGCGTCTGCGCTTTCCTTGGTCGCCAGCCGGTCAGCCCCGGCGAGCAGGGTGCGGCGAAATGCCTTGAGCGCCGGCTCCCCCTTCGGGCGGCCGCGGACGGACTCGATCAAAACCTCCTCGAAGAACTGCATGCCTCCGTAGAACAGGTCTTCCTTGGTCGAGAAGTAGTTGAAGACGGTCACCTCGGAGACGTCGGCCGCGCGGGCGACCTCGGCCACGCTCACGCCGTCGAAGCCCTTTGCCTCGAACAGCTTTCGAGCGGCGTCGAAGATCAGCTGACGTGTCTGCTCCTTTTTGCGCTCCCTCAACCCGGGTCGCGATGCCACCGGCCCGATTGTACCCGGAATAAGTTAGGCAGCCCAATACTTTAAGTCACTATAAGTTTGTGGTAACCTAGCTGGCCAAGGCTGGATTCAAGGAGGCAATCGATGAATCTGTATTCGATCGCGTTGTTCGTGCACATCGTCGGAGCTCTCTTGCTGTTCGTTCTGTTGACGATCGAAGGCGTCAGCCTCCGAGCCGGCATCCCGGCCGGGCAGCTGAACCGGGTCCTCGGGCCCATCTCGGGGCTCGCGATCCTGGTCCCCGGGCTGTATTTGGTGGCGGCCGGGACCGGCTGGAAGGGATGGGTCGCGGTTGGCTTCACGAGCTGGGTATTGATTGCGGTGGCCAGCGCCGTCACCGGTGTCAGCCTCATGCGGGGAAGGGTGAGCCGCCGCACCGCAGCGATCTCCTGGATGATCAGGGTGGGCATGGCGTTGGGCGTCGTTTTCGACATGACGGTCAAGCCGGATGCCTGGGTCGCGATCGTTGCAGTAGTGGTCGGGGCGGCCCTCGGCGCCACGGCGGGTGTCGCGGCGCGGCGCGAGGTTCGCCCGACATGAGCGCGGCCACCGCAGAGACGCAGACCTGGACGGCTCCGCCACCGGACAGCAGGAGATGGACTGCGCTTGCCTTCATCGCGATCGCCCAACTGATGATCGCGCTGGACGCCACCATCGTAAGCATCGCGCTGCCCTCGGCCCAGTCGGCCCTTGGTGCGTCGGACGCCGACCGGCAGTGGGTGGTAACCGCGTACGCGCTCGCGTTCGGCGGTCTGCTTCTCCTCGGCGGCAAAGTCGCCGACTACGCCGGTCGCAAGCGTGCATTCCTCATCGGTCTCGCCGGGTTCGCCGTCGCGTCGGCGATCGGCGGCGCCGCACCGAACTTTGCGACCCTTGTCGCGGCGCGAGCATTGCAGGGCGCATTCGCTGCCTTGCTTGCCCCGACGGCACTGTCCCTGCTCGCGGTCTCTTTCACGCAGCCACGGGAACGGGCGACGGCTTTTGCTGTTTACGGCTCGATCGCGGGAAGCGGGGCGGCGATCGGGCTTCTGCTGGGTGGAGCATTGACCCAGTACCTCGCCTGGCGCTGGTGTCTCTACGTGAACATCCCGATCGCGGTCATGGCAGGGATCGGTGGATGGCTCGTCCTTCCGGCGGGGAGCGGGCGAGCCAAAGCGGCGCTCGATTTGCCGGGCGTTGTCCTGGCCGCGGGCGGGATGGTGGCGCTGGTCTATTCGAGCACGGCCGGGATCGGGCTTCTCGCGGTCGGTGGCCTCCTGCTCGCGCTGTTCGTCTTTCGAGAAGCGCGCACAGCAAATCCCCTGCTGCCGCTGCGCATCCTGACCGACCGCAACCGAGGCGGCTCCTACATCACAGTCGCGATGGCAATCGCCGGCATGTTCGGCGCGTTTCTGTTTCTCACCTACTACCTGCAGGTCGTGCTTCAATTCACGCCGCTGCAGGCGGGCCTCGCTTTTCTGCCCATGACAATCGCATCGCAGGCCGGCTCGTGGCTCATCGCCAGCCGCTTGATGCCGTACGTGGCGCCGCGTGCGCTGATGGCTCCGGGCGCCGCCGTCGCGGCTGCGGGCATGGCGCTGTTGACGCAGCTGCGCGCAGACAGCGCCTACCTGACGCTCGTGCTGCCGGCGGAAGTCCTTCTCGGCCTCGGCATCTCGTGCGTGATGGTGCCCGCCTTCAGCACGGCGACCCACGGCATCGACCCGCGCGAGGCCGGGGTTGCCTCGGCGACCGTGAACACCGCCCAGCAGATCGGAGGTTCGCTGGGCACGGCTCTCCTGAACTCGATCGCAATCAGCGCGACGGCGGCGTACGCCGGACCACGGGCGGCGGCACTGGTCCACGGCTTCTCGGTGGCGACGGGGTGGGGCGTGGTGATCCTGCTTGTCGGGGCGATCGCTGCGGCGGTGCTGATCAACACGGGTCGCCCGGCACCACATCGCGTGTGAGGCCGGGCGCCCGTGCGCTACATCACGTCAGTCGTCGTCCTGGCCAAAGAAAGATCCGTTCCGCTCGTTGGCGATCTGGGCGAAGTTCACCGTTTGGTGGCCGCCGGTGGAGTGGAAATGGTCGCTGCCGGTGCGGCCGCTCCAAGAGATGCGCGCGTTCGTTTGCACGAATTCCATCTCGAAGGGCTTGCTCGCATCGCTAAACGTGCCACGCGTCACCGCCCCAAACCAGCGAAGGTCGAACGAGACCTTGCCCGCCAATGGCTGACGGGTGTGGAACAGCCCGTTCAAGATGTCCCCATAGTCGGGAATCGACAGGTTCGACAGGTGGAGGCGGGCCTCGGCTTCTTCTACGTCAGCTTTAACCGCGTCGTCGGACACGGCGATCGTCCAGAACAGACCCGCGCTCGGACCGCTCGCGACTATGCCGGGGTCGTAATCGTGGATCTGGGTCTTGAATGTTGGGTCCACCGGACCCGCGTAGACGTCCAGTCAAATGAAGGCGAAGGTGCCGCGGTGCTGTTTGCCATCGGCGCCGATGTAGACACCCTTCATGAACCGGTTGTCGGAGCCAAATTCCGCGTTGGACGGGAGAGGTTTGCCGTCATGCGTTCCCGCTCCGGGCCCACTGATGTCTGCGACCCCCACCGTGCCTTTGAAGTTGAAGATCGACGAGTCGTCCGTATTGGGTGCGGGAGGCAGAAAGTGAAACAGATTGCCGATCGTAGTTCCGTAGGGAATCGGTACGGGTGCCGCCGAGGTCCTCGCCTCAGCCACGAGCGGCATCCAGATGCTGGACGTCACGACCGCGCCGCCGGCCAGTCCAGTCGTCGCAAGGAACTGACGGCGGCTCAAGGCCCGTTCCCAGAAGTGCGCATGGCCCTCCTGTTGTTGGGCCATCCGCGATGCGGCGAGCAACCGCAAACCCTCGTCTGCAAGGTTCATAGGCCCCCTCCTGCCCGTTAGGGCAACCCCAGCGCCGCGTGCCGGCGCCGCGACGCAAGACTACTCTCGACCTGGAGCTTGTGCCGCGCCAAAACAGCCCTTGACAAGGCCGCGTTGGAGTTCGTATTCTACCGATTAGTTAATTAGCCGGACAGAAAAGTACGATGGCAAACGATCAACTGAGCGTCACGTTCGCAGCCCTCGCCGATCCCACCCGGCGAGCGATCCTGGCCCGTCTCGCAGAGGGGGAGGCCTCAGTCACGGAGCTGGCCAAGCCGTTCGACCTGAGCCTTCCGGGAGTCTCCAAACATCTGAAAGTGCTGCAGCGCGCGGGCCTCGTGCGGCAGAGCCGCAACGCGCAGTGGCGGCCGTGCCGCCTCGAGGTCGGCCGCCTGAAAGAGGCGTCCGAGTGGGTGGGGGATTACCGAAGGTTCTGGGACGAGAGCTTCCAGCGCCTGGACGATGTTTTGCAGGATCTGATCAAGAAGGAGAAGACTGATGAGCACCAAGGAGACCAGAACGATGCCCAAGACTGAGTACGTGATCGAGCCTGGCAAGCAGGAGATCATCTCGACGACGATCCTCGACGCGCCGCGCGAGCTGGTCTTCAAGGCTTACACCGACCCAAAGCTGTTCGCGCAGTGGTGGGGCCCGCGGCGGTACGAGATCAAGATCGACAAGTTCGACTCACGGCCGGGAGGCTCCTGGCGGGTCGAGCATGTGGCCGCCGACGGAGGCAGGCACGGCTTCCGCGGCGTCAACCACGACGTCGTGGCGCCGGAGCGGATCGTCTCGACATTCGAGTACGAAGGCGTGCCCGGTCACGTCGCGCTCCAGACGGCTACGTTCGAGCCACTCGGCAACAAGACCAAGCTCGTGGCGCACCAGGTCTTCCAGTCGGTGATGGACCGCGATGGCATGGTCGCCTCCGGCATGGAATCGGGAGCCAACGAATCGCTCGAGCGCCTGGCCGAGCTCCTCGAAAGGATGAAGGCCGGAAAGTGACCCCCGAGGCCTCGAGCAGCTCGATGAAGGCGGTTGACGCGTACATAGCGGCTGCGCCGAAAGCGGCGCAGCCGCGCCTTCGTGAGCTGCGCAAACTGATCAAGGCAGTGGCGCCGAAAGCCACCGAGCGACTCAGCTATGGGATGCCCCACTTCGACTACAAGGGACGGCTGATCTATTTCTCGGCGTTCAAAAACCACATCGGCGTGTATCCGGTGGGTGAGGCGGAGCAGCACAAAGAGCTGCACCGCTTCATGACCGGCAAGGGCACGTACCGCTTCTCGCTGGATGAGCCGATGCCGATGGCTCTGCTCAAGAAACTGGTCGAGGCCCGGGTCAGGAAGAACGAGGGGTCGGGCGGCCAAAAGGCGGGATACGGACGCCGTTCCGCGAGTGCTCGATGAGCTTTTCGAGGCGTCGCACTTTGGTCTCGTCGCGTTTGGCGCTCATCACCCAGTAAGAAGCCGTCATTCGATACGACGGAGCCTGTGCCTCGAAAAATTTCCAGGCAGCCTTGTGCTCGCGAAACGCAGCCTCGCTTGGCGGGTCGAGGCCACGCGAGCGGTTTTCGTACGAGTAGATCCGCGACCGTGCCTCGTCCCTTTTCTCGAACGCCGCCCGTCCGCTCGGGTGGACGAGGCCCAGGCGGTCCAGGTCTCCGAACCGTTTGATGTTGACATCGCTCCAGATGCTGCCCTTGCGCCGGGGCGTGATCCGCTGCGCCGTTCGGTCATCGCCTAGCGAGTAGCGAACGCTGTCGATCCAGCCGAAGCAGAGCTCCTGGTCGACAACGTCCTGCCACGTGACCGACGGACGGCCGGTCCGCTTGCGGTGATATCCGATCCAGAGCTCCGTCGCTGTCTCGTGGTTGGCTTCGAACCACGCGCGCAACTCGGCGGCCGTCGCGAAGAATTGCACGTTCTCGGGCGTGGGCATGTCGCGACAATCTACACGTGGCCAACGTCCCCAACCGGCAGCGCGACTACAACGAGGTGGCCGGCTCGAGCATCCACAGGCTGGCCGGTCTCGCGGACGGCATTTTTGCCGTCGGCATGACGTTGCTCGTGCTGGGACTGGCGGTTCCGGCTATGGATACGGTCAAGTCGGAGGGAGACCTGCTGCGCCAGCTCGGTGGCTTGCTGCCGGCCGTTGTCACCTACTTCATGAGCTTTTTGACTCTTGGCATCTTCTGGGTAGCTCAACAGACGCAGCTGGGCCGGTTGGAGCGGGCCAACCGCAACTTCACCTGGATCCATCTGGGCTTCTTGCTGGCGGTCACCTTGATTCCGTTCTCGACGCTGCTTCTCGCCCGGTTCCACTGGTCCAGGGTGGCCCTGGTCGAGTACTGGCTGAACATCTTCGTCCTCGGATCGGTGCTCCTCGTTGCCTTCGAATACGGTGCTCGGGCCAAGCTGTTTCCCGAAGCTGATACGGCGTCCATAGCGCACCTCACTCGGCGTCGCGTCATAGGTGCTCAGACCCTGTATCTGCTCGGAATGCTCCTGTGCATTTTCGACACCCACTGGAGCATCGCGGCAATCGTCGCCATCCAGCTCAACTACGCGATCGCGCCTCGTATCCCGCTCTTACGCCGCCTCTGACCCCGGCGCTCGTCAATAGAATGCCCGCTGTGGTACAGGGCGAGCCGCAGCCCCGCGGTGTGTTGTCCGGCAAGGTCGCCGTCGTCGTGGGAGGCGCCAGCGGGCTCGGAAGGACTGTGGCCAACGCCCTTGCGAGGCAGGGCGCTCGGGTGGTCATCGCCGATTTCGACTCGGAGCGAATGGAGCGAACCGTGGAGGAAATCCTGGAGCTGGGCATTGCCGACGCGATGGCCCTCTCCACGGACGTCCGCAGCGACGCCTCGGTGCGCTCGATGGCCGGCGACGCGATCAAGGCGATGGGACAGGTCGACATCCTGATCAACATGGCCGGCGTGTTGCTGGAGGGCCCCCTCGACCGGATCAAGCCAAGCGACTGGAAGTGGATGCTCCAAACGAACCTGCTCGGCCCGGTGCGCACGACCACGGCGCTGCTGCCTCACATGAAGGAGCGGCGCTCCGGCCACGTCATCAATACGGTGAGCGCGGACGGCCCAGCGCTGCACGACCCGCTGACCATCGCGTACGACGCCGGGCATGCCGCCCTCGCCTCGTTCACGCGCAGCCTGGCGGCCGAGCTCGACGGAACAGGCGTCAACGTGTCCCTTTACTGCACTGGGTCGAAGGGCCCGCGCATCGGCGAGAACACGCGGACGCGCGGCGTCGGCCGCCTGCTCCATCCCGACAAAGACCTCGATGAAGCCTCCAAGCCTTCAGGTCAGCTGATCGACAGCCTCATCGACGCCGTGCACCATCCGCGCTTCCTCGTGCTCGCGGAGCGTGGCAGTTGAACGTACCGACCGACCTTCTCTCGAGCATCGGCATCTGTGTCGGCGCCGCTGCGCTGATCGCAGCGGTCACATGGCGCTTCAAGCAGCCGCTGATCATCGCCTACCTCCTGACTGGCGTGATCATCGGGCCCAGGATCGGGCTGAGGTTCATCACCAACGAGGACAGCATCCAGACGGTCGCCGAGATCGGGCTGATCCTGCTCCTCTTTGTGATCGGGCTCGAGATCGACCTGCGAAAGATGGCCTCCGGCGGCGCCGCGGTCTTGCTCACCGGCGCGCTGCAGGTGCCCATCTGCATCGCGCTTGGGCTGGCGTTCTTCGCGGTGCTCGGCGTGACGAACTCCGAGCACAGCTACGCGCTGCTCTACCTGGCGGCGTGCATGAGCCTCTCGAGCACGCTGGTCGTCGTGAAGATCCTGAACGACAAGTTCGAGCTCGACACTCTGCCCGGGCGCATCACGCTCGGCGTGCTGGTGATCCAGGACCTCTGGGCGGTGGGCATGCTCGCCGTGCAGCCGAACATCCTGAACCCAAATCTGGTTCCTCTCCTGGGGTCTCTCTGGCGCGGCGCGGTTCTGGTGGTGGGAGGTTTCGCCCTCTCCAAGTACGCGTTGCCTTACCTCTTCCGCATGGTCGCCAAGGCGCCCGAGCTTGTGCTGGTATCCGCGCTGGGGTGGTGCTTCTTCCTCGCCGGCGCCGCCAGCCTGATCGGGCTCTCGCGCGAGATGGGGGCGCTGATCGCCGGCGTAAGTCTGTCCACGTTTCCCTACAACGTCGACGTCGTCGCCAAAGCCGTCAGCCTCCGCGACTTCTTTGTCACGCTGTTCTTCGTCGCCTTAGGCATGCAGATCACCATTCCCAGCCCGGAGGTGCTGGGCCTGGCGCTCGCCGCATCTGCGTTCGTCATCGTCAGCCGGGTGGTCGTCGTGCCGATCCTGTACGCGCTCCGGCTCGGTTTGCGGACGAGCATCGTGCCCGCAATCAACCTGGCGCAGGTGAGCGAGTTCTCGATCGTCATCGCGTCCCTTGGCGTGACGCTGCACCAGATCAACCAGGACGTGCTCACGGTCGTGATCGTCACCTTTGCGGTGACCTCGGTTGTTTCGACCTACATGATCAACTTCAGCCACGCGATCCAGAGACTGCTGGCCGCCGGCTTCAGGGCTGTCGGCCTGAAGGACCTGGACGCTGCCAAGGCGGCCAGCCAGGACGGGACAGAACCGCTGCACCAGCCGGTGATCTTCCTCGGTTTCTTCCGCGACACGAGCTCCATCCTTTACGAGTTCGAGCACGAGGGCTCGGCCGAAGAGTCGAAGCGCTTCCTGGAAAAAATCCTGGTCATCGACTTCAATCCAACAGTGCTGCGGGAGCTGCGCCGCAAGAACATCACATGCGTGTACGGCGACATCGCCCACGCGGACACGCTGCGTCACGCCGGGGTCGAGCATGCGCAGCTGGTGGTCTCGAGCATCACCGACGATGTGCTGAGGGGCACCAGCAACCTGCGACTCATGAACAGCGTCCACACGCACGCGCCGAACGCCCGCGTGGTTCTCACCACGGACCACATCCCACAGGCGCTGCGCTTCTACGAAGAAGGGGCCGACTTCGTCTTCATTCCTCGGCTGTACTCCGCGGCGGCCTGCGCGCGGATCCTGCGCAAGGGCCTGGCGGGAGGCTTCGAAGAAGTCCGCTCCCAAGCAATCGAGCATCTCTCGAAACGACAGGAAGTCCTCGCCTAGGGACGTCACCTGCCCGGATAGTCCGGACGAACCGACCTGGGCTAGGGCGCTACCCCTTGATAGTCCGGACTATCCGGGAACCCGCCGGGTGGGGGCGTTTGGGTCGGTATCGTGGCGGTGCGATGGACACCGCCCGGCTCAGCCCCCTCGAACCGCTGGCCAGGGCTTACCAGCGGGCGGTTCCGGAGCATCCCGCCGACGACGGCCTGTTCGGACCGCGAAGCATCGTCTGGCGCGTCAACCGCGACCGGTCCTTCCCGCTGGCGGGAATGCGTTCGCTCATGATCCAGGCGCTGCACCCTCTGGCGATGGCGGGGGTGGCCCAGCACAGCAACTGGCGGCAGGACCCGTTCGGCCGGCTCGCCGCCACGAGCAGCTACTTGCTGACGACGACCTACGGCGACTCCGCCTCGGCGCTGGCGGCGGCGGCCTGGGTCCGCAAGATCCACACCCATGTGCGCGGGATCGACCCCGAGACGGGACTGCCCTACTCCGCGGAGGACCCCTCGCTCCTGCTCTGGGTTCACGCCGGGATGGTCGAGTCGATCGTCACGGTGGTTCAGAGGTACGGGCGAGTGCTGGACGCTGGCGACGCCGATCGCTACGTCGCCGAGATGGTCCGCTTCGCGGAGATTGTGGGAGTTCCAGCGGAGCAAGTGCCGTCGAGCGTGGCTTCCGTGCGGACCTACATCGAGTCGGTGGAGCTGCGGCAGGCCACCCCTGCTGCGCGCGACGCGATCGGCGTCGTGCTCGACCCGCCCGACCTGGACGCCGAGATGCGGGACCTGTGGCATGACCTCGCCCAGGTCGCCGTCGGCACGCTGCCGGATTGGGCGCGCGAGATGTACGGCTTCGCGGCGCCGCCCGCCGAGCTGATGGAGCGCGAGCCGGTCCGCCAGCTGCTCGGCGCGCTCGACCTGGCGTTCGAGTCCCTGCCAGGCGTGCTTGAGGCGAGAGACCGCATAGAGCTCCGGATGCGCTCGTGAGCGCATCGACCGACGCCCTCCGACTGTCTCGTGTCAGCCGCGGCGCCGCGCTCGCGCGCCTTGCCCTCCGCATCGGCGGCCGGTACGCCATGCGTTCGCCGCGGCTGCTGTTCGCGTCGGTGGAACGGCGCGGTGAGCTCCGCCACGACCTGGCCCTTCGCTCCGCCGACGAGGTCGCCGAGGAGCTCGGCTCGATGAAAGGCGTCCTGATGAAGCTCGGCCAGATGGCGAGCTACATCTACGACGACATGCCGCTGACCTTTCGTTCCGCGATGTCCCGGCTGCAGCACAAAGCGCCGCCGATGACCGCAGCGCTCGCCGCATCGGTCATCGTCGACGAGCTGGGCGACGTTCCAGAGCGCGTCTTCGCCGAGTGGGATCCGCTGCCCTTCGCCGCGGCCTCGATCGGCCAGGTGCACCGCGCCATCACGCGCGACGGCCGTGCGGTCGCGGTCAAGGTGCAGTACCCCGGCATCGCGCGCAGCATTACCTCCGACCTTCGCAACGTCGGGCTGCTAAAGCGCATCGTGGGCGCCGCGTTCCCGGGCCTTGATGTGCGCTCGCTGGTAGACGAGCTTGGCGCGCGGCTTCAGGAAGAGGTCGACTACGTCCGCGAGGCCGAGAGCCAGGAGATGTTTGCGCGCTATTACGACGGCCACCCGGTGATCGGGGTGCCTCACGTCCTGTTCGAGCTCAGCACCTCGCGCGTCCTGACCAGCGAGCTCGTGTCCGGCGCGACGTTTGACGAGCTCCTGGTCTGGGACCAGCACGAGAAGGACCTCGCGGCCGAGACGATCCACCGCTTCGTCTTTCGCAGCCTTTACCGGCTGCACGCGTTCAACGGCGACCCGCATCCCGGCAACTACCTGTTCCATCGCGGTGGCCGTGTCACGTTCCTGGACTTCGGGCTGACCAAGCTCTTCACGCAGCAGGACCTGGCGCCGCTTGTAGATGCCGTCCGCTTCCTCGTGTTCGAAAAGGACTACGAGGCGTTTCGCGCGGCGCTCGAGCAGGCCGGCTTCCTGCGGGCCGGGGCGCCGGTGCCGACAGAGACGGTGGTCGACCGGTTCGGGCAGTTTTACGGGACGGTCCTGCGGGACGCCCCGATGACGATCACTTCCGCCTATGCCTCCGCGATCGTGCGCCGCTTCTTCGACGCGCGGGGACCCCTGGCCCCGTATTCGGACGTGCCCCGGGCGTACGTGATCATGCAGCGGATCAACCTGGGGCTCTACGCCCTGCTCGGGAGCCTGAACGCGACGGCCAACTGGCGGCGCATCGCGGAAGAGATATGGCCGTTCCGCAACGGGCCGCCGTCGACCCCGATCGGCGAGGCGGAAGCCCGGTGGGAGGCAGGTCGGGCGTCCACAACCCCCCAAAAAGTGAAGAATTAAGAAGCTACAGGCTAAGTCTGCTGGGGGGATTGATACATGGCGAGTAACGCTTCGTCCGTCTTGGCGTCCCTGTCGCCCGAGGAGCGTCGTAAACAGATGGTGCGGGCCGTGGTGGCCAGCACCGTCGGCACCTCGATCGAGTGGTACGACTACTTCCTGTTCGGCACCGCGGGTGCGCTTGTTTTCGCCAAGCTCTTCTTTCCGAAGTCCGATCCGCTGACCGGCACGCTAAACACGTACGCGATCTTCTTTGCCGGCTTTTTGGCCCGGCCCATCGGGGCATGGCTGTTCGGCACCTACGGCGATCGCATCGGCCGCAAGGCGACCCTGATCGCGACGCTGCTCTTCATGGGCGTGGCGACGTTCTTGATCGGCGTGATCCCGACCTACACCACGCTTGGTTTGGGTGCGGCGTTGATCCTGCTGGCCCTGCGACTCGCCCAGGGCATCGGCGTCGGCGGGGAATGGGGCGGCTCTGTCCTGATGGCGATGGAGTGGGGCAGCGCCAAGCGCAAGGGCTTCCTCGGCAGCTGGCCCCAGTTCGGGGTGCCCATCGGCCTGGTCCTTGCCAACGGGATAGTCGCCTTGACGGTCACCCTTGCCGGTACCAAGGGATTCGAGGCGGGAGCCTGGCGCATCCCGTTCCTGCTCAGCATCATCCTGGTCGGCGTCGGTCTCTACATCCGGCTCGGCATCATGGAGACGCCCGTCTTCCAGGCCCTTCTGCAGGAGAAGCGAATCGAGCCTGCGCCTATGCGCGAGGTCGTGCGTCGGAACTGGAGGGAGATCATCCTGAGCGCCTTGCTCAGGCTCCCAGAGCAGGCGCCGTTCTACCTCTTCACGACCTTTGTTTTCACGTTCGGCGCTTTCGCGACTCCCAAGCTTGGCAAACCGTTTCTCACCTGGGCGGTGAGCGTAGCCGGCCTCATCTCGTTCATCAGCATCCCCTTGTTCGGCCATCTGTCCGACCGCATCGGACGCAAGAACATCTACATGGCCGGCATCGTGGTGATGGCGTTTTGGGGCTTTGTCTATTTCGGTCTCTACGCGACCGCTATTCCGCTGGTCGTCTTCATCGTCATCGCGCTTTCGCTCATCCCACACGATATGCAGTACGGCCCCCAGGCGTCCCTGATCGCGGAGAGCTTCACTGGAAGGCTGCGCTACAGCGGCGCCTCGCTCGGCTACCAGCTGGCTTCGATCGTCGCCGGCGGCCCGGCGCCGTATATCGCGACGAAGATCTGGTCGGGCGAAACGTTCTTGCCCGGCAAGAACCCATACATGATCAGCTTCTACATCCTCGCGTGTTGTGTCATCGGATTCGTCGCAACCGTGATGCTGAAGGACCGCTCCCAATACGACCATACGCGGGAGTACGAGGAGCAGGAGACCGTCGCGGCGGAGGGCATCCGCAAGCCTGCCATGGGCTGAGACTGCAAACGAGGAGATGCGCACGCACCCGCGTTAACGCTTTGGGGGCGTGCGCGTTTTCTTCGTCTTCAACATCTTTCTGTGGGTCGTCCTGTTCCTGGCGTGGCTGCCGTACACCGCGCTGATGGGCCTCGCCGATCCCGTGAGCACCGACGTGCGATTCATTCTCTCCGTCACGGCGGCGCTCCTCATCCTCCAGGGGTTCGTGCGGCACCGCCGCGCGAGAAGCCGGAAGCAGCTGCTCACCTAGGCGCTACAGTTTCGGCATAGAGCCCGACCCGGTTTTGGTCCTGCTTTTCGACGGGACTTGAGGTGTTTGAACACGCATGGCGCGCTGGGTCCGCCGGCGCGACCGGGCCGGCCGTGTGCTGGTCGTCGCCAACCAGAATTCCGGAGTCCTCGAACGCTACGGCGTCACACGCGAGGAAGCGGACCGCGCCGCCTGGACCGTCGGTCGAAACGGCAGCCGGCTCGAGGGCGCGGCCGCGATCAACCGGGTGCTGAAAGAGCTCGGCGGCGGCTGGCCGGTGCTGGCAGCGTCTTATCGATTGCGACCGCTGGCGGCCCTCGAAGAGTCTTTCTATCGCTGGTTCGCCAGGAATCGCTCCCGGTTCCACCGGTTCGGTGTGACACCCGAGCGTGAGTGACCTGCTGGCGCCGGAGCACGTCTTCGCGCTGGTCGCGATCGCGCTGTCGACGGCACTCCTGGTCGTCGCGGCCCGCCGGCGGCCTGGGTCGTGGCTGAAGGTGCTTGCGGCCGTGCTCGTGGTGGACGAGGTGAGCTGGTGGTTTTTCCTACTCGGCGGCGGGCAGCCCGGCAGCCAGGTTGCGCTCTCGCTTCCGCTCCAGCTGTGCGACGTCGCGATCTTCATCGCCGCCGCGGCGTTGTGGACGCGGCGGCAGCTGGTGGTCGAGGTGACCTACTTCTGGGGACTGGCGGGGACGATCCAGGCTCTGCTGACGCCCGACCTGCCGCAGCACTTTCCGAGCTACCCCTACTTCCAGTACTACATCGCGCACGGGGGTGTGGTGGCGGCGGCGCTGGTGCTGGTCGTCGGGCTCGGGCAGCGTCCGCGACGGTGGGCGGTGGCCAGGGTCGCCGGCCTGACGGTCGCCTACGCGGCGCTGGTCGGATTGGTGGATGCGGTCACTGGCGCCGACTACATGTATCTGCGCAGCAAGCCGCCCACCGCCACGCTCCTCGACGTCCTCGGCCCGTGGCCGTGGTACATCCTCTCCGCCTCCGTGATCGCCGCGTTTCTCTTCGCGATCCTCGACGCGCCGTTTCGTCTACGCGAAAGGCGTGCCGAAGCGCTCCGCTGAGACGACCTCGTTGAATGGTTTGCGTCTCTTTTTGCCGATTACGTTTCGCCTCGGGTAGCCGAGGGGGACCACCGCAATCACGTCATGGGAGTCGGGCAGCCCGAACTCCTTGCGCACGCTCTCCATCCCCACCCAGCCGGCCCAGTTCGACCCGACGCCGTCACCCCACGCGGTAAGGATCATGGACTGGATCGCACGGCTGGCATCCGAGACTCCCAAAGAGTTCTTCTTCTCGTACGCGACGATGACCGCCGCAGCCGCTCCGGCTACGTAGGGTCCGGTCCTGATCAGGGATCCGAGCTTGCGCAGCCCATCGCGCTGGCGGACCAGGATGAAGTGCCAGGGCTGGGCATTGGACGCGCTGGCGGTCAGGTGCGCCGCCTCCACGATCCGGCGCAAGGCTTCCTCGGGCACCTCCTTGTCCTGATACTCCCGCACCGCTATGACCGTACGGGCCGCTTCATAAACCTGGTTTGCCATACGGGCAATTGTCTTAGCTTTATCCACCGAGATGGACGAACCCAAGCCGGCTGAGCATCAACACGAGCGGCGGACCAGCAGCAAGCAGCATCGCGTCGAATACCAGGCCGCGAAAGACTCGCCAATGGAGCACAAGCCGCGGCTGATCACGTCGCGCTCGGTGGCCCCGACCATCCACGGCGCGGGAGCGATCGGCCGCTTCAACAGCTGGCTGGCGGTACACATCACGAGGGCCGTGGGCACGATGTGGGCCGCCTACCTCTTCGTCCTGATCGCGCTCGTGTCGTTTCCGGAGGCCCTGAAGGCATTCCTCCGCGGCGACACGGTGGTAGGCATCGCCTGGCTCAGCCAGTCCTTCCTACAGCTCATCCTGCTCCCGATCATCATCGTTGGCCAGAACGTGATCTCGGCCAGCCAGGATGCGCGCGCGGAGGCCGACCACATCACGCTCACCACGCTCCACTCCATCAACGTCCAGCAGCTCAAGATGCTCGAGCAGCAGCAGTCGATGCTGAAGCAGCAGCGAGAGATACTCGACCTGTTGGAGAGAAGGGGAATCTCGATCAGCACCGGCGAACCTGGTGCCTGACGCTCACGAAGCGGGCGCCTTTCTGAAGGCGACCCTGGAAGGCCAGCCCCGCGAGCTGGCGAGGCTGATGTCCGACGATTCCGCGGCCAGGGCGGCGGCTCGGCTTCGTGGCTGCGCGCGGATCTTCCTGGTCGGCACTGGAACGAGCTATCACGGCGCCTTGGCGGGGCAATTCATGTTTCGCAGCTCTGGGCTGGAGGCTTGGGCGGTCCGCGCTTTCGAGTTCGCAAGCTATCCGCCCGCCTTCAGGGCGGACGATGGACTTGTTCTGCTCAGCCACCGCGGCAGCAAACGTTTCAGCCGGGCGGCACTGGACGTCTTCGAGCGGCATGCCAAGCGCTGGGTGGCCGTCACGGGCGAGGGTTCTGCGCTGGAGGGCGAAGGGGTGGTCCACACCGTCGAGCAGGAAAAGTCGCCGGTCCACACCGCCAGCCACACCGCGGCCATGCTCAGGTTGGCGCAGGTCGCTGCCGCGCTAGGCAGGCCGGCATGGCAAGCGGAGCTGGCTGACCTTCCGGCGGCGGTGGCGACTGCGCTCGAGCTGCGCAACAGGGTTGCGGCCGCAGTACGGCGCATCGAGCTGAAACCCCTGGTCCACTACGCCGGCGGGGGGCCGGCGCGTGCCACCGCCTACGAAGGTGCCCTCAAGTTGCGGGAGGCAGCGCACCTGGTGTCGGCCGAAGGCCATGACGTCGAGGGCATCCTGCACGGCCCGCTGGTCAGCATTCAGGCCGGCCAGACCGTGGTCGTGATCGCCGAGGCAGGCCCCTCCCAGGACCGCACGCGAGACGTGATCAACGCGCTGGGCGAAATAGGAGCCGCGGTCATCGAGGTTGGATCTGCTGCCGATGGTTTCAAGACACCGCGGGTGGACGAGGTCCTGGCGCCTATCGTGAACGTCGTGCCTCTGCAACTGCTCGCCTACGAGGCGTCTCGCCTGCTGGGTGTGGATGCCGACAGCTTCCGCCGCGACGAGCCGCCATATGCGGCTGCCCAGGCGGGGTTCACCCTGTAGGCATGGACGTGTTCATTGAGGTCCTGACCACGGCCCTCGGGCTCGCGCTCCTCGCCGTGACCCTCTACGACCTCTTTCAGTCCGTGGTGCTGCCGCGCCCCGCCGTGAACAAGGTCCAGCTGGCCAGGATCGTGATCCGGCCGCTGTGGATCGCATGGCGGTGGATTGGCTTGCGCTCCTCGCGCCTTGATCGGAACGAGGCTCGTCTGGCCGCGTTCGGGCCCGTCTCGCTCCTCGTGCTGTTCGGCATCTGGGCGTTTGCGCTGGTGCTTGCCTATGGGCTGATCATCTATGGCGTTCGCGATGAGTTCCGTCCCGTCCTGCAGGACTTTCCTGAAGCGTTTTACGTTTCCGCGTCCACGCTCGTGCCCTTGGCTTACGGCGACTTCATTCCAGAGCAGGGCTTCGCGCGCACGGTCATCTTCTTCGAGAGCTTGAACGGGGTTGCGCTGGCCGCACTCGCGATCACGCTGTTGTTCGAGCTCTATGGCGCGTTCCGCTCACGTGAGGAGCCCGTGGTTGCGCTCGACGCCCTCGCGGGCGCGCCTGCCTCGGCGGTGCAGCTGCTGGAGACAGCGGCCGGAAAAGGCATGGATGGGATCCTGAAGGAGACGTTCGATGAGTGGAGGCAGTGGTCGGCCATGGTGCTGGAGAGTCACCTGGCATATCCGCTGCTGGTCTACTTCCGCTCCAGCCACGACAACGAGGCGTGGATCAACTCGTTCGGCGCGGTGATGGATTCCGCGGCGCTGGTGATGAGCTCGATGGAAGAAGAGCCGACCGCCGGCGCCGCCAAGCTCATGTTCACTGTAGGCAACCACCTCGTCGAGGACATGGCGTGGGTCTTCGGCCTCAAGCTGCAGTCGGACGCGATCATCGAGGAGAGCGAATACGTGGCAGCGATCGCCCGTCTGAAGGCGGCGGGGTACCGTGCCCACGACGGCGACGTGCACTGGCAGAAGTTCTCCAAGATGCGCGGGAAATACGCCTCGGGTCTGAATCAGATCGCGCAGTGGCTTGCCGCGCCGCCCGCGCCCTGGGTGGGCGATCGGTCGTACCTGCCGCACCGCCAGCGGCCGCGCCGGGTGACGGCTCCGAAACCGGCTAGCTGATCAGCTGATCAGCTGATCAGCCCGAGCTCGCGCGCCTTGACGATCGCCTCGAGCTTGGAGTGCACCGCCAGCTTGCTTCCCAGGCTGCGGATGTGTGTGCGCACCGTCGTGTAGCTGATCCCCATCTCGGCGGCGATCGCGCGGCTTGGGTGACCTTCCGCCATCAAGCGGAGAACCTCTTTCTCGCGAGGCGTAAGTCGGTCGAGCTGGGCCTCGATCGACCTTCGTTTTGCGATCAGGGTCGAGATCGTGCGGGGCGTGATCAGCATCCGCCCGCGTGCGACATCCCGGATCGCGGACACGACTTCCGCCGCGGCGCGCGACTTGTGGAGGAACGCGCTCGCGCCTGACTGAACGGCCGCGAATCGTGCGGCGTCCGTGTCCTCTCGGGTGAGGAAGATCATCTTCGCGGCGGGCCGGATGCTCCGAACAGCGGCCGCCGCATCTGGCCCGGTTCCGTCGGGCAACCTGAAGTCGAGCAGGACCACGTCTGGGTTGAGCTCGGCCGCGGCCTGCACGCATTCGCCAACCGTGCCGACGTTGCCCACAACCTTCATGTCCGACTGGTCGTTGATCAACGCGGCGAGCCCCTCGGCCACCACCCGGTGGTCCTCCACGATCAGCACGCGTGTGGGGTTGTCATTGTCTTGAGGTTGGCCAGATGACGCGTCTGGTTCTTCGGCTAGGGTCACATTGCTAAAACCGGCGTATTCGGATGAGTACCCGAGCTAACGTTTGTCAAGAAAAGAAGCGGGAAACTGTTGCTCTGAGCCGCTAGATTGAATCCATGGCGAAGACGAGAAACGCCGTTTTGATTCCACTCTGGGTGGCCGTCGTCGCGGCGGGAGTGCTTCTTGCGCTGATGCTGCGGGCGGAGGCGGTCCTTGGTCCGACCAAAGTCTCGAAGCCGACGTTTATCGCCGCTCCTTCGCCATCGACCGCGCCGAGCACAAATCCTTCATCGAGCGATGCGGTGCAGCGAAGCATCGGCAAGTCGCAAACCACAACTCCGCGGTTTGCGCCGGTCGCTCCGCAATCCGCCTCGGAGACGGCTCCAGCGCCCGGTCCGGCCCAGTGCCCGCCGCACGCAGGAAGCGGGCTGCCGTGTGTGGGGCCCTAAAAAAGAACCAAGAGGCCGGCCGCATCAAAAAGCCGCCGGCACTTTTGTTTGAGCCTCTGGGGGACGCGATCAGTCGGCGATGGCGACCTTGGTGATGCGGGTGTCCCAGTTGGCCAGCCCCGATCGAGTGCCGCCGCAACGTCCGAATGGGCTCGCGATGAACTGCGTGTAGTTGCACGTCTGGCCGATGTACTCGGACGCAACCCAGATGCTCGACCCGTCAACAACGGCCGCGCCGTAGTCGCCCCAGCGGGTACGCGGGGGGTCGATGCCGAAGGCGGCGGCGTAGTTGGTGAAGCCATCGTCCGGGCCGACGCCGGCCTGGGCGATGTGAATGCTCCCGACGCCGGCCTTCGAGTCGAAGCCGGCGTATGCCGCGCTCGGGTAGTCGCCAGGCCCAACCAGCGTGAAGGCCACCACGCCGGCGCCGTTGTCGTTGACCGCCAGCGCCGGATAGCTCAGGTTCGCGTCCGCCAGGCCCGCGTAGCCACCACCGGCTAGCTGAGCGTGAACCCGGCCGCCGGTGACGTGCGGTCGCGCCGCGAACCACTCGATGCCTGCCCGGATGTGGCCGTTGATGTTCAGTCCGGTGTCAAGAGCTCCGTAGATGATTCCGTTGGCGAAGGTGACCTGCTGCATCCGCGTGTCGTTGGTGTCGATGGCCTGTCCCTCGACCTGGTTGTGAGCCGGCTCGACGCCGACCGCCAGCCGCCAGCATCCCGACAGAGTTGCCGTGACCGGAAGCGTCGTGTCGTTGAGACAGTCAGCCAGCGGGGTCGCTCCTGGCTTCTGCTGCGCCTTGGGCGGCATGGCGTACCGACCGACACGCACGACGGCGTTGCTCATCCTGATGTTGGGCTGCGGCGAGTTGAGCGAGCTGGTGTTGGTGAGGGCCCAGACGATCAGGTCGGTCGACGTTCCGCTCATAGCTGCGTTCACCTCGTCGGCGGCGTTTGAGCTCAAGAAGAACTCGGTTCCGCTGCGCGAGGCGCTCGAGTCGTCGCTGTTTCGCGTATCGCTGTTCGGCGCCACCGCCGGCCACACGGTGAAGCCGGCCTGGTTTCCCCGGACCATGCTTGTCGTGTCAATCTGGCTCACGTCAACAGTGGCGGCACCCGAGGCCAGCGCCCGTTTCGAAAAGGCGTAGACCTGCGCCGCCTTGTACTCCGGTCCGAAGAGGCTGTACTCGTTGGTGCTCACGTAGAAGCCGTTCGCGTCAGCTCCGATGTGCGGATAGTCGCCAATGCACGCGTTGGGATTGGTCCGCCAGGTTGCGGGCGGACTACCGGCCGAGCAGCCGTGGTTGGGTGTGCCCTGCGTGCCATCGTCCTGGACCGGCAGGTGGTAAAGGCTCCACGTTCCGGTCGGATCGGACGTCTGGCTGACGGCGATGTCGAGGCGGTTTGGTCCGGTAAGTCTTCCGCCGTTCGCTCCGGATGGCACGACCTCCAACGTCAAGACGACGTGGAACCATCGCTGGGTGGCCGCGTCGAAGTAGCAACTGGGGTCCGTAAGCTCCGGACCTCGAACCCCTGTCGTGCGATTGATGGCGGCG
>Ga0209686_1000065_pt1 | contig 45210 bp, 30 predicted proteins | sample GraSoiAngelo_126_FD_185883 | JGI IMG/M metagenome (GOLD analysis project Ga0209686, IMG submission 185883) | Grasslands soil microbial communities from the Angelo Coastal Reserve, California, USA - 14_0927_09_20cm (SPAdes) (version 2) | ecosystem: Environmental > Terrestrial > Soil > Grasslands ...
GAAGTCGTCCAGCGGTTTCGCCGCGCGCATCCGGAGGTGCAGCTCCACCTTCGTGACATGTCGACACCCGATCAGATCGACGCGCTCGTCAGTGGCGAGATCGACGTCGGCTTCATCCGTCATCGCGCGACCGACGACCGGCTGCAATTGCGGTACGTCCTCGACGAGCGCCTCGTCGCCGCCCTGGGCCCGCACAGCCGCTGGGACACGCGCGCCGGCTTGCGCTCGGTGGCTTCCGAACCGTTCATCATCATCGCGCGGTCGCGATCCGCAAGCTTCTATGACCACGTGCTGAGCGTGTCCGCGGCCGCAGGCTTCGCGCCGCGGATCGTTCAAGAGGCGGACGAGCTGTTCACCATCGTCTCGCTCGTGCGCTCGGGACTGGGTGTCTCGCTGGTCCCGCGATCGGCGGCATGCCGGAGGCGGCATGGAACATCGCGCTGGCGTGGCACCGCGACTCGGATCGCGTGCCGCTGGTGCGGCGATTCGTTGAAGCCGTGCCGCCTGCGCCGGTCAGGCTGGATCGTGGCGTAAGCCGCCGACCGGCGCGATCGAAGCCGCGCGGCGCGGACGGAGACACGAGCGGCGCGAAGAATGCGAGGTGATTCGCGCACAGAGCTTCTGATCGCGGAGATCGCGGTGTCCAGTCGCTTGCGCCAGGACTCAATCGCTATACTGAGAGCTTCTGCGCAGGCAAAGGAGTGCAAGTGTGAGTGATGGCGATTGTTCTGAATCGGTTGATAACGGTCGCCCTTGGGTCAGCCGGCGGCGGTTCAATGCGGCGGTAGCCGCCGGAGCCGCATATACGGCGTTCACCTCGATCGACGCGACCGGCTTTGCCGCACAGGCATCGGAGCCACCAGTCCAAGCAGAGCTCTGCGAAATGAGCGCCGTCGAACTGGCCTCGCGCATGGCCCGCAAGCAGGTGTCGGCGCGCGAGGTCATGACCGCGCACCTGGCTCACATCGAACGCGTCAATCCCAAGGTCAACGCTATCGTCACGCTGGTGGCCGAACAGGCGATGGCAGGCGCGGCCAGGGCCGACGAGGCCATCATGCGTCGGCAGCCGATTGGGGTGTTGCACGGCCTGCCGGTCGCGCACAAGGATCTCGTGGATACGGCGGGCATTCGAACGACCTACGGGTCGCCGTTCTACCGCGACAACGTGCCGACGCGCGACGCACTCATCGTGACGAGGATGCGCGCGGCTGGAGCCATCACCGTCGGCAAGACGAACACGCCCGAGTTCGGTGCCGGGTCGCAGACCTTCAATACCGTGTTCGGGCCGACGCGGAATCCATTCGACGTGACGAAGACATGCGGCGGCAGCAGCGGCGGAGCGGCCGTCGCGGTGGCCGCCCGCATGCTGCCGCTCGCCGACGGCAGCGACACGGGAGGCTCGCTTCGCAATCCGCCGGCATTCTGCAACGTGGTCGGATTGCGGCCTTCGCCTGGCCGTGTGGCCAGCGAGTCCACGTCGTGGTCGCCGCTCTCGGTGAGTGGGCCGATCGCGCGAACGGTTGCAGACGTCGCGTTGTTCCTCAGGGCTATCGCAGGACCCGACCCTCGGAGTCCCCTTTCGATCAACGAAGACCCGGCGAAGTTCCGGGCACCGCTCGAAAGGGACTTCAGGGGTGTTCGCGTTGGCTGGTGGCGCGGCCTGGGCGGTATTCCGTTCGAGCCGGAGGTCCGCCGTGTGGTCGATGCCAATCGGAAGGTCTTCGAGGATCTGGGTTGCGTTGTCGACGAGGCGGAACCGGACTTCACCGGCCTCGACGAGGCTTTTCCGCTGCTTCGATACGTCGGCAATCATTCGAGGTATGCGCCGCTCATCCGCCAGCGGCCGGAGTGGGTCAAGGACACGATCAAATTCGAAGTCGCGCAGGCGGAGCGTGCCGGCGGCGCCGACATCAGCCGGGCGCTCGCACGGCAGGCCCGGATGTTCAATCAGAGTCGTGAGTTCTTTGAGCGGTACGCGTACTTCATCCTGCCCGTCACACAAGTCGAACCGTTTGATGTGAACACACCTTATCCAACCGGGATTGCCGGCACCGCGATGGCCACCTACATCGACTGGATGCGATCGTGCTGGTACGTGACCATGATGACGAACCCGGCGATCTCAGTGCCCGCGGGATTCTCCGCGACCGGGCTACCGGTCGGCTTACAGATTGTCGGCCGTCATCGGGACGAGTTGAGCGTCCTGCAGCTCGCGCACGCGTTCGAGCAGGCTACGCGACACGGCAGACGGCAACCGTCGCTGCTCGCGTAGTTTGGCGACACATCTGCCCGGCAGTTGCCGAGTGTTCGAGATACGCAAAGCGATGTTACACCTCAGTATCGCGCATCGACTTGGCATCATTGGCGTGATTGTCGTCGTGACGAGCGCCGTGCGCGGTCAATGGTGGTGCTCACTCCTGAATACGAACGAGTCCGCCATTACGAGGGGATCTACGAGGACGAGGGGGGCGGCACGCTGCAAATCACAGCGTCTCCGCGGGACAACGTCCTCGTCGCGGTCCTCGACGGCGCGAAGTATCCGCTGAAGACCGTGGGCGCAGATCTCTTCACCAACAACACCGGGCAGCGCGTCAAGTTTTCGCTCGAGACGGGGCACGAGGGGTACAGGCTGCTGGACAGCGCCGAGCCGGGACGGCTGTACCGTCGGATTGGTGCTCGTACCCCGCTGGATGAGCGCATCTGGTATCCCCGGACGCATTCGAGACTTGGCTACAAGTACGCTCCGCCCCTGCCGCGGGACGATGGGCTGCCGGTTGGCGCTGTTGAAGGGCCGCTGCTTGATCTCACGCGCCTGCGCGAGATGGGCGAGGCGATCGCCGCCGGAAGTTATCCCGACGTGCACAGCGTCCTTGTTGCACAACGCGGGCGCCTGGTCTTCGAGGAGTACTTCTACGAGTACGACGGCAAGTCGCGACACGCCTTTCGTTCCGCCACCAAGCGCGTTGTGTCCGCACTGGTGGGACTCGCGATCGCGAAAAGGACTGCTCAACGATCTTCGACAGCCGGTGCTGCCGCTGTTCGCCGACGAGTATCCGCAGATTGCACACCTGACACGATGCGAAACGCCGTATCAAGGTCGAAGACCTGCTGACGATGCGGGCGGGGCTCGACTGCGATGATCGGAACCAGGCGTCGCCCGGCAACGAAACCAGGATGGGGCGCAGCGACGACTGCGTGAAGTTCACGCTCGACCTGCCGATGCGCAGCGAGCCTGGCACGTCGTCGTCGTACTGTTCCGGCGCCGTTATCGTGCTGGGTCGCCTGATCGAGAAAGTGTCAGGCGAACCGCTCGAAACATTCGCTCGCAAGCACCTGTTCGAGCCGCTCGGCATCCGCAACTTCGAGTGGCGGTTCGACCGGACCGGTCCAGCATCAACACCTTCTGCCAGCTCTCGCTCACACCGCGCGACATGGTGAAGATTGGACTGTTGTATATGAACGGCGGAAAGTGGGATGGCCGTCAGGTGCTCGCCGCGGAGTGGGTCAACGTGTCCACACGGCGGCACACTTCCGTAGACGATACCGACTATGGCTACCTCTGGTGGCGGCCATACCTCAACGTGACCGGCGGACGGCACTCCGCAATCATGGCGACAGGGAATGGTGGACAGAAGATCTTCTTGTGGCCCGAATTGGATTTGGTCGTCGTGATGACAGGAGGCAATTACAACACCTCCTCCCCTGCGAACACGCTTGCGATCAAGTACATCCTCCCGCCGCTCAACGCCGGACGGTAAGGCGGCCCGGCGGTCGCCCCGCGGATTTGAGCCCCGGAAGCCCTACGCCTGCCAATGGATCGAGCGCGCGCAGGGATCTGCCGATGATTCCGACTGGCGAACGTGAGGCTCACAAGTCGAATTTCTGCGTTCCAGACGATCGAAGGCGCTGCAGTCATTCGTACCTGAGCGCCTCGTTGGGATCTATCCCGAGCGCCCGACGGAGCGGAACGTAGCACGCCGCCAGGCCGACTACCGCAAACAGCACGACCGTGCCGCCGTATGTGACTGGGTCGAGCGGCGGAACGCCGAACAATAGATTGATGAGCATCCTGCTCACAGCCGCAGCGAGCAGCAGGCCGACGGCGGATCCAATCGTGACGAAGCGCATGCCCTCGCGGAGCACCATCCGGACGAGATCGGTCCGGTCGGCGCCGAGTGCGATACGAATGCCGATTTCCCGCGTGCGCCGGGTGACCATGTGCGCCATGATCCCGTAAATGCCAACCGCCGCGAGGAAGAATCCCACCACACCGAGGCTGCCGGCGGCGGCCGCGGCAATCCGCAGCTGTGTGATGACCGGCCCGCCTTCCTCGTCGAGCGGCACCGTATTCAGGACTGGCAGCTTCGGATCCATCGCCGTTACGAGCGAGCGAAGCTCACTTGCGATTCGCTTGCCTTCGACGGTCCGCGCGAGGATCTTCAAGGCCGAAACGTACTGCTGCTGCAGCGGCACACACACGAACGGCCGCGGCGACCGTCCATTGACGCGCTGCAGGTCCCTTGCGACGCCGACGACCGTCAGCGGCGCGCCCCGCACCGGCTGCCGTGTAGCGGTGTCGATCACATACGGTGAAAAGACGATCTGCCTGCCAACGGCCTCTTGACTCGAGATGCCGGGCCAGAACTGGCGTACCGTCGATTCGCCGATTACCGCAACGCGCTCCCCTGCCGCGGAGTCGGCGTCAGTGAATTCGCGTCCGGCCACCAGAGGCACGCGCATCGCCGCGAGATAGCCAGGGCTCACGACGTTGCCGAGCGCTTCAAAGAACGGCCGTCCATCGGGCGGTGTCGCGCCCGGAACCGCGATTTGAAAACCCATCAGTCCGCCTGCCGGCGACGCAAATGCCAGTGCTGCCGACTCCACGCCAGGCAGCCGACGAACTCGCGCGAGCAGGTCACGCGCGAACATCGGTCCGCTCGTTCTCGTGTAGCCCGCAATCGAGAGATCGATGGATGCGACCTCGACCCCGCGTGAATCGAATCCCTGCTCGATCGATCCCGCGCGCGCGAGCGCCCGCGCGAGCAGACCGCCGACAACGACCAGCAGCACGCTCAGCGCGATTTCAGCCACGACGAATGCGCGACGGATCCGGAGGGAACTCGAAGGCCCGTGTTCGTTGGTTTTCAAAGCGGAGACGACATCCACGTTCGACGCCTGGAGTGCAGGCGCAAGGCCGAACACGACCGCCGCCCCGAACGCGAGACTGATCGCGAACGCGGCGACGCGTCCGTCCTGCGCGAGCGACACCTCCCAGGGCAGCGGAAACGACGGAAGCGTGTGCAGGATCGCCACGTTAATCGCGCGCGACAGCAGCAAACCTGAGGCGCCGCCGAGCGCGAACAGCAGAATGGTTTCGGTGAGGAGCTGACGGATCAGCCGAGCGCGCCCGACGCCCATCGCCAGCCGAACGGCAATCTCGCGCCGCCTCGCGGTCGCGCGCGCGAGCAACATGCCGGCAACATTCATACAGGCGATGACCAGCACCAGCATCACGATAGCCATCAAGAGCGTGAGGAACCCGCCCACGAGGAGGCGGACGCCCGTCGGGATCGGGGAAGAACGGGAGACGCTCAACCCCAATCGGCGGCGACGAGCGGCAGCATCGGCCGTCCTCAGACCAGGCGGCAGAAGGCTTTCAGAGAGGGTTCGGCCAATTGTCTCGATCTCGGCCGCCGCTTGCGGAAGCGACACGCCCGGCTTGAGGCGGGCGCCGACCAGTCCCATATTCAGCGTACGCGTGCGATCGAGCGGTACCCAGAGATCCGGCGCGAGCACGGTGTTGCCGTGGAATTCCTGTCGGGCGACGCCGACGATGGTGAACACGCGATCACTCAGCCGGAGTGTTCGCCCGATGATGGCTGCATCGCCGTTGAATCGTTGCGTCCAGAACCGGTGACTCAATACAGCGACGGATTGCATGTCTTGGTCGCCGAACAGACGTCCCGCTGTCGGCACCACAGCGAGTGCCGCAAAATAGTTGGGCGTCACGACTTGCCCGAACACCGGCTCGGCACCACCCCCTCCTGCGGTGGCCGCTAGGCTCATCGGCGTGAGATCGAGCGCATACGCATAGACGTGCTGGACGAGCGTGGCGCGCTCGCGTATCTCGAGGTACTGGGAGTACGTGATTGGCTCGACACCGAGCTCACCTGTGGTCCGATTGATGTCGACCAGACGATCCGGCTCGGCGACACCGGGCGCGGTCCGCAGCAACAAGGTGTTGGCCGCGGTGAAGACGGTGGTACCAGCCCCGATACCGATGGCCAGCGACACGGAGGCCGTCACGGCGAAGAGTGGATTCCGGCGCAGAAGCCGTGCGGCGTACCCGCTGTCTCTTCTCAGATCGTCCAGCCAGACGAAAGACCGCGCGTCACGGTGTGCATCCTTCGCCTGCTCGATACCTCCAAAGGCACGCCGGGCGGCCAGCCTGGCTTCCTCTTTCGACATGCCGCGTCGGCGGAACTCGTCTTCGAGCAGCGCCAGATGCGATCTCACCTCACGTACCAGGTCCGGCTCGGCGCGTCCCGGATGGACGACATTGAGGAGCCGAAAAAGGAAGCGCCTCAGTGCCGACATGATTGTGCCTTACTCGCAGCGAAGCGCGACAAGCGGCGGGGCCGCTCGACGCGCTCGTTTGATTTCACTGGCCATTCGAGTGGTCTCCAGCCGGAAGCTTCCCGCCATTCCACTGGTTTGTCAAGTGGACAGCCCACCCACGAGTCGGAGGATTATCGCGCGGCAACCTTCGCGTGGCTTGCCAACCGAAGTTCACGCTGAGTTGGCAAGCGTGAGCGAAGATTGGTGGGGGCGATAGGATTCGAACCTGCGACCGCTCGCAAGTTGGATTCTGCAGGCCGAGGCGCGTCAGACCATTGAAGAGGTCGGTAACCCCGTGCCGTCTGTCGGACCGCATCGGGCGGCATTCCGCCGATGGACGACGGCTCGGCCGGTCCGCAGAGTGCTTTGCGCGAGCAACGTCTCTTCGCCGGACGAATTCAGGTCTGCGCGCTCAGGCCGAGTAGAATCCGCCCAAGCATGTTTACGCTGGACCGCGTCGTCCCTTGGGGTCGATCGTTCGACGAATACCGCCGTATGTTCGGGCTTCCTGACAAGGACCTCGCGCTGCGGATTATCGGCTGCGGCGATGGTCCCGCCAGTTTCAACGCCGAAGCGACGCGGCGAGGCTATCAAGTCGTATCGTGCGATCCGATCTACCAGTTCGACAACACGCAAATCGAGGAGCGGATTGCCGCGACGTATGAGCACGTCCTTGAGCAGACAAGACGAAACGCTCACGATTTCGTCTGGGGAAACGGTATTCGCACCGTGAAAGAGCTCGGCGCCGTCCGCATGGCAGCGATGCGTACCTTTTTGGCTGATTACGACGCAGGGAAGCGCGCAGGCCGTTACGTTGACGCGGCACTACCGGCGCTCCCTTTCGAGGATGGCGCGTTCGATCTCGCCCTGTGCTCTCATTTCCCGTTCCTGTATTCGACACAGCTCGGCGAAGCGTTCCATCGAGCCGCCCTTCACGAAATGTGCCGTATCGCGACAGAAGTGCGCGTGTTCCCGTTGCTTGCGCTCGAGAGCCACCGGTCACCGTTTGTCGAAACGTGCGCCGCCGATCTCGTTGGATTTGGCCGCGAAGTAGCGATAGAGCGCGTTCCGTACGCGTTTCAGCGCGGAGGCAACGAAATGATGCGCGTCCGTTGCCGTAGTGCCTCGTAGAGAATACCCGACTGAGATAATCGTCCGACTCGTTCGTGCCAAACGTTACGGCGGACGTGAAGCACGCCTTTGGAGTACACCTTCTAACGAGCGTCACATCCAATCGGCAGCTTGCGATCGCATGTACCCGGCAGATCCGTCCCATCAGGCATGATGCGCTAGCCAATCCGACGGGCGAACAACAACCAACTCTCCACGAAATTCCATTGCGAGACGACTGAGGTAGATGCCACTCGTCAACCTATTCGTGGCGCAGTGCCGTGACCGGATCGATGCGCGCCGCGCGCCACGCTGACACGGAGGGGGCCAGCAGCGTCGTCGCCATCAGCAACCCGGCCGCGGCGACCAGCGTGAGCGGATCCGTCGAAGACAGGCCAAACAGGAGTGAGGCGATCCAGCGTCCGGCCAGCACCGATGCGATGCCCACACACACGCCAACGGTGATCAAGCGCAAGGCCTCCGCGAGGACCAGCCGGAGCACGGAGGCCCGCGTGGCACCAAGTGCCATGCGCACGCCGATCTCCATCGTGCGTCGGCTCGTCACCTGCCTGACGACGCCATAGAGACCAACACAGACCAGCAGCAGCGCTAAGACGGCGAACCCGCCCCACAATTGCGCCAGCCGCTGCTCGGGCTGGACGAGATCGGCGAGCCGGTCTCGCATCAGAATCGGGGGCGCGAGACGCAGTCCTCCTTGTATTTCGGCGCCGATGGCGCGCAGTGCCTGGACCAGCGACGAAGGCGTGGCAGCAGCGCGCACAACCACGGCTTCACTCGGCCCCACGCGCTGATGCGCGCTGAGGAACACGATCGGCCCGACGCGCTGCCGCAGATCAGAAAAGTTCGCGTCACGAACGATGCCGACGATTTCAATCCGCCGACCGGCGTCCTTCTCGATACTCGTCCCGACGACGTTGCGTCCGCCGCCGAACCGGCGGACGAACGCCTGGTTCACGATGGCCACGAGCGGCGCATTGGTTCGATCCGCTGGGGTGAAGTTCCGCCCGGCCACGATCGGCACGCCCATCGTCGCGAACAGATCGCTCGAGACCGCGAAGAAGTTGACGACGAGATCGTCAGGCAAGCGCGCCACATACGTGGGGATGGAGATCGCGCTCTCCCAGGTATTGCCGCCGAACGGATCGGGTCCCATCACCGCCGCTGACGCCAGCCCCGACGTCGTGCGCACCCGCTCGATCAGTCTGTCGCGCACGGCCATCGTCTGCGCATCCTTCCAGTCGTCTGGCGGACGGATCTCGGCGGTCACGATCGGCGCGGCGTCGTAGCCGACCTCGACGCGCTCCAGATTGCGCAGCGTGCGGGAGAAGAGCCCCGCCCCCACCAGCAGCAACACGGACAGCCCGAGCTGCACGACGACGAATGCGTGCCGCAGGCGATGGCGGGCCGACTGGCCGGCCGTGGCGGCGGAGCCGTCCTTGATGGCGTCGGTCAAGTCGGCGCGGGTGCTTTGCAGGGCGGGCGCGAGCCCGAACAGCAGCGTAGAGAGAAGCGAGAGGCGGCGGTGAAGATCAACACGTGCCGATCGAGATGGAACTCCAGCACCAGATCGCCCCGGCTTGCGCCAGAAGCCGTACGAGCGCCTGGCTGGCCCACGTTGCCAGCAGCAGTCCCGTGACGCCGCCGGCCAGCGCAACCAGCAGGCTCTCGGTCAGCAGCTGCCGGATCAGGCGTCCCGGCGGCGCGCCGATCGACATGCGGACCGCCATCTCGCGCCGGCGCGCCACCGCCCGCGCCAGCAGCAGGCTGCCGACGTTCGTGCAGGTGATCAGCAGGATAATGACGACGAGTCCCATCAGCACGGTCAGCGGGGTCCGCGTGTCCGCAACCTGACTAGTGTCGCCGCCCATGCCCGAAGCGAGCACGATCCGCTGGCTGGTGAACCGCCGGCGTTCCGCTTCCCTGGCGATGCCGAGGACTTGTGCCCGCTGTTCGAGGTGCGACGTCAGAATGCGCGTCAGATCGGCCGCCGCCGCTGACTCGCTGACGCCGCGCTGCAGACGCCCCATGAGGCGATAGACCTGACAACCCGGGTCGGTCACGCACGGCCCCATCATCATCGCGGGGAGCCACACGTCGGTCGCGCGTCCGGCCTCGACGCCCGTGAAGCCGGGCGCACTGACGCCGATGATCGTGAACACGTGGTCGTCAATCGTGAGCGACCTGCCCACGACGTTCTCGTCGGATCCGAGACGGCTCGTCCAATAGCGATGACTGATGACGGCGACAGGACTCGCACCGACGGTCCGACTGTCCGCAGCCTCGAACCCGCGTCCCCGGATGGCACGCACGCCCGCGACGTCGAAGTAGTTGGCGGACACGTACTGGCGCGAGATGCGCGCCGCGGTGTTGTCGGTGCCGTAGACGCGCGCGTATTGTGTGCCATTGAAGGCGGCAAGCGCGTGGAACCACTGGCTCTGGTCGCGGAGCGCTTCGTAGCGTGTATGACACGGTCGGCAGCCTCTGCGTCCCGCTGCTCCGCTGCACGAGGGTCAGGGTCTCGGGATCGCTGATGGGCAGCGTGTTGAGAAAGGCGGCGCTGACGACACTGAAGACGGCGGTGTTGGCGCCGATGCCCAAGCCGAGCGACAGCATGAGCAGACGAACGTCGGCTGCCGTCGCGCCATTCGCAGCGTGTAGACGACGTCCTTGGCGACCGTCTCAAGTGCACCCACAGGCATTCCTCCGTTGACGCCTGATGGCCGGCTGTCGCGAGAGTGCAGGATTGTCATCCTGCCGTCCACGGTCTGTCAACCGACAGGATGAGCGGTCGCGCACGGCGGGCTCGACCGGCTCGCACCGTGTGACTCTCGCAGCAGACGTCGGCGGCAGTGTCCGCGGCCGTCCGCACGCCCGTCTGGTCGATGTTGCGGCAGATGACGAAACGCGCGAACGTCGGCGGACACGGCAGCACTCGCCACCGAGTAATCGAGTCGGTCGCCGTTCGTCATTGACGGGCCGGCAGATCCGCTGTGGTTCTCCGCGCGCCCCTTGACCGCAGGCACGGTTCGGCCTAACGACAGCCTAACGATTCCCAGCCAAGAGAATGTTCTGCGTTAACGAGCGCGCAAGAAGAGTAATTCGAGGAACTGACCACTTGGGTGAAACCAAGTGCTCAGACAGACTGAATTACGCGGGTTTTATTAGGAAAATTGGTCGGGGCGATAGGATTCGAACCTACGACCCCTCGGTCCCGAACCGAGTGCTCTACCAGACTGAGCCACGCCCCGACAGGCGAAGTGTGCGGCTTGAATCGCGGCGGCCGGGAACCGCCATGCGCGAATCGGTATTCTAACTCAACTCTGGTCCTTCCACCTAAAGCGAAACCACAGGCGTTACCACAGCGGGAATAACCCGCCAAAATCCGCGCGGGATTGCAGCAATGCGAACGCGCGGTCCGTTTGGAGCTCCGCCGGGCGGAAGCGCGGCGGGATGCTCGCGAGCCAGGCGACGGCGGCGGCTCTCGTCTGCGCTTACGCGCGCGCAGCCGGCACGCCGAGATCACGATAGCCGAGCCCCTTCCCTTTGAGCTTCTCGAACTCCGCGCACGCTGTCGCATACCGCGCGTCGCCGAGCAGCGCTTCGCCATACGCCAGTCGCAGGCGTGCATCGTCCGGCCGTTCCCGCGAGTAACTCCGCAGAGGTTGACACCGCCTGCCGGAAGTTGCCGGCCAGCACGTAACTCGCGGCTGTGGCCTGCGGTAATCCGCGTCGGAGCGCCGCTTGGTACGGCGCGGCCGTGGCGCGCTTCACGAAGTCCAGCGTGCGATCGATCACCTCGCGCATCATCGTCTGCGATCTCGAATCCATGGTGGCCGGTTGGATGATTCAGCAGCGTGACGGGTGCGTTCTGCGAGACGGCAAGTGGGCGAGCGTGGTGATGTCCTTGTTGACGCTCTGACGATCGAGACCGGCGCGTACATGCGGGCAGATCGCGGCGAAACACGGTGAGAGGCGCCGTGCCGTAGTACATCACCGCCGCTTTGACAGCAGTCTGTTGCGGATCCTCGATCGCGGGGAACGCGCTGAATACGTTGCCGGACCCGGCATATACCGTAATCGCATCGCGATCGATGCCGAGATCGCCTGCTTGCCCGTGACGTGGCGAACCAGGATGTCGAAATCCTGTGCTTGGCTGCCGTCGCGCAGATCCGGCAGGATCGCGATCAATCCCTTCGACGCGGCCGTCTGCGCCCACGCCGCGTAGAACGCTCCGCGGCGATCTGCACCGGTCGCCCGGTTGGAAAAGATCAGCGCAGGCGCGCGGACGCCGGAAGCGGTCGGCGGACGATACCCGTCCATACGCAGGCTGGTCCCGCCGGAGACGATTGTTGCGATCCTCGCAGCCGGATCTACAACGACGGGACGGGCGGCACCGAACGAGAGACGAATGCCGCCGGCGGAATCACCACATCACTTTTTGACCGGGGCTTCGGAATCGAGCGGCAGGTTTTCGAGCGCCGATAAGGCGGTGTAGTCCGTCAGGTCGGGCTGCAGGGGGGTGACGGAGATGAAGCCGTCGCGCACGGCCTGGTAATCAGATCGATCGTGCGGCTCCCAATCGTTCTGCCCTTCTTCGATCCAGTAATAATTCTTGCCGCGTGGATCGCAACGCTCGTCGACGATCGTGATGTGATTGCGCTTGGCCTGCACGGTCCAGCGCGATCCCTTCGGCTGTCCTGACGGCACGTTGATGTTCAGAAACGTCCGCGGGGGCAGCCGATGCCGCAGCGTCAGCGCCGCCACCGCTGCCGCCGCCGCAGCCGACGGGCCGAAATCGTACGTGTCGTGGCTCCGTTCGAGCGACACGGCAATGCTGGCGACACCAAGCAGCGCGCCTTCCATTGCCCCCGCGACCGTCCCCGAGTACGTGATGTCGTCGCCCAGATTGAATCCCTTGTTGACGCCCGAGACGATTAGATCCGGCAACGTCGTGTAGAGCTTCGTGACGGCAATGTTGACGCAGTCGCTCGGCGTGCCGTCCACTTCGTAGACACCGTCGGCGACGGTCTCGAGACGGAGCGGCCGCCGGAGCGTCAGCGCGTGACCAATCGCGCTGGCTTCGACGTGAGGGGCGACGACAAGGACGTCGCCGAGCGGACGCAGGACGTGCGCAAGCGCGTAAATCCCTTCGGAGCGTACGCCATCATCGTTGGTGACGAGTATTCTGGGCATCAGGGAATGCTAAGTATAACAGGACGCTGGCGATAAGCGCGAGCGCTGCGCCGGTCAGGAACGCCGCGCGAGGCGAGACGCGCGTCCAGATGGCGCCGAACAGCAGGCTCGCGGCAAGGCCGCCGACGCCAATCGCCGCGTTGTAGATCCCGAAGGCGGTCCCGCGCGCGTCGACCGGGGCCATATCGACAACCCACGCCTTCTCCACTCCTTCTGTCAGGCCGAAGTAGAGTCCATACGCGAGGAAGATCACGATGACGATGGCCACCTGGCTGAAGTAACCGAACGCGGCGTAGATGCCCGCGTACCACAGCCAGCCGAGCGCGATCATGGTGCGGCGCCCCACCCGATCGCTCAACGCGCCGCCGATCACCGATGAGGTCATCTTCACGACGTGCAGCGCGGACCACAGCAGTGGAATCCACAGGCTCGCGACGCCGAGATCGCCGAGCCGCAACAGCAGGAACGCATCGCTGGCGTTCCCGAGCGAGAAGATCAGGATTACCGCGACGGCGAGGTAGAACCGTCGCGTAACCCGTCCTGGAGATCCGCGATCGGCCTCTGCTGCAAGACGGCCTTCGCGCCGCTGCTCGGGGACGCGCAACAAAATGAGGATGACGATGACGCCGGGAACGAGCGTCCAGGCGAACAGCGAGCGATACGCCTCGGCGTGGAAGTACAAGTACGCCGAGGCGACGAGCGGGCCCGCTACGGCGCCGGCGTGATCCATCGCGCGATGGAACCCGTAGACGCGCCCGCGCCGATCCGGCGGCGCGAGCCGCGCGAGCATCGCATCGCGCGGCGACGTGCGGATGCCCTTCCCGAGACGATCGGTGAACCGCAGCGCGAGCACCTGCGGCCATGCCGTCACGATGGCAATGAGCGGACGGATCAGCGACGAGAGACCATAGCCCGCGAGCACCAGCCGCTTTGGTGTGCCCGAGCGGTCCGCGAGCCATCCCGACACGATCTTGAGCACGCTGTTCGCCGCTTCCGCGACGCCTTCGATGACGCCGAGCGACATCGCGCCCGCGCCGAGCACGCGCGTGAGAAACAGCGGCAGGAGCGGGTACACCATCTCGCTGGCGGTGTCGGTGAAAAAGCTTACCCACCCCAGCAGCCAGACAGGCCGCGACAGACCGTAACGATCGAGGGGATTGCCTGACGGATCCACGCCGTATGGCGCGCTCACCGGTGTCGTGGCCATCGCACCGAGCGTATAAGCCCGTATAATCGCGGTCAAATACGAGAATGTTCAATGCACGATCGCGCTCAATGCTGATTCTTCAAAACAAACACGCGTGAGCATTGGATATTGAGCATCGAGCATCGACGATTCACATGTCCAAGTCACCATTTGACGCGGTTCTGTTAGTCGCATTCGGAGGGCCGCAGGGCCCTGATGACATCCGCCCGTTTCTCGCGAACGTACTGCGCGGACGGCGAGTGTCGCCGGAGCGTATCGAGGAAGTCGCGCACCACTACGAGATGTTCAGCGGCGTCTCGCCTCTGACGGAATTGACGCTCGGCCAGGCGCGTGCGTTGGAACTCCGGCTGCGCGAGCGCGACGTCGCGTTGCCTGTGTACGTGGGCATGCGCAACTGGCATCCGTATCTCGCCGACACGCTGACGACAATGTCGCGGCGCGGCGTGCGGCGCGCGATTGGCGTGCTCGCGGCGGCGCAGCGGAGCTATTCCGGGTGCCTTCAATACAAGGAGAACGTCCTCGACGCGCAGCAGGCGATCACGACGACGGGGCATGCGCCGATCGATGTCGTGTACGTCGGCGATTGGCACGAGGACCCGGGGTTCGCTGCGGCAAACGCGGATCACATACGCCGCGCCGTCGAGGCGCTGCCAGGCGAGGTGCAATCGCGCGCGCGGCTCGTGTTCACCGCACACAGCATTCCGGTCGCGATGGCCGAGCGCTATCCGTATGAAGCGAACCTGCGCGCCTCGGCGGCGCTCGCCGCGCGCGCCGCAGGCTTCGATGAGTGGGCGCTCGTCTATCAAAGCCGCAGCGGTCGCCCGGAAGATCCATGGCTCGAGCCGGACGTGTGCGACTATCTCCGCGCCGAACGTGACAACGGACTCGAAGCCGTGGTGCTTTGCCCGATTGGATTTCTCTGCGATCACATCGAGGTGTTGTTCGATCTCGATGTCGAGGCGGCGGCGGTCTGCCGCGACATCGGGCTGCCCATGGCTCGCGCCTCCACGGTCAACGTGCACCCGCGCTTCATCGAAGCGCTCGCCGACGCCGTGTTCGATGTTTGGCGGCGATATGAAGAAGGTCGGCCTTTGGCGATTGCGGGTCCTGCAAGCCGGGTCTGAAGACCCGCCTACAACCATTCTGTAGGGCGGACCTTCAGGTCCGCCAGCCACGCGATGTCAAGAACGTAAAATTTTCGCGTTGCTCAACCACTTTCTCGTCGAGTGCGTCCAAAATGGCACTATGCCACGTCCTTTGATTGCCGCTTTATGTGTGTCGTTCGCGTGCCTCGCCGCGTCCAAGCCGCTTCGCGGCGAAGGCGCGCAGGAAGTGCGCCAGCAGATTCAGATCACGGCCCCCGGTCCCGGCGAGATGCCGATGTTCATGGGGCCGAACCGTCAGCCCAAGACCGGCACCGGCATCCTCCGCGGACGCGTGATCGCGTCCGACACGGGATCGCCGATCCGCCGCGCGCAAGTGAGGGTCATCAGCCCCGACATCGGCGCGAAAACGGCGCTGACCGATGCGCAGGGGCGATTCGAGTTCAAGGATCTCCCCGCAAGTCGTTTCAACATGAGCGTCACGAAGTCCGGCTTCGTCAGCATGCAGTACGGGCAGAACCGGCCGTTCGAACCTGGTCGCCCGATCGAGCTCGCCGAGGCGCAGCTGATGGAGAAGGCGGACGTCTCGCTTCCCCGTGGCAGCGTGCTCGCCGGGCGCGTCGTCGACGAGTTCGGTGAGCCCGTGGCTGACGCCAACGTCAGCGCGATGCGCATGCAGTTCACCAACGGCAGGCGCCGCCTCGTGCCATCGGGCCGCAACGCGACGACGAACGATCTCGGGCAGTTTCGTCTCTATGGACTGCCGCCCGGCGACTACTACGTCAGCGCGACGCTGCGTTCGTTCGACATGATGATGGATGTTGTCGGCGGCCCCGGCGGACCGACGGGGTCGAACCAGAGCGCGGGCTACGCGCCCACGTACTATCCAGGTTCCCCAAGCCCTGCGGAAGCGCAGCGCGTCTCTGTCGCGGTCGGCCAGGAGCTCGCGAGCGTCGACATCGCGCTGCAGCCCGTGCGCCTTGCGAAGATCACCGGCACGGCGATCGGCACGGATGGTAAGCCGATGGCCGGCGCGATGATCATGTTGATGCCATCGATGCGAGAAGCGATGCTCTTCGGGCCCGGCGGCACCTCGCGCACGAACAAGGACGGCCAGTTCACAATCAGCGGCGTCACTCCCGGGGAATACACGCTGCAGCTGCGCTCCGCGGGCGCGATGATGACCGAGGTCGGGGGCGGCGCGATGTTCTTCGCGATGAACGTCAACGGACCGGGCGAGCCTCCGGCGGGACCGCAAGCGGAGCCTGAGTTCGCATCAGTGCCCGTCAGCGTCAGCGGCGAAGACATCAACAATCTCGTTGTCGTCAGCACCCATGGCGCGAAGGCCGCTGGACGCATCTCGTTCGAAGGCGACGTGAAGCCGGAGGGTTTGACGGCGATTCGCGTGACGGCGCCCTCCGCTGACCAGGAGGGCGGGCCGATGATCGGTATTAGCGGTGCGCAGGTGAAGGAGAACGGCAGCTTCGAGTTGAGCGGCCTCACCGGCACGCGTCTGTTCCGCGCCGGGGCGCTGCCGAAGGGATGGTTTTTCAACAGCGTGCGCGTGGAAGGACGCGACGTGACCGACACTGGCATCGAATTCAAGCCGGGTGAAGACGTCAGCGGAATCGAAATCGCGCTCACGAACAAGAGCACGAGTCTGTCCGGAAGCGTCACTGACGACAAGGGCCACGCGGCGAAGGACTACACCGTTGTGGTGTTCGCCGACGATCAGCAGAAATGGCTGCTGCCGCTGAACCGGTGGATGACTTCCGCGCGCCCCGATCAGGACGGGCGGTTCAAAGTGAGCAGCCTGCCGCCCGGCGGGTACTACGCGATTGCCGTCGATTATGTCGCCGCGGGTGAATGGAGCGATCCGGACTGGCTCGAGCGCGCGCGGACGAAGGCTGCACACTTCACGCTCGACGAAGGGGGCACGAAGTCCCTCGAGTTGAAGCTGGGCGCGATGCAGTAGGCAGAAGGCAGAAGGCAGAAGGCAGGAGACAGGAGGCAGAAAACAGGAGGCAGGAGACAGGAGGCAGGAGACAGGAGGCAGAAGGTTCTACTGTCTTCCCTCTCCTGCCTCCTGACTTCTTTGAATCAAGTCTGTCGCGTCGTCTTCGACCGTCGGCGCAGGTCCCACCTTTCGCGCGTACGCGTACGAGATCACGAAGATCAGCACGATCAGCCCGAACGACACCGCCTTGGGCACCTCGAAGTCGATCCAGTCCAATGCGTGAGCGTATTCCGCCAGCAGCTTGATCCCGACCCACGCGATGATGATGAAGGCGCCGTCGACGAGCGCGGGATACCTGCGCACGATCGCGAGCAGCGTCCCGATGACGACGCGGATCGCGATGATGCCGAGCAGCCCGCCGGCGAGCACGACCCAGGTTTTCTTGGACATCGCCACCGCGACCAGAATCGAGTCGACAGAAAACGCGATATTGACCAGTTCGACTTTCACCACGGTCGCCCAGAGCGCGGACATGCCCATCCACGGACGCGCTGGTCTGGGCTTGCTGCGTTCTTCCGCACCGCCGCTCCTGAAGAAGTGCCTGTACGAGAGATGCAGCAGATAGAGGCCGCCCAGCAGCTTGACCCATTCGATCCTGATCAGATAGGTCGCGAGCAGCGTCGCGAGGATGCGGAACGCAAAAGCGCCGACGAGCCCGTAACGCAACGCTTTCTTCTGATCGCGGCGCGCGAGGCCGAGAATCATCACGGCCAACACGAGGGCGTTGTCGGCGCTGAGCAGCCCCTCGAGCAGCACCAGCAGACCGATCGTAATGAAATCAGCGGCTTGAACGTTCATGCGCAGGCGGGTGGCTTGACACGCCGCGTATCAAGGCCTATGTTTGGATCGACGCAAGGTTGAGGGCGAACACATGCGCGTCGACCACGATCTCTACTTTATCAGCATGGCGGCGCGGCTGCTCGACATGCACCCGCAGACGCTGCGGAAGTACGAACGTCTCGGGCTCGTGCGGCCGACGCGCACCATCGGCAGCATGCGCGTGTATTCGCGCGACGAGCTGGACCGCCTGAAGGTCATCAAACATCTGGTCGAAGACGAAGGGGTGAATCTCGCGGGCGTGCAGCGGCTTTTGACGATTGCCGAAGCTGTGCGGCGTCTGCGGCCTCTGATGAACAGTGAAACCACGGGACGCGAGGCGCGCCGCCGGCTCATGCAGGAAATCGATCGCATCACCGAGCTGGTGGGTTTGTAAGGCGGGCATGCTGTAGACCGGGTCTTCAGATCCGGCGTCTGGATATGGAATTCAAGGATTACTACTCCACGCTCGGCGTCACGAAGACCGCGACCGACAAGGAACTGAAGCAGGCCTACCGGAAGCTGGCGCGCAAGCATCATCCCGACGTGAACCCGGGCGACAAGGCGGCCGAAGGGAAGTTCAAAGAGATCAACGAAGCGTACGAAGTCCTCGGCGATCCTGACAAGCGCCGGAAGTACGACGAGCTCGGGGCGAACTGGCGCATGTACGAGCAGGCGCAGGAGCAGGGGCAAGCGTGGCCGGGCGGCGCGGGATTCGGCGGGTTCGGCGGCGCGCCCGGCGGCGAAGGCGGCGCGTGGACGATCAACATGGGCGGTCCGGGCGGCTACCGGACGATGTCGGAAGACGAGATGCGGGAAATGTTCGGAAACGAAGACCCGTTCTCGGACTTCTTCAAGACATTCTTCGGGGGCGGCGGCGCCGACGCGCGCGGGCGCAGCGGCCGCGCGCCGCGGAGCCAGAAAGGGCGCGACATCGAGCACGAGGTCGAGCTCACGCTGGAAGAGGCGTACCACGGCGCGATGCGCCGCATCTCCATCAAGCTCGGTGGCCACGCGCGCAGCGTTGACGTCCGGATCCCGGCGGGGGTGAAGGACGGCTCCCGCGTGCGTGCCGCGGGCGAAGGGGAATCAGGCGCGAACGGCGGCGCATCGGGCGATCTGTTCCTGCGCGTCCACATTCGCCCGCACCCGGTCTTCGAGCGCAAAGGGGACGACCTCCATACGAAGGTGCAGGTGCCGGTCACCACGGCGGTACTCGGCGGCGAAGCGCAGGTGCCGACAATCAGCGGCACGGTGCGCCTGCGGGTGCCGGAGACAACGCAGCCCGGCCAGGTGTTCCGGTTGAAGGGCCACGGCATGCCAGTCGTCGGCAAAGCGGACGCGAAAGGCGATCTCTACGCGACGATCGACGTGCAGCTTCCCCGTACGCTGACAAAGGATCAGCGCCAGCATTACGAGGCGCTTCGCAAGACAGAGGCACGGTAGGCTGTAAGTTGTAAGCAGTAGGCAGAAGTTTAAGGAGCGTGAGGGCAGCGCCTGCGGCCGGCGCGAGGCGACGGAGTGAAGCCGAGCGCGCGCGAGCGGGGTGGGGCCCCGCGAGCACCGATAAATGAATCTTCAAAAATATACAGAGAAAGCCCAGGAGGCCATCCTCGCGGCGCAGCAGCTCGCGGATCGCGAGGGGCACCCCGAGATCACGCCGGAGCACGTCCTGCTGACGCTCGTTGAGCAGCCGGGGGGCATCGTTCCCGAAATCCTCCGGAAGATGAACATCGATCCCGCGACGGTCGCGTCGGCGGTGCGGGCTGAGCTCGGGCGCAACCCGAGCGCACACGGCGGTTCTCAGCCCGGACTTTCGGCGCGCCTGCGGCAAGTCACCAATGCAGCCGAAGCGGAAGCGGAACGGCTGAAAGACGAGTACGTTAGCACCGAGCACATCTTCATCGCCATCGCGAGCGAAGGCGGCCGCTCCGCCGCGGCGCGCACCCTGCAGCAGCACGGTGCCACGAAGGACAAGATCCTCCAGGCGATGACCTCGGTCCGCGGAGCGCAGCGTGTCACGTCGCAGAATCCTGAAACCACCTACCAGTCGCTCGAAAAGTACGGCCGCGACCTCACGGAGCTCGCGCGAAAGGGGAAGCTCGATCCGGTCATCGGCCGCGACGACGAGATCCGGCGCGTGATCCAGGTGCTGTCGCGGCGGACGAAGAACAACCCGGTACTGATTGGCGAACCGGGTGTCGGCAAGACGGCCGTCGTCGAAGGGCTTGCGCAGCGCATCGTCCGGCAGGATGTGCCCGAAGGCCTCAAGAACAAGAAGATTGTTGCCCTCGATATGGGCGCGCTCGTCGCGGGCGCGAAGTACCGCGGTGAATTCGAGGAGCGTCTGAAGGCGGTACTCAAAGAGGTCACCGATGCACAAGGTCAGGTGATCCTGTTCATCGACGAGCTGCACACGGTCGTCGGCGCCGGTGCGGCCGAAGGCGCGATGGATGCGGCCAACATGCTCAAGCCGATGCTCGCGCGCGGCGAACTGCACATGATCGGCGCGACCACGCTCGATGAGTACCGCAAGCACATCGAGAAAGATGCGGCGCTCGAACGGCGTTTCCAGCCCGTCATGGTCGGCGAGCCCACCGTCGAAGACACGATCAGCATCCTGCGCGGCCTGCGCGAGCGCTATGAAATTCATCACGGCGTGAAGTTCAAGGACTCGGCGCTCGTGGCGGCCGCGGTACTGTCGCACCGCTACATCACGGATCGGTTCCTCCCCGACAAAGCAATCGATCTGATCGACGAAGCGGCGTCGCGCCTGCGAATGGAGATCGACTCCATGCCGGTGGAGCTCGACGAAGTGCAGCGGCGCATCATGCAGCTCGAGATCGAGCGCGAGGCGCTGCGCAAGGAAAAGGACAAGGCCTCGCAGGAACGTCTCGAGAAGCTCGAGAAAGAGCTCGCGGATCTCAAGGAGCAGCGCGACACTCTCACGGTCCACTGGCAGCAGGAAAAGGAAGCGATCCAGGGTTCGCGCGAGCTGAAGGAACAGCTCGAACAGGCGCGCCTCGAGATGCAGCGCGCGCAGCAGTCGGGCGATTATGGCAAGGCGTCGGAGCTGCAGTACGGCAGGCTGCCGGAGATCGAACGCAAGATCAAGGAAGGAGAAGCGCGGCTGGCGGACCTGCAAAAGGGTCAGCGCATGCTGAAGGAGGAAGTCGATGAGGAGGACATCGCGGAGGTCGTCAGCCGCTGGACGCATATCCCTGTGAGCCGATTGATGGAAGGGGAGATCCAGAAGCTCCTCAAGATGGAGGATCGCCTCCACCAGCGCGTGGTCGGCCAGGACGAAGCCATTCAAGCGGTCGCCAACGCCATCCGGCGCGCGCGCGCGGGGCTGCAGGATCCGAACCGGCCGCTCGGCAGCTTCATCTTCCTCGGCCCGACCGGCGTGGGCAAGACCGAGCTCGCCCGCGCGCTTGCCGAATTCCTGTTCGACGACGAGCAGGCGATGATCCGCATCGACATGTCCGAGTACCAGGAGAAGCACACCGTATCGCGCATGATCGGCGCCCCTCCGGGATATGTCGGCTACGAGGAGGCGGGCCAGCTCACCGAAGCGGTGCGGCGGCGTCCCTACTCCGTCGTCCTCTTCGACGAGATCGAGAAGGCGCATTCGGAAGTGCTCAACGTCATGCTGCAGCTGCTCGACGACGGGCGGTTAACGGATGGCAAGGGACGCACGGTCGACTTCAAGAACACCGTGGTGATCATGACATCCAACGTCGGCAGCCATTTCATCAGCGCCGCGGACCTGTCAGCCGGGCTGACCGAAGGAGTGCGGCGCGAAGTGATGGAGGCGCTGCGCGGGCATTTTCGTCCTGAATTCCTCAACCGCGTCGATGAGATCATCGTGTTCCACGCACTCGACCGCGAACAGATGCGCTCTATCGTCGACATCCAGCTGCGCGGTCTGATGCGGCGCCTCGAAGATCGGAAGATCCATATCGAGCTCAGCGACCGCGCGAAGGACCTGGTGATCGAGGAGGGATACGATCCCGCCTACGGAGCACGGCCTTTGAAGCGCACGATCCAGCGCGCCATTCTGGATCCTCTGGCACTACGCGTACTGCAGGGAGATTTTACGGAGGGCGACACGATCCGCATCGATGCGCGCGGCGGGAAGCTCGCGTTCGAACGCGCGCAGACGGCCGTCCACGCCTGAGTCGTTGTCAATCGGGAAGGAATCGAAGCAGAGTCGAAGGAATCGAATCAAGAGATAATGAGAAGCGTGCTCCTTCGATACTTCGGGGAGCTTCGACTGCTTCGATTGCTCAAGGGTCAATGGCCGAGTCACAGAAGAACGCGAATCGCAACAGGCGGCTTACTGATAGCCGGATGAGCCCCCGCGCACCAGGCGGCGCCATCTGGTACGTGCTCGGGTTCCTCCTCCTCCTGGCGCTCGCTCAGGCGTTCTTCTTCCAGCTTCAAGGGGGCGAGACACTCCCCTACAGCGAGTTCAAGCGCCTCGTGCGCGCCGATCGCGTGCAGGAAGTGACCGTCGGCGAGGACCGCATCCGCGGCCTGCTGAAGGGGGCGGACGGAGAGAAAGGCCGCGCGTTCACGGCGGTGCGTGTCACCGACGACAAGCTGCCCGAAGAACTCGAGCAGCACGGCGTCAAATACCAGGGTGAGGTCCCGAACCGCTGGCTCTCGGACGTCGTCGGCTGGATCATTCCGCTCGTTCTGATTGTTGCATTGTGGACGTTCTTCTTTCGGCGCATCGGCGGCGCCGAGGGAGGCGTCATGTCGTTCGCGCGCAGCCGCGCGAAGATCTATGCGGACGACGACGTGAAGATCGGATTCGGCGACGTGGCGGGCGTCGACGAGGCGGAGGAAGAGCTCAAGGAGATCGTCGAGTTCCTCAAGAACCCGCGCAAGTACACGAGCATCGGCGGCAGGATCCCGAAGGGCGTCCTGCTCGTCGGGCCGCCGGGCACCGGCAAGACGCTGCTCGCGCGCGCGGTCGCGGGTGAAGCGAAGGTACCGTTCTTCAGCCTCAGCGGATCGGAGTTCGTCGAGATGTTCGTCGGCGTGGGCGCCGCGCGGGTGCGCGACCTGTTCTCGCAGGCGGAGTCCAAGGCGCCCTGCATCGTATTCATCGACGAGCTCGACGCGCTTGGCAAGGTGCGCATCCAGACGCCGATGGGCAGCCACGAAGAGCGTGAACAGACGCTCAATCAGCTCCTCGCCGAGATGGACGGGTTCGATGGGCGCAAGGGGATCATCATCATGGGGGCGACGAACCGTCCCGAGGTGCTGGACCCCGCCCTGCTCCGCCCCGGACGGTTCGATCGGCAGGTCCTGGTCGACAAGCCGGACGTGCGCGGCCGCGAAGACATCCTGCGCATCCACGTGAAGACGGTCAAGATCGCGGCCTCGGTCGACTTGAAGGTGATCGCGGCGCGGACGGCCGGGTTCGCCGGCGCGGACCTCGCGAATCTCGTCAACGAGGCGGCGCTGCTCGCCGCGCGCAAAGACAAGACGTCGGTCGAGATGAAGGACTTCGACGAAGCAATCGACCGCATCATCGCAGGACTCGAGAAGAAGCGGGTCATGAGCGACAAGGAGCGCCGCATCGTCGCTTACCATGAGTCCGGGCACGCGATCGTCGCGAGCATCCTGCCAGGTCTCGATCCGGTCCACAAGATCTCAATCGTCGCACGCGGCTTCGGCGCGCTCGGCTACACGATGCAGTTGCCGCTGGAGGATCGGTACCTCATGACGCGGACCGATCTGCTCGGGCAGCTGGCAGTGCTGCTCGGCGGCCGTACTGCCGAGGAGATCGCATTCGGCGAGGTCTCCACCGGCGCGCAGAACGATCTGCAGCGCGCCACCGACATCGCGCGCGCGATGGTCACCGAGTTCGGAATGAGCGACTCGCTCGGCGCGGTCAACTACGACGGCCATCGCGGCGCGAAATTCATCGACATGCCGTTCATGAACGAGCGCGGCCCACACTCGGAAGACACCGCGCAGAAGATCGACGCCGAGGTCAAACGCATCATCACCGAGGCGCACGACCAGGCGCGCCGGGTCCTCAGAGAGCGCAAAGACATCCTCGCCGAGCTGTCGCACCGATTGCTGGACAAAGAGGTCATCGAGGGAGACGAGCTGCGCGCGCTGCTCGGGCCGGTGCCGCCGAAAGATCCCGCTGGCACCGTGCCGCCTGCCGTACCCGACGAAGGCGTGCGCACGGGCGCGACGACCGAGTAACAAGCGTCGAGATCGCAGTCGACGAAACACGAACAGATCACGTAGTGTCACGAACGGATTTCCCGCGGAGAAAACACACCGAGAGCGCCGAGAGCGCATTAGGCGTCACGCCGGCAAGTTCTGCCATCTGCGCATTCAGCCGATGTTGCAGCTTCCGCACAATCCGAGCCTCCATTAGTCGAAAGCCCCAGTAATTCTTCGCGGCATCGTTTCTGCGATCACGGCGTCAATGCGAACAGCAGACGATCTCAATCGGATCGCGTACGAGATCATCGGCGGCGGCATTGCGCTGCATCGCGTGATAGGGCCCGTGTGCTTCGAGAGCATGTACATGCCCTGCCTTGCGTAATAACTCAAGAAGCGCGGCTTAGATTTTCGGACGAAGATCGCAATCCCGCTCCAGTACGAAGAAGTCTTCATCCCTCGAGCGTACGAAGCGGATTTTATTGTGGAGGACTGCATCGTTGTCGAACTGAAGGCGGTCGCGACAACAGTGCCACTTGAAGAGCGTCAGCTGCAGTCTGTTCACGGAATGCAGCCATCAGGTTACGATGGAGCCGTGCCGTCGATCCCGCGGCCGAAGCGTGAAGTCCCCATCGTTCTCACGGCGAGCGCGCTGTTATCGTTCGCCCCGGCGTATCGCGCCGCCGCCCTCGCCTTGCCGGACCTCGGCTTCGCGGTCTTTTTCATCGTTGCACAGTTGCGAAGCGGCGTCGGCGCCGCAGCTCCGTGGTTCGTCCTCGCGGCTGTTCTCCTCGGCATCGCGATTCGCCGGCTCGATCTCGAAAGCTGGGCGCTGTTCGTTCCCGGTGGCCTGACCGGGCGCGTCGACCAGGCGTTCGGAGCACGCGCCGCGACGGCCGCCGCCTCCGTCGTGATCGTCGAGCGCATCCTGCTGGCGGCGCTGGCCTGTATCGTATTCGGTCAGTACGCTGCGTCACTGCTGTTCGCGCTGACCGGCGTCGGCCGGCTGCCGCCGATTGGGGCCGCTGCGGATCTCACGTCTGTCTTCGCGATAGTACTGCTTGGCTGGTTGTGGCTGCGCGCGCGCCGGGGCTGGCTCCTTTCGGTGGCGCGGCGAACACAGCACGTCTGGCTGGCGGTCGGCACGTTGGTGGGCCTCGCGATCTGTGCTGCAATCTCCGCCGGCCGAGCGTGGACGAAGACCGAACTCGCGCTGCTGCACAATGCTTCGGACCTGACGACCACAGGATGGTGGGCCATCGTCGTGGCCCTCGCGACGTTCGGGCAGGCCTCGCCTGCGATCGGCGTCGGCGACAGCCTTCCCCGCATCGCGCGCGAGCTCGAGCCACCGCGGAGCGTCGGCCTCAGGCGGACGGCGGCACTCACCGGCGTTTACGGGCTCGCCGTTACGACGCTGCTGTCCTTTCTTTATGTGGCGCTCGTGCCGGTGACGGCCGATCCCCGATGGATCGATGCACCGCTCATCGCGCTCGCGCAGAATCTCACCGCGCCATTGTGGCTCAGAGCCCTGCTCGCGCTGGCCGTCGTCGCGGCGGCCGGGCTGCTGCTCGGGCAAGCGACGCGCGCCGCGCTCTGGGGCGCGGAGAGCGCGCTGGCGCGATTGGCCGAGCGCGATGTCCTGGCTCTGATCTTCCGCGCGCGCGACCCGAAGTTCGGCAGGTACGCCGCGGCGATCGATACCGTTGCCGTCGCGGCCGCCGGCGCCATCGTGATGAGCGGCGCGAGCCGTGCGTGGCTCGGGTCCGCCTACGCGCTGTCCGTCGTGGCGACCTTCGTGCTGCAGATCTCCGCGCTGCTGCGGCTGCGCCGGCGGCCCGCCGGCGCGCCACTGCGATTACCGCTCAACCTGCGGTTCGCAGGCCGTGAATGGGCGTTCGGCACGTGGTCCGTCGGCATCCTGCTCGCGCTGTCCGGTCTCGCGATGCTCGCTCGCCACGAGGCCGGCGCCATTGGCGCGGCCGTCGCGATAGCCGCGCTCGCGTTCGTGCTTGCGACACGGGCGGGCCGCACTGTGGGTTCCGAGCCCGCGGATCTCGATGCCTCGCAGCTTCTCCCCTCCACCGAGCTCTCGTTCGGTCCGCTCGAGCCCAGGCCGCAGACGATCCTGGTGCCGGTGCGCAATCCCAACTGGCTCGCCCACGTGGATGCAGCCCTCCGGACGTCGCGCGATCACCACGTCGTGATCATGATGGCGCGGATCATCGGCATCGATACCGACGACGAATGGACCGACGAGACGCATCCAACCGCGTCGGAACGGCTCGTGTTCTCGCGGGCACTCGCGCTCGCTGAGCGCTATGGCCGTTCTGTCCGGCTGATGATCATGCCGGCGCGCAACGTCTTCGACGCTCTCGTCGCCGCGGTGCAGCGGCTGCAGGCGTCCGAGATCTACGTGGGCGAGTCCGCCTCGATTTCGGCCGACGCGCAGGCGCAGCTGCTCGGCCAGGCGTGGGAGCGCGCGCCGCGATCGGACCTCCACGTCCGCCTCGTCATCCATCACCGCAGCGGCCGCGCCGACGTCTATCACCTCGGCGCGCATGCCCCAGAGCTCAATGCGCGGGATCTCGATCTGATTCATTCGGTCTGGCTCGACGCCGTCAAGGCGCTCGGCCGCCACGTTCATCATCACGACATCGTTCGAGCGGCGCTGACGCAAATGACTGAACAACTGAGCGGTCCAGACCGCGACGGGGCGTTGGAAGCCATCAGGCAGGTGGCCAAACCAGCGGACGAGCTCGCCGCGGCGCTTCGCACGCGCGACTACGCGCGTCTCCGCGACATGATGCGGAACCGTCCACCAAGTGACCTCGGAGAACTGCTGGGGGCGCTTCCGCTGGAAGACCAGGCCGTCGTCTTCCGGCTGCTGCCGCGCAAGGATGCGGCGGCGACGTTCGAGTACCTGCCGCAGGACGCGCGCGAGGCGCTGTTGAAGACATTGTCGAAGGAGGTCGTGGCCTCGATTCTCAACGAGATGGCGCCTGACGACCGCACGATGTTTCTCGAGGAGCTGCCGGCGGCGGCCACGCGCGAGCTGCTCTCGCTGCTGACGCCGCAGGAACGCGGGATCGCGCTGACGCTGCTGGGGTATCCGGAGAGGTCGGTCGGGCGCCTCATGACGCCCGACTATGTCGCGGTGCACGAGGAGTGGACCGTCCAGGAGGTGCTCGACTACATCCGCCGGCACGGTCAGGACAGCGAAACGCTCAACGTCATCTACGTCGTCGACGACCACGGCGGGCTGGTCGACGACATCCGCATCAGGGCGGTGCTGCTCGCCGACCCGGCGCGGCACGTGTCGGAGATCATGGATCGCCGGTTCGTCGCCCTGAAGGCGACCGACGATCAGCAGACGGCGGTGTCGGTGTTCCGCCAGTACGATCGCTCGGCCCTGCCGGTCACCGACACCGCGGGCATGCTGATCGGCATCGTGACGGTGGACGACATCCTCGACGTGGCGGAAACCGAAGCGACCAAGGACATCCAGCGCATCGGCGGATCGGAAGCGCTCGACCAGCCCTACATGGACATCTCGTTCGGCAAGATGATTCAGAAGCGCGCGGGATGGCTGACGGCGCTGTTCGTCGGCGAGATGCTGACCGCGACGGCGATGGGCTTCTTCGAGGCGGAGATCTCGCGCGCCGTCGTCCTCGCGCTGTTCGTCCCGCTGATCATTTCGAGCGGCGGCAATTCCGGATCGCAGGCGTCGACGCTCGTCATCCGCGCGCTCGCGCTCGGCGAAGTGCGACTACGTGACTGGTGGCGTGTGATGCGGCGCGAACTGGCCGCGGGCCTGGCGCTCGGCGCAATCCTTGCGGCGATTGGCTTCATGCGCATCAGCATCTGGTCGGCGTTCTCGGATGTGTACGGCCAGCACTGGATGCTGGTCGCCATCACGGTCGCGATCGCGCTGGTGGGCATCGTCCTGTGGGGGACGCTGGTCGGCTCGCTGCTGCCCTTCCTGCTGCGGCGGCTCGGCTTTGATCCCGCAGCCTCCTCGGCGCCCTTCGTCGCGACGCTCGTCGATGTCACGGGACTTCTGATTTACTTCTCCGTTGCGCTGATCGTGCTCCACGGAACGCTCTTGTAACGGTCGTATCGCCGTGGCTTGCGTAGATCTCCAGCTTGCGGTCCGCTCAGCGCGATGGGGGTACGAGTTGCAGGCGATACCCGACCCACGGTTCCGTGAGGAGATGTGCAGGACTCGAGGGGTTCACCTCGATTTTTTTCCGCAGCTGGTTCACGAAGACGCGCAGGTAATCGACCTGATCGCCGTAATCGGGTCCCCACACGGCCTGCAGGAGCTCCCGATGCGTCAGCACTTTGTTGGCATGCCCCGCCAGGTACCGCAGCAGGTCGAACTCCTTCGGCGTCAGACGCACGTCGCGCCCGCGGGCCGTCACGCGACGCGTGTCGAAGTCCACTTCAGCCGCGCCGAGCTTGAGCCGTCCGCTCGGCCCATGCGTCGAGGGCGTTCGCCTCAGTGCGGCCCGGATCCGTGCGAGGAGCTCAGGCGCGTTGTACGGTTTGGTCACGTAGTCGTCCGCGCCCGCATCGAGCGCCTGGACCTTGTCCGCTTCGCTGTCGCGCACGGTCAGCATGATAATCGCGATGTCCGAGGTCGCGCGAATTGCGCGGCACGTTTCAAGGCCGCCCACGCCCGGCATGTTCATATCGAGCAGCACGAGATCGAACCGGTGGTCCCGAATCTTCTCCAGCGCCGCCTCCCCATCCTTGACATCGTCCACTTCGTAGCCCTGACCCATCAGCGTGACGCGCATCACGCGCCGGATTTGTGGGTCGTCGTCCACAACGAGGATCCGGCCGGCGCTCATAAAGATGTCCGTCCTCCGCGCGGAAGCGACAGCGTAAAGGCAGTTCCCGCATCGGCCGAGCTGGCCAGCGTCAGCGTTCCCTGATGCGCTCCGGCAATCTGCCGGACGATCGCAAGTCCCATCCCGGTGCCCGGAATCCTGCGAGCCTGCGCGCCCCGATAGAAGCGCTCGACGACGCGAGGCTGTTCGCGGTCCGGAATCGCGGATCCGGAATTGCGGACGGTGATCTCCACCGCCTCATTGCTGCGCGCCTCGATGCGAATCGTGGACGTTGCCGGCGAGTATTTCAGAGCGTTATCGAGCAATTGCCGCAGCGCGAGCGCGAGCAGATCGCGATCGGCGTCAACCGTCAGGCCCTCGGAAATGCGCGTGATGAGATCGTGGCCATCCAGTTGCCTCTGGAACCGCCGCAACGCGCCGGCAATCACGGCCTGGACGTCCAGCCGCTCGAGATGGACCACGAAATCGCCGGCATCAATCCGCAGCATCTGGACCGCGTCGCTGACCAGCGCGCCGAGACGGTCCAGGCCTTCGTCGATGATCGCGATCAGCTCGCGGTCCGCGACGAGATCGCCGGACGTGCTCGCGAGCAGGTTGCTCGAGGCCGCTTTCATGGAGGTCAGCGGCGTCTTGAACTCGTGCGCCAACGCGTCGAGGACCGTCGCGCGCAGCTCGCTGCTCTCGCGCGCCGCCTCCGCGCGCGCCGTGGCTTCATTTGCGCGCGCGCGCTCCAATCCAATCGCTGCGAGGTTCGCGATCGAGTGCAGGACCGTATCGCTGAGGCCCGCGTCGGCGACAGCAACACTTCCGATCGGAGTACCACCCAGCTGAATGGCAATGATGATGAACCCCGCTCGGTCGCGAACCGAGGCCGCATGTCGTGCGACGTCGCGAAGCTTCGCATCGATCTCCGGCCAGTCCCGCGCTCCGGCCCACGAGACCGTATCCGTGCGCTGATCGTACACGCCGACCGTCTGCAGCCCGAATGCGTCGACGATATGACGCGCCATGTGCCCAGGCATCGTGACACCACGTTCGGAGAGGAGAAGAGCCCGGCTGAGTACGTACAGGCGTTCGAGGTCGCGCTGACGGGTCAGGGCGTCCATATGGCGCCGTCGTGCGCGCCCGGACAACTGGCTCGTGATAATCGCGGTCAAGAGAAACGCAACGAGTGCCACCCAGTTCTGCAGATCGGCAATCGTCAGGGTGCCGACCGGCGGAAGAAAGAAGAAGTTGAAACAGAGCACGGCGCCGAGCGACGCGCTCGTCGACTCCGCAATGCCCCACCGCGTCGCGATCAACAGAATGACGACGACATACGTCAAGGCGATCGTCGTGGGGTTCACGTGGACGGCAAACGAGTACGCCGCGGTGACGCCTGCCACGACGCCGAGCGAGATCGCCATGCGGCCAGCCACGCGCGCGCGGTGATTCATTGTGCCGTTTCCCGAATCAGCCTACGCCACGTCGCGGAACAGCCTGCGGACATTCTGATGGACCGCTTAGGACTTCTTAATGCCCCCCTTTGTACGCTGCCTGTATGCGTACGCTCATGGCGGTCCGATCCGGTCGTCTGACGATGGTGTTGCCGCGCGCCGCTGCAGTGACCGCCGCTGCAGGCCTGGCCGTCGCCGGAGCGGCGGTGATCGCCGATATGCCCGCGATGGTGGGATTGACCGTTGCGGTCAGCGCATCAGTGCTGTGGTGCCGTTGGCTGGAGGGTCATCCGTAGTCTTTATGACTTCTTAATGGGTCTGCCACTATGATCGACGTGCCAAAGCGCCGCCGCCTCTCGGCGCGCGGGGGAACCACAGCGGCCAATAAGGGCCGCCGGGGCGAATTCGAGAGCACGCCGATGCGCGCGCCCTCGGACGAGGACTTCCAACCTCGAGCCCGTCAGCTAACCTCGCCGGCAGATTGGAAGGCTCGTCGTGGCCGAAGGTGGCGCGTACTCGGCGTTGAAGCGGGTCCTGCTCGGGCGGCCGATCCCCACTCACCTTGCTCATCACGAACGTCTCTCGAAGATCACGGGCCTCGCGGTTCTTTCGTCTGACGCGCTCTCGTCAGTCGCGTATGCCACCGAGGAGATTCTCCGGGTCCTCGTAATTGGCGGGCTCGGCGTCCTTGGGTTCTCGACGCCGATCGGCCTGTGCATCGCGACGCTGCTGGCGCTCGTCGCATTCTCGTATCGGCAGACGATCTACGCGTATCCCAGCGGCGGCGGCGCCTACATCGTTTCGAAGGACAACCTGGGAAGCGGCGCCGCGCTGGTCGCCGCCGCCGCCCTGCTCATCGACTACACGCTGACGGTGGCGGTCAGCATCGCGGCGGGCGTCGCCGCGGTCACGTCGGCCTTTCCGACGCTGCACGTCAATCGCGTGGAGCTGTCGCTCGTCTTCCTGGCCCTGCTTGCGATTGGCAATCTGCGGGGCATCCGTGAGTCCGGCAGGATCTTCTCGATTCCGACCTACTTCTTCATCGTAATGATTCTTGGCCTGGTTGGGGTGGGCGTGTGGCGTTACGTGACCGGAACGATCCATCCAATCGAGACGAATAATCCGGTTCCGATCGGCGGCGGCGTTCTCGGCACGTTCGCGCTGTTGACGGCATTCTCAAACGGGTGCACCGCGATGACCGGCGTCGAGGCGGTCTCGAACGGCGTTCCGGCATTTCGTCCTCCGGAGGCGAAGAACGCTGCACGGACGCTGATCACGATGGCGATACTGTCTATCACGATGTTCGTCGGCATCACGATCCTCGCGCACGCCTACCGCGTGGTGCCGTCGGAGACCGAGACGATCGTCTCGCAAATCGCCCGCGGCACGTTCGGAGGCCGCGGCATTCTCTACTTCGGGGTGCAGCTGGCGACGATGCTGATCCTGGTTCTTGCGGCGAACACCGCGTATTCGGATTTCCCCCGGCTGGCTTCAATCGTTGCGCGCGATGGATACCTGCCGCGCCAGTTCGCAAACCAGGGTGACCGGCTCGCATTCTCGAACGGCATCATCGCCTTGAGCGTCTTCGCCGGTGTACTGCTGATCGCTTTCGGCGGCGATACGCACGCGCTGATTCCGCTCTACATGATCGGCGTCTTCATTTCGTTCACGCTCTCGCAGGGAGGAATGGTGCTGCACTGGCGGCGGCTCGGGGGACCTGGATGGCGAACGAGCGCACTGATCAACGGGATTGGCGCAGTCGCCACGGCCGTCGTGCTGGTGATCGTCGCGATGACGAAGACGCTCGAAGGAGCCTGGATCATCCTGCTGTTGATCCCGATTCTCGTTCTGGTGTTCAGGGCCACACACGCGCATTACCATCACGTCGCGTCGCAGCTGTCTCTCCGGGGCTGGAAGGGAGAAGGGCCGCAGCACAGCACGGTGCTGGTGCCGATCGGCGGCGTCCATCGCGCCGTGCTGCAGGCAACCGCCTACGCGCGCAGCCTGTCAAATGACGTGCGCGCGCTGTTCGTTGATACCGATCCGGCGGCAACCGAGAAGGTGCGCGCCGAGTGGGAGGAGTGGGGCGGCGGGACGCGGCTCGACGTGCTCCCCTCACCGTACCGATCGTTGATGGAGCCATTGCTCGAGTACATCGACCAGTTGCAGACCGCCAAGCCGCACGACTACGTCACGGTCGTTCTGCCGGAGTTCGTGCCCGCCCGATGGTGGCAGCACCTGCTTCACAACCAGCGGGCACTGCTCATCAAGGGCGCCCTGCTGTTCCGGCCGCGGGTGGTCGTGACGAGCGTGCCCTTTCACCTGGAACGATAAAGGGCTCATGACTCAGGGCTCATGGCGCCGGTCTAAAGACCCGGCCTGCAGTGCAGGGCACGTGTAGGGCGGACCTTAGGTCCGCCGTGTCATAAGCCGGCATGAGTCGTGAGCCTTGAGCCAGCGCCTACGAGTCCTGCGCTTGACCGCACAATTCTGTCTGTCCGCAACGCCGGCGCCATGGAATGTCGGGCCATTTCCAGCTGATTCTGCCGGGCACGGTCGTCGCAATAGGGCGGAACCCCGATATGAGCTGGTTCCAGGTCACGGAGGAGCGGCTGCGGTACCGCGGCCGGATCACACGCGCGCCCTACGACGCGTGGACGGGAATGCCTGCGGGCGAAGAGGCGATCGCCGAGGCCGCGAAGCAGATCGGCTTCCGTCTCTTCGGCCGTGCGCGCGCCGCGCGACAGACGATGTGGCGGCAGTTGAAAGACATGGCCGCCTCTCCCGCCGGTGTCGTGGCGCTCGACGCGGCTGCGGACGTCTACGCGCGGACGCTCAGCGATCTTGCTTACGCGCAGGGATTGCCGCGCGCGCAGGTCGGATTGCGGCGGCTCGTGCTCGTACCGCGTGCGCTCGCGGCCGGGCGCGCGCGCTCCGCGCTCGCGTCGCGGCTGCAACAGGCTCCGCAGATCGACGAGCTCAACGAGGCACTGCGCGCGTTTCTCTTCGAACGAGTGGTCATCGAGCTCGATGCGGCGGCGAGGCATGCGCGCCCTACCGTCAAGCGCCCGATCCGCGCGGGCGACTGGACCTGCATCGGCGTGGACACCGAGTTCGGGTGGGTCGATCAGGTCTGGTCGGGCGCCGGCTGGTCGGGGCACTTCTTCGTCTACGAGTGGCCGCCAGCGCCGATGACACGCGCGGACCGGAAAGCGGTCGCGAAGGCGGTTACCGATCTTGAATCGGGCATCAACACGCTGTCGCGCGAGCGGCGCCAACAGCTCGTCAACGCCGCGGTTCGCGCATAGCTCCGCGCGTCACTCACGCGCGTTTGGGCAATCGACATTCAGCATTCGGTATTAACGCGTTTTTTAGTCGTTCGTACTGAAGACTAGAATCCCCGGCGTCTGAGAACCGCGGTGTGGAACCGCGATGAAGAGTCTGGCGGCATCGGGAATGAAGAGTCCCGTGCGTGCGCCGGATCCCGTTGCCATGTGTGCGATGCGCATGTAGCGATCGTCTGACTGACGCTGAAAAGCGTCAACGAAACCCTGCCCGCCGATCACGTAGAGGCGCTTGCGCGCCGCATCCCAAAACACGTCGTCCGCATCGCCAACCGCTTCGAACGCCGTCGTCATGGTTCCAGATGTGATGTCGTAGACGAGCCCGCGGGCCGGATTGCGACAGACTACAAAGAGACGCTTGCCGTCCTCGTCGAGTGCCATCGGGTAGTTTGCCGCTGCCGCGGCGACCTTCCACGTGGCCGTGACGGACATCGACGGCCGATCGATGACGGCGATCTGATGAGCGTTCGGAACGTTGACGAATATGCGCGTGCCGGCACGTTCGAGCTGGAATGACTCAGGATGCGCAGCGAGACGGACGTCGCCCAGCTTTTTCCCGCTGGCCGGGTCGATCTCAATGAGTGCGCCGGAACCGACGCCGACATACGCACGCCGAGCCGTCGGATCGTAGCGGACGTTGTCCGCGTCCCCCGCCGTTTTGACGGTCGCGACAATACGCAGATCTTGGCCCTCCCGAATCTGCACATCACCGGTGCCGCCGTTTGCGACGATCAGCCGCCCTGTCGGTGCGAACCCGAGGCCCTGCGGTTCGTCTACCCCACGCGCTGACGTCACGCGTGTCGCCGAGCGCGTATCGATGATTTCTATGGAGTTGTTGCCGAGCGCCGCAACGAACAACCGTCCGGTCGCGGCGTCGAAGGTGAAGTGATCGAATCGTCCTTCCACGCCGGGCAATTCGATGCGCCCCACGGCCGTGAGTGGCTCTGGGGCATCGGAAGCCGCGAACGCGCACGCGATGACGCCCAGAAGGATCACGCCATTACGCATTCTTCACGCTCCGTTCTCTTGGTCCGACAGCTACTCGATCACGATTTTCACGCAGAGGCGCAAAGGCGCAGAGGCAAATACTTCAACATCTCCCGTCCGAGGTCAGTTGCAATTCCTGCAACATTTGCGACGTGCTTCCGCGTAACCGCTTCTATTATGAGCGGCATGTCTCCTGCTTTGGGCCGGGCATGGCTACAGAGCAAGAAATCAATCGTATCGCTCACGAGATCGTCGGCGGCGGCATTGCACTCCACAAGGCGTTCGGCCCGGGATGCTTCGAGTCAACGTACTCTCCTTGTCTTGCGTACGAGATGCGGAAACGTGGGCTCCAGTTTGAGGCGAAGGTCGAACTCGAACTGCACTATGAGGAACTCTGGATACCGCGGGCCTACGAGGCCGACTTCATCGTTGAAGGTTCGATCGTGGTTGAGGTGAAAGCCTTACAGGCGATTGCGCCGGTCCATCTTCGTCAGGTGAAGACCTACCTAACTCTCACTGGCTGCCCACTCGGACTTCTGATGAATTTCGGAGACGAGACAATGAAGGCCGGAGTACACCGCGTCGTCAACAACTTTCCCGAGGGCACAAGTCGCGACCTGCCGGCCCGGCGAAGCCGGGCCGTGGGGGAGGAAAAGAAAAATCCAGATCAAAACGCCGGATGATCAAATGGCGCTTTGATCTGGATTTTTCTTTTCCTCTCCCGCCGCTGCGCGGCGCAGGTCGCGACTTCAGCCCGAGGAAGCCTCTGCGCCTTGGCGCCTCTGCGTGAGATCCGTGTCAGCGACGCGTGACCGATTCCTCCGGTGCTCTGACGTGACGGAATTGGTAATACAGCAGCACGTCATAGCAGATCTTCAAACCGCCACCGATGATTAGCGGCGTGGCAGAGCCCACGCCCTGCATCACCGCGCCGGCAATCATCGGCCCGACGGCCCACCCGACCAAACGTGTGACGTTGGTGACGCCGCTGACGAACGTTCGCTGTTCCGGCGCGACGATGGCCATCATGTACGACTGGCGGGTCGGCACGTCCATCTCGACGAGCGCTTCGCGTGCGAGGAACAGCGCGGCGGCGCCGGCCGCGCTCGGTGCAAGCGGCGCCAGCATCAAGAAGACGCTCGACGGCAGGTGCGTGAGGACCATCGTGTTCACCAGGCCGATACGGCGCGCGAGCCAGGCGGCGAGGAGGTGAGACATCGCGTTCAGCAGGCGCGCGGCGGCGAACAAGGCCGCGACCTGCACCTCCGACAGTCCGTATCGCTCGAAGAACCAGTAGGCGATCAGCGCCGAATTGAGGAATCCGCTGCCGAGGCTGTCGAGACCGAACAGCAGCACGAGCTTTGACGCGATCGCCCGCGTGTGATGATCGATGCGTCCGACCCGCCGATGGCGAGGGTTCGGCGCCTCGATATGTGCCGACAGCCCGGAGTACGCGACCGCGGTGGCCGCGAGCGCGACGGCGCACCCCATGAACGTCCACGCGTGCCCGGCCGACCGGGAAACACCCCACGTCGCCGCCAGCAGAACGGGAAGGGCGCCGGCCGCGGATCCAGCCGTCTGCCCTGCATCGAGGACGACGTTGTACCACGCGAACGTCCACGTGCGGCGTTCAGGCGTGGTCACCTGAGGCAGGGCCGCCTGATCGATTGCCGCGGCCGCGCTTCGATCGCGTCCCATCGCATTCGCCATTCCCGCAAACGCGAGCACGACGAGGATGCGGAACTCATCGATTGAGGCGAGCGACGCGTATCCGCACGCGGTCAACAGCGCGAGCACCGCCAGCACTCGCCTGCGCCCAATCCGATCCGCCATGATGGTGACGAACGCGGTGGCCACGGCCATCCCGGCAAGGCCGGCGCCTATCACGTAACCGGTCTGCCGCACGGTCAGTCCGCGTTCGCCGAGCGCAATCGCAGCGGCGACGCCCGTCAGTCCGGCCGCCGTGGACCGGACGAAGGCCGTCGCGTAGAAGATGCGCGCGTCCTTCGATGTAAAATTGGCTGGAATCTGCACGCCGGTTCTGCCTCACTCCTTGACTCGAGGGCTAGTTTTCATGACACGACGTACTACCCGATGGATCGCCGCCGCGGCAATCGTGCTCGTGACTGGCGGATCCGCCGCCGCTCGCGACCAAGCGGGGCAGCAACCTGCGCCGCTCGCCTCTACTGGCAATCCTTATGTTCGCGATGCGAAGCAGCCGATCGACGAAGCCTATACGAAGAAGATGAAGGAGTACACGACGGCGCCTTACTTCACGTCGCCGCTCGTGAACTATCTGCCGGCGTCGAAGTCGGTGCCGACGCCGATGGCGGTCCTCAAGGACGTGGCCGGCGCGCCTGGCATCCTTCCTTACTCGCACGAGGTTTACCAGTACATGCGGATGGTCGAGAAGGCGACGCCGCGCGTGAAAGTCTTCTCGATCGGCAGGACGGAGGAAGGCCGCGAGATGATCGCAGTTGCCGTCTCGGCGGAAGCCAACCTCGCGAAGCTCGACGCCAATCGATCCAATCTCGCCAAGCTCGCCGATCCGCGCACGATCAACATGAACGACGACGAAGCCGACCGCATCGTCGCGGCAACGACGCCAATCTATTACATTACCGGCACCATCCATTCGCCTGAGACGGGATCCCCCACCGCGTTGATGGAACTGGTGTATCGCCTCGCGGTCGACGAGAGCCCTTACATTCAGAAGATCCGCAACAAGGTGATCGCGCTCGTGACTCCGATCGTCGAAGTCGATGGACGCGATCGTCACGTGGACGTGTATCGCTGGCACCTGGCGAACCCCGACAAGAACTGGCCCGGCACGCTCTATTGGGGCAAGTACGTGGCGCACGACAACAACCGTGACGCGATGGGACTCACGCTGGCGCTGACGCGCAACGTGCTGAACACCTATGCCGACTGGCACGCGCAGGTGCTGCACGATCTCCACGAATCAGTGCCGTACTTGTACGACAACACGGTGGGCGACGGGCCGTACAACGCATGGATCGACCCAATCCTCGCCAGCGAGTGGCAGATGATCGGCTGGCACAACGTGAACGAGATGACCAAATTCGGCATGCCTGGCGTGTTCACGCACGGCACGTTCGACACGTGGTCCCCCGGTTACCTGATGTTCGTCGCGGCGATGCACAACGGCATCAGCCGGCTCTACGAAACGTTCGGCAACGGCGGCGCCGACACGCTCGATCGCACGCTCACGCCGTCGCAGACCTCACGCACGTGGTACCGGCAGAACCCGCCGCTGCCGAAGACGAAGTGGTCGCAGCGGAACAACAACAATTATGAGGAGACGGGCCTTCTCGTGTCGCTGAATCAGTTCGCCGACAACACGCAGTACTTCCTGAAGAATTTTTACCTGAAGGGCAAGCGCTCGATCCTCAAGCCCAGGACCGAAGGGCCCGCGGCGTACGTCTTCACTGCCGACGATCCACGGCCGGGCGCACAGGCGGACCTGCTTCGCATCCTGCAACTGCAGAAGGTTGAGATTTCGCGCGCGACGCAGCCGTTCACCGTCACGGTTCCCGGGCCGCGTCGGCCGAATCGTCAACCCAATACGACCGACACGTCTCCAGGACGCGACGGCCCGAACGGCGACGCGGACGCGCAATCCGGCCAGGAATCACCGGAAGGTCCGAGGAACAAGCGCAGCGCGGCGCCGGTGATGGAGAATCGCACGTTTCCTGCGGACTCCTTCATCGTCCGCATGGACCAGCCGTTCAGCCGCATCGCCGATGCGCTGCTCGATTATCAGTACTGGGCGCCCGACGATCCGCAGCGGCAGCCGTACGACGATACGGGATGGACGTTCCCCGAGCTGTTCAACGTGAAGGTCACGCGCGTGAACGACGTGAAGGTGCTCGATGCCAAGGTGGAAGCCGTCAAAGGCGAGGTGAAAGCCGCTGGCGGTGTCACGGGCACGGGTGCCATCTTCGCGATCAATCAGAACACCGATCCCTCGCTGATCACGCTGCGCTACCGGTTCAAGGATGCAAAGTTCGAGATCGCGGAAGAGGCGTTCGAAGCAGGCGGACAGAAATTTGGCCGCGGATCGTTCATCGTGCAGGGAGTCAGCTCGGACGATCTCGGCAAGGCGGCATCAGACCTCGGCATCAAAGTGACGGCGCTGCCCGCCGCCCCCAGCGTCAAGACACATCCAGGTCGTGCGCCGCGCATCGCGCTCGTGCACACCTGGATCAACACGCAGGACGAGGGCTGGTGGCGCCAGACGCTCGACATTCGCGGCGTGCCGTTCGCCTACATCAGCACGCAGGCGCTCACCAACGACGCGGATCTGCAGTCGAAGTACGACGTCATCCTGTTCCCGCCCGTCGGCCGCGCGTCGGCGCAACAGATCATTACGGGTACGCCGATGTACGGCAACCCGATTCCGTGGAAGACGACGGAGCTGACGCCGAATATTGGCAAGGAAGATTCGACCGACGACATCCGACCGGGCATGGGCTGGACAGGACTGATGCACCTGCAGAAGTTCGTGCGCGACGGCGGTGTGTTGATCGCGGTCGACGACACCGCGGAGTTCGCGCAGCAGTTCGGCTTCACGCCCGGCGTGTCGACAACGACATCGCAGCGGCTGAAGGTCGTGGGCTCGGTGCTCCGATCGAAGATGGTGGACGCGGCGAGTCCGATTGCGTACGGCTACGGCGACGATCTGTCGATCTATGCCGACAACCCGCCGATCTTCAGTGTGAGCGCGCGCGTCGGTGGCTTCGGTGGAAGACGCCGCGGGGAAGAAGGCACGCCTCGTCGAGCGACCGGCCGCGGCACACAGGACGATCCGGATCAGGTGCAGGGCTTCATGGCGACGTCGCCGATCCCCGACGAGCCGCGCGCGGAAGCGTGGCAATACGCGCCGATCCAGGAGGAGCAGCGGCGCAACGCGACCAACATCATCCCGCCGCAGTTCCGTCCGCGCGTCATCATGCGGTATGGCGACGCGCGGGATCTGCTGGTCTCGGGTCTGCTCGACAACGGCGCGGATCTCGCGCAGCACCCGATGGTGATTGACGTCCCCGTCGACAAGGGTCACGTCGTCATGTTCTCGAACAACCCGATCTGGCGCGGGGAAACTCAGGGCAGCTACTTCCTCGTTTTCAACACGTTGCTGAACTACGACAACCTCGGCGCCGGCCGGAAGCTGGACGAGAAATAGGTCTCGGCTTCAGGCTTCGGCGTCAGGCTCGAGGGCCTAGGGCTTCACGGGCCTCGCGATCCGCCTCAGGCTTCAGGACCGTCCGGGAGCCTAAAGCCCGGAGCCCGAAGCCCGGAGCCTGAAGCCCGGAGCCTGAAGCCCGAAGCCTGCGACCGCGACGCGCCAGACCAAATCAACTGGCGCGGTGTCCAATCGCTGGAGGGTCCCGTGCGCGTTTTGCCACTCGTCCTTCTTGCACTCGTCGCAGCCGCGCCTCGACAGGCGCCTCCCCCGCCTCCTCCACCTCCGCCGCCGTCCGCTCAACCGCCGCGCGATACGGCCCCCCGCGCGGAACCAACGGGCACCGCGGTGATTCGTGGACGCGTTGTCGCGGCCGACACAGGACTGCCGATTCGTCAGGCGAACGTCAACCTGACGTGGATGCCGGCGGTGACGATCGGCGCGAACGTCAGCGGCGGTGTCGTAAGCGGCACACTGGTGAGTGCCGATGTGATGATAGGCGTGGTGACCCGGACGCTGGCCCAGCAAGGCCGCGATCGTGGCTCCGCAGCCCCGATCACCATCCGCCCACGGTCGACAAGAACGGACGACCAGGGCAACTTCGAGTTCAAAGCGTTGCCGGCCGGCAACTATCGAATCTACGCGTCGACCGGCCAATACTCCGCGCAGTATCTCGCTCTCAGCTACGGCGCGAGACGCACGAACGCCGATCCCGGGCTGCCGATTCAACTCTCGGACGGACAGACCTTCGACAGGGCGACGATCGCGCTGCCGCGCGGCGCAGTGATCGTCGGGCGCGTCACCGACGACGGCGGCGAGCCCATGGCGCGGGTGCAGGTGTACGGCCTCTGGTTTCCGCCAGGCCGCACGCGAGGGCAGCGCAATAGCGGAGGAGCTCAGACCGACGATCTCGGGCAGTTCCGTCTTTTCGGATTGCAGGCTGGTGAATACGCCGTCGTTGCGGAGGCGCGAATGCCCACCTATGTCAATCCGAACACCATCTCACCGGATGCGGAAGAGGATCGCAGCGGCTTTCTCACGACGTTCTACGCTGGGACGCCGGATGAAGGGGCCGCACAGCACGTACGAACGCGTGCGGGCGTCGAGACGACCGGCATCGACATCCGGATGTCAAAGGGACGGCTTTATTGCATCTCCGGGACAGTCTTGGACTCGCAAGGGAATGCCGCCGCTCGCGCGAACGGACAGCTCGCGCGGAAAAGCGCAACGATGGGAATGGGAATGGGCATGGTGATGAGCGGCGTCATGACGGACGAGCAGGGCCGCTTTCAGATACAGAACCTGGCGCCTGGCAACTACCGCCTCGTCGTTCATCAACGGCCGCTCAACTTCGGACCGAACGGTCCGGAAGGCGATCAGGGGGAGATGGCGCAGATCCCGATCACGGTCGCGGGGGCGGATCTCGAGAACCTGATGATCGTCACGTCGCCCGGAGTGACGCTCACCGGGCACGTGGAGTTCGAGCAGGCTCCGCCGGAACGGCCGATTACACAGATGCGCGTCAACGCGGTTCCCGACGAACAGGACTTCTGGATGTTCGGGCCGGCACCGTCCGCCACGGTGCAAAAGGATCGCACGTTCAAACTGCAGGGCCTCAGCGGTGACTACCTGATTCGTGGTGGCGATGGCCTTCCGCCGACCTACTACGTCAAGGCGGTGCTCGTCGGCGGAGTCGACGTGACCGAGATCCCGCGTGAGTTCAAGGCCCAGGATCATGTCACGCTGCTCGTGTCGTCGCGGGGGCCGACGCTGGAAGGCACGGTGACCGATGCCAAGGGCACGCCAACGAGCGACGCAGGCATCATCGTGTTTCCGGAGGACAAAGCGAGCTGGCGCGGGAGCTCGACGCGCGTGCGGCGGTCGTCACCCGACGCGCAGGGCCACTACCGCATCTCGCCGGTGCACCCGGGGCGGTATTTCATCCTCGCGGTGCCGCGGGAACGATTGAACACGTTCCCCGGCATCGACTACGTCGCGTTTTATGACGAGCTCTCGAAGGACGCGACCACGCTGGTCGTCAACGAGGACGAGACGCGCGCCGTCGATCTGAAGCTCGTGACAGGTGGTCAATAGCGCGGGGCCGGGTCTGAAGACCCGGCCTACAGATCGCCGGCGGGTCTAAAGACCCGCCCTACAGATTTGGGTGTAGGGCGCCTCTTTAGAGGCGCTATTCACGTCCGGTGCTATATTCCCGCCATGAAGACATTCACCACGCTGGCTGTGGCGCTGTCGTGCGTGGCGGTCGCTGCAGGCCGTCAGTACTGGACGAGCGTGTCGGTGCCCGACAAGGTCGCGTCGCGGGCGGTGCCGTTCAGGCTCGATGAGGTCCGGCTGCTCGACAGTCCCTATCGCGACGCGATGATTCGCGATCAGGAATACCTTCTCAGTCTCGACGAGGATCGCCTGCTGCACAACTTCCGCGTGACGGCAGGTCTCCCCTCATCGGCCCAGCCGCTCGGCGGGTGGGAAGCGCCCGACGTCGAGCTGCGCGGCCATTCGGCAGGCCACTACTTGTCGGCCGTCGCCCTGATGTATGCGAGCAGCGGCGACTCGCGCTTCAAGGCGCGCGCCGACAGCCTCGTCGCTGCTTTGGCGAAGGTGCAGGCCGCAGAGGCCAGGACGTTCAACCCTGGTTACCTCTCTGCGTTTCCCGAAGAGCTGTTCGACCGCGTCGATACGCGCCAGCGCGTGTGGGCGCCGTATTACACCATCCACAAGATCATGGCGGGGCTGCTCGATGCGCACCTGCTGACGGGCAACGCGCAGGCGCTCGACGTCTTGAAGAAGCAGGCTGACTGGGTCGCGTTCCGCGTCGGCCGCTTGACGGAGGAACAGCAGCAGAAGGCGCTCGACACGGAGTTCGGCGGGATGAACGAAGTGCTCGCCAACCTCTATGCCGCGACAGGCGAGCAGAAGTATCTGGAGACCGCGAAGAAGTTCGAGCACAAGCGCATCCTGGATCCGCTCGCGCGCGGCGTCGACCCGCTCGACAACGTCCATGCGAATACGCAGATCCCGAAGATCATCGGGGTCGCTCGCGAATACGAGCTGACCGGCGACCCGCGCTATCGCGACATCGCGACGTTCTTCTGGAACAGGGTCGTCCATCACCGTTCGTTCGTGATGGGCGGCAACAGCGACGGCGAATCGTTCTTCCCCGAGGAAGAGACGTCACACCATCTTGGCGCCGCGGGACCCGAGACGTGCAATACGTACAACATGCTGAAGCTCACGCGTCACCTCTTCGCATGGTCTCCTTCGGTCGAGGTGATGGACTACTACGAGCGCGCGCTGCTGAATCACATTCTCGGCTCACAGGATCCGAAGACCGGCGGCGTTCTCTACTACTGCCCGCTCAAGCCCGGCGCGTTCAAAACATTCTCGACCGCGAACGATTCGTTCTGGTGCTGCGTCGGGACCGGCATGGAGAACCACGCGAAGTACAACGACACGATTTACTTCCACGACGCCGCGTCGCTGTACGTGAACCTGTTCATTCCATCCGAGCTGACCTGGAAGGACAAGGGACTGAAGGTCCGGCAGCTCACGAAGTTCCCGGAGGAGGACTCGACGTCAATCACATTCACCGCCGACCAGCCGGTGCGTCTCGATGTGAGGGTACGCTATCCGTCGTGGGCGACGTCGGGCATGACGCTGACGGTGAACGGAAATCGGCAGGATCTGGCTGCCGCCAGGCCTGGCCAGTACGTCGACGTCGATCGCGAGTGGAAGACCGGCGACACCGTGCAGGTGAGGCTCCCCATGTCGCTGCACCTCGAATCGCTTCCGGATGATCCACATATCCAGGCGGTGGTGTACGGACCGGTTGTCCTCGCCGGCGATCTCGGGACCGCGGGCCTCGAGAGTGTGCGCCGCTACGGTCCGAGCGCGCCGCCGCTTGGCCGCATGGCATCCGTTCCGGTACCGGCGTTCATCGCCTCGAACCCGCAGCAGGTGCTGGAACACGTAAAGCCGGTCGCCGGCAGGCCGCTGACGTTCCAGACGAGCGGTCTCGCGCAACCGCACGACGTCACGCTGATGCCGCTCTACAAGACCATCGATCCGCGTTACACGGTCTACTGGATGATCTACACGTCGGCCGAGTATGGGAAGCACACCGCGGAACTCGCGAGCCTCGCGGCGCGACGCAAGGAGATCGAAGGACGCACCATCGATACCGTCAACGTGAGCGAAGATGCCAGTGAGCAGGCGCACGCGTTCAAAAACGAAGGCGCGGACGAGGGATTCATCGAAGGACGGCGCTGGCGCGACGCGCGCAACGGCTTCCTGAGCTACGACCTGATGGTGCAGCCGGACAAGCCGCTGACGCTCGTGTGCACGTATCGCGGCAGCGAGGGACAGCGACGCGTGTTCGACATCCTGGTTGACGGTGAGAAGATCGCGACCGAGAGCCTCGAATACCATCCGACGGAATTGCTCGATAAGGAATATGCCGTCCCCGATGCGCTGACGCGCGGCAAGTCGAAGGTCACGGTGCGTTTCCAGTCACAAGGCGCCGCGCGCACTGGCGGGGTCGTCGAACTCCGTGCCGTGCAGCCGGGCCGCTAACCACGGATCACAGGCCGGACAGCCACGAATCACACCCCCGGGGAAGCCAGGGATCACACGAATTACACGGATCGGATTTCTTCCTCACGACCGCACAAATACGGATCTCACGCCGAGGCGCAAAGGCGCAGAGGACGCGCGCGGAGAAGACAAGTGAAGATGCGGCTGCTGTGGCGCGGAGCGCATTGCGGCAGCCTTCTCGGCGTCCTCTGCTCCTCTCGAGTTTTCTCTGCGTGAAATCGTCTTTTCCACGCGCAGTCCCTCACCCACGCACACTGTCCCGAAGCGGCACCGACTGCAATCGTCCATCGAACCGAATCGTCCTACCAGCGTCGCTGCCCGCCAGGCGGATCTGCAGGTCGCGCGGTGCCGGCGGCAGCAGGCGCGAGCCGCGTGCGAGTGAGACGGTCAGGCGGCGTGCGATGTCCGACCAGCGCATCTGAACCCCCATCCATGCGCCGCGCTCGTAGTCGAACGATCGGCCGTCATCTTCAAAGAGATCGAACGCCCCGTCCGC